>MDTD01163281.1_pt1 | contig 73596 bp, 78 predicted proteins | sample 811221 | NCBI WGS metagenome assembly MDTD01 (sample SAMN05326646, study PRJNA326480) | marine metagenome | isolation source: seawater | place: Pacific Ocean: South West | collected 2011 | reverse complement strand
GATAAGTGAGCTGATACTATATTTAGCGTGCCAGAAGGGGACTCGACGCGCAAGCACAATTGGGAGTGGGCAAGACGAGAACCACAAAATGCAGTGGATAACTCGACGGTGGGGTCAATCCGCTTTCTTGGTGCCCTTTTTTGCGGACGCTCTCGCTTTTCGTGCTGCAGGTTTTGACCGCTTGGCCTCCAGCGCCGCGAGCCGGGCTTCCAGCTTCTCGTTTTCCGTCCGCGCCTCGGCCGCCATTTCCTTCACGGCGTCGAATTCCTCGCGCGTGACCAGATCCATGCCGGCAAGCAGCCGGTCAAGCTGGTGTCGGATAATACCTTCGACCTCACGTTTGACGCCTGCGAGGGTACCCATGGCGCCGCCGGCCACGCGGGCAGCGTCTTCAAAAAAGCGATTTGGTGCAGCCATGTCCTCTGCCACGGTTGATTTACGATTTAACATAGGTAGGCGCTATCCGCACTTGTGACAAGCAAAGCTGCCGATTGCGAGTTGTCACGGTGGAACTTATAACCATCGTAGTCAGAATGCGCAGCGGACCATCCGAATGATTATCGTCACCGGCGGCGCCGGCTTTATCGGCTCCTATCTTGTCAAAGAACTCGAAGTGCGGGGTGCACGCGATATCGTGGTGTGCGATCTGCTTGGCACCGATGACAAGTGGAAGAATATCGCCAAGCGCGAGCTTGCCGACCTGATTCCGCCGAACGAACTGCCAGCATTCCTAAACGACAACGCCGGCGATATTGAAACCGTCTTTCATATGGGCGCAGTTTCCAACACCACGGAATGCGACGTGGACCTGATCGTACGATCGAACATCCGTCTTTCCATGTATCTATGGGACTGGTGCGCCACCAACGATACGAACTTGGTTTATGCCTCGTCGGCGGCAACGTATGGCGACGGCAACCAGGGTTTCGAGGGCGCCGATACGATCAACGGGCTGGCGAAGCTGCGGCCGATGAATGCCTATGGCTGGTCAAAACACGCGTTCGACCGTCGCATCGCCCGCATCGTGTCGGAAAACGGTCCTCGGCCACCGCACTGGGCGGGACTGAAATTTTTTAACGTTTACGGCCCCAACGAGTATCACAAGGGCGGCATGATCAGCGTCGCCCTAAAGAACTTTCGGGAAATCGAAAAGACCGGAAAAGCGGTCCTGTTCCGATCTCACAACCCGGATTATCCGGATGGCGGACAGAAGCGCGATTTCGTCTGGGTCGGCGATTGCGTCGATATTGCGCTGTGGCTGGCGGACAACCCGTCGGCACAGGGAATTTTCAATGTCGGCACCGGCGAAGCGCGGACTTTCGGAGATTTGGCTCGCTTGGTTTTTACTGCGATGAGCCGAGATGCTGACATAGAGTTCGTCGATACCCCGGAAGCCATTCGGGACCGCTACCAGTACTTCACGCAGGCTGATATGTCTCGGCTGCGCGATGCTGGCTACGACCGCCCGGCCACATCGCTCGAAGACGGTGTCGGACAATACGTTGGTGACTATCTTACGGCCGAAGACCCGTATGCCTGACGGCTGGCCATGCTGACCCTGTCCTACCCGGCAATCGATCCGGTCCTGATAGAGATCGGCCCCTTCGCAATACGCTGGTACGCGCTGTCCTACATCGCAGGTATCCTGCTGGCCTGGCGCTACATGATCTGGCTTGCGCAGCAGTCACCGGTCGAGATCACTAAGGAACATGTCGACGACTTCGTCGTCTGGGCGACACTGGGGATCGTGCTGGGGGGACGCTTGGGCTACGTAATTTTCTACAAGCCCGGATACTATCTGCAGAACCCGCTGGAAGCGCTGGCCGTCTGGGAGGGCGGCATGTCTTTCCACGGCGGTCTTTTGGGCGTGATCTTCGCCGTGTGGCTGTTCTGCCGCCGGCGCGGCTATTCCTGGATCGCAGTCGGCGACATGGTCGCCTGCACCGCGCCGGTAGGCCTGTTTCTCGGCCGCATCGCGAATTTTATCAATGGCGAGCTTTATGGCCGGGTGACGGACTTGCCGCTCGGCATGGTGTTTCCGGGCGGCGGTCCCTTGCCCCGCCATCCCAGTCAAATCTATGAAGCATTGCTCGAAGGCCTCGTCCTGTTCTTCGTTCTTCTATGGCTGGTCAGACGACCGAGTTCGTTCGAAAAACCAGGCCTGCTGTCAGGTGTATTTCTCGCCGGTTATGCGGTTGCACGGGGAATGGTTGAAGTATTCCGCCAACCCGACGCCCATATCGGCTTCCTCGCCATCGGCACTACCATGGGACAATGGCTGTCTCTGCCGCTGTTGATTGTCGGCGTATGGTTGATTGTCCGTTCCCACCGACATGACGCCACTTGAATCCCTGATCCGCGCAAAGATAGCTTCGGACGGGCCGATACCGGTCGCCGACTACATGGCGCTTGCACTGGGGCATCCCGAACACGGATACTACATGAACGGCGATCCGTTCGGCATCGGCGGCGATTTCATCACCGCTCCGGAGATCAGCCAGGCATTTGGAGAACTTATCGGCCTTTGGTCAGCGGTTTCCTGGCAGCAAATGGGATCTCCGGAAAGGACGGTTTTGATCGAATGCGGACCGGGTCGCGGCACCTTGATGAGTGACCTGCTGCGCGCCACCGACAGCGTCCCTGCGTTCGCAAAGACGATCGAAATTCATCTAGTGGAGACCAGTGGGTTTATGCGCGACCGTCAAGCTGAAGCTCTGACCGGGGTTGAACCTGTCTGGCACGACACCATCGACACGGTGCCCGCAGGTCCGACAATCCTGATTGCGAACGAATTTCTAGATGCCCTGCCGATCCGCCAGATTATCCGGGAAGACGCCGGCTGGGCCGAACGATGCGTGGAAGCTGCCGAAGACACGCTCCGGTTCGTAGCGGCGGGGTATGCCGACGGCCTCGGCACACCGGTACCCCTGGACGCGGTACCGGGCGACATATTCGAGATTTGTCCGGCCGCGATGTCGTTTATCGATACGCTGTCGGCACGATTCTCCGCCTATCCAGGCACCGCCCTTTTTGTCGATTACGGCTACGAGCGAAAGACCGCCGGAGAGACCCTTCAGGCCGTCCGCAACCATACCTTCGCCGATCCGTTGACGGACCCTGGCCGCGCAGACCTGACAGCGCATGTTGATTTCGGTGCACTGGCATCCCGGGCCACGGGCGGCGGATGTGCTGCGTTCGGCCCGGTGACTCAGTCGGCCTTTCTAAGGTCCTTGGGTATCGTCGAACGCACTGCGGCCCTATTGAAAAATGCACCCCCCGAACAAGCCGGCACATTGCAATCGGCCACCGACCGGCTGATTGATCCGGCTGCAATGGGCAATCTGTTCAAGGTGCTTGTGATCGCGCATGCGCGTGCCGTTACGCCCGCCGGCTTCGAGATCTCTGCCACAACGGACGACAGACAAAATGATTAAATCCAGCCTCTTTGCCGACGCCAGCATCCGGCATGGATATTTCACCCGCGAGGGCGGAGTAAGCGACGGAATATACGGCTCACTCAACTGCGGAGCGGGTTCATCCGACTGCGCCGAAAACATCATCGAAAACAAGCGCCGGGCCGCGGAATGCTTGGGCGTCGCCGCCAACCGGCTGGTCACGCTGCATCAGATACACAGCACCAATGTCGCCACCGTCGAAGATGCCACAACGCTCATGGCCAACATGCCTCAAGCAGATGCCATGGTAACGAACCAGCCAGGTATCGCACTGGGAATCCTGACCGCCGATTGCGCCCCCATCTTGTTCGCCGATCCCGCAGCCAATGTGATCGGTGCAGCGCATGCCGGCTGGAAAGGCGCGTTGGGAGGTCTTGTCGAAAACACCATCGCGGCAATGGAAACACTGGACGCCCGACGCGACGGCATCGTCGCCTGCGTAGGCCCCTGCATCGCTCAGAACTCTTATCAGGTGGGACCGGAATTTCCGGATGCGTTTCTTGCCGCCGACCCCAACTCGGGAGCGTATTTCCTTCCTGACACGGAGCCCGAAAAATACCGGTTCGATCTTCGCGGGTTCGTTCTGTCCCAAATAGAAAATGCGGGCATCTCTGCGCCCGAGGCGATTGAAATGGACACCTACGAGCGCGACGACCTGTTTTTCAGCTACCGCCGTGCATGCCACCGTGCGGAAGACGATTGCGGACGGGGATTGTCCGCAATCGCGCTGACGGGCTGACCCCTGCCATGCCTCATATGATTATTTTCGTGATGGTTCTGCTGATGGGACTGCTGGTAAGCTGTTTTGTCTAGAGTATCGGATCGGGTTTTGCTGATGGCGCTGGCCATTGTACTAGCCTCCTGTCAGCCGTTGCCCCAACCGTTTCAGCCTGCCCAATTCAAGAAGGAAGGCAACCCCCTTCTGCAGCTTCCAGACCGTGCCGGCGTTCTGATACGGCCCGTCGAGGGGATGTCCCCCGATACCGCCCGGGCATTATCGGACGCGGTAGCCGCGGCGCTGGTCAAACGGAATATCCCCGCCTTCACCACGAGCGGCAACCGCCAGAGCCTGGTTCTCGGAGGGCGCGTCAACGAACGGGGCACCACACCGCAAATCGACTGGCGCCTGTCCAAAGAGGATATGAGCGGCGGCAAAATCGCCCGGATCGTGACGGCCGCGCCATCGGAACGCACAGAGAAATTTGCGCCCATCGCAGCGCGGACGGCGGCCGCCATCGCGGCGCTTATCCAGCGCCCTGCGCTCCGGGATCGCACCGCCGACATAAAAAAAAGGTACCTATACATTGCGCCGATTTCGGGGCCACCCAGAGACGCTTCCGCCATCCTGCGCGATGAGCTAGAGGCCGCCCTGCGTCGACAGGCCCTTCGGGTATCGACCACGATGCGGGAGGACTCACTGGCAGTTGCCGGCAATATTAAGTTGTTGGATAGCAAAGCCGGAAAGAAGCGGATGTCAGTTGACTGGGCAGTTTTGCGGAAGGACGGGAGGGAACTCGGAAACCTCTCGCAATCCAACGACGTCACCCCCGTCGAGCTGGACCGGGACTGGCCGGCAATCGCCCGGGAAATCGCTGTCTCGGCGGCCAAGGGCCTTCGCGAACTGCTGGACAAGATTCCCGAGAAAGCCATCGAACCGCCCCCAACGGAAGGGTAGAGCGAAGAGAATCGGTCAGCGTTTACACCCCAATTTACCGCTGGTAATTTGATCTTGGCGTCGGCATCGGGGGCGGACGCGGGGACACATTTTAACCGGCAGTTTTTAAGCCGGGACCGGAAGACAACGCACATGAAAATCGTCGCGTGCAACAGTAATCGCCCGATGTCAGAGGCGATTGCCGCGTATCTCAATCTGCCGATGACGAAAGCCAGCGTCCGACGGTTTTCAGACATGGAATGTTTCGTCGAAATTCAAGAGAATGTCCGGGGCGAGGATGTCTTCATCATCCAGTCGACGTCCTATCCCGCCAACGATCACCTGATGGAACTGCTTGTCGCGCTCGACGCCGTCCGGCGCGGTTCCGCCAGCCGCATCACGGCGGTCATGCCCTATTTCGGTTACGCCCGACAGGATCGCAAATCCGGGCCGCGAACACCGATTTCCGCAAAGCTAGTCGCCAACCTGATCACCGTCGCAGGCGCCGATCGCGTGCTGACCATGGATCTGCATGCCAGCCAGATACAGGGCTTTTTCGATATTCCGCTGGATAACCTGTTCTCGGCTCCTGTTTTCATCCGGCATATCGAAGAAAACTTCGCAAAAGAAGACCTGATTATGGTGTCACCCGATGTCGGTGGCGTCGTACGCGCACGGGCCTTCGCGAAACGGCTGGAAACGGACCTGGCGATCATCGACAAACGGCGTGAACGTGCCGGCGTATCGGAAGTGATGCACATTATCGGTGACGTGAAAGACCGGACCTGTGTGCTGGTCGACGATATCGTCGACTCCGGTGGCACCCTGTGTAATGCGGCAGAAGCTCTGATGAACGCGGGTGCCAAATCGGTCCATGCCTATATCACGCACGGTGTCCTGTCCGGCGGTGCGGTGAGCCGTGTATCGTCCTCGCCGCTGGAATCGATGGTTATCACCGATTCGATCCTCGGCACCGAGGCTGTCCGTGTCGCTGGCAATATCAAGCAGATTTCCGTAGCCCCTCTGATCGGCGAGGCCATCGAACGCATAAGCGACGCACGGTCGGTTTCCAGCTTGTTCGACTGAACTCGGCACGTAATCCTAATCAACGGCTTGGATGGTGCTTAGGTTTGACTACACAGGCAGAAGCCGTTAGAAACTCGCTCCCCGCCGGGTTCGGCGGGGTTTTGCTGTGTCCGGCACCCCTGGAGGCCGGCACTTTTATCCAAAGGAGTAATTCATGGCCGAGGTTGAAACAGTATCCGCCTCGCCGCGAGAGGCAGCAGGTAAGGGGTCCGCACGCCAGGCTCGCCGCGATGGGCAGGTACCCGCCGTAATTTACGGCAACAAGGAAGATCCTATTACGCTGACGCTGGAGCGCAGGCTCCTTGTCCGCGAAATTTCCAATCCGAAGTTTTTCATTCAGTTGATCGATATCGAGATTGATGGAACCAAACACCGGGTCTTGCCGCGTGACGTTCAGTTCCACCCGGTTTCGGATGCGCCGATGCATGTCGATTTTCTGCGCTTCGACCCCAAGCGAAAAATCACCGCCAATGTGCCTGTCGCGTTCAAAGGCGAAAACGACAGCCCTGGCCTCCGATCGGGCGGCGTGCTCAACGTGGTCCGCTACGAAGTCGAGGTGCTCTGCACCGCCGACAACATCCCGCCGGAGCTCAGCCTGCAGCTTGCGGGCCTTGAAATAGGCGACTCGATTCATGCCAGCAGCGTCACGCTGCCCGACGGGGTTGAGTTTGTGATTTCGGACCGCGACTTCACCATCGCCACTATCGCCGCACCGACAATCATGGTCGAAGAGACCACGGAAAGCGAGGAGGGCGAAGAAGGCGCAGAAGCACCCGCGGGCGAAGACGGCGCCGAAGCGTCAGGCGACGCCGAGGGGTCGGACGATGGCGGAGACAACGGCTAGGATCAGGCGGTTCTTACGGCATGCACCTGCAGGCCGGCTGCCATGCTGATTTTCGCAGGACTTGGCAATCCGGGCCCAAAGCATGCCCGGCAGCGTCACAATATTGGGTTCATGGTGGCGGATGAGATCATCCGCCGCTATAACCTCGCCCTGCGCCAGTCGCGCCATCATGCCTATCTTGCGGAAGGCGTGATCGACGGCGAAAAGATTTTGTTGATTAAACCGAAGACTTTCATGAACGAATCCGGCCGCGCACTTGGCTCCGCGATGCGGTACCACAAAATTCGCCCCGGTGCCGTCACCATCCTGTACGACGAACTGGATCTCGCCCCCGGCAAGGTCCGCGTCAAAACGGGCGGGGGTCATGCAGGACATAACGGGATACGAAGCGTCGCATCGCACATAGGACAGGATTTCCGCCGCGTGCGAATAGGCATCGGACATCCAGGCGATAAGAAGCGGGTGCATGGCTATGTACTTTCGGATTTTCCGAAGGCCGACAAAATATGGGTTGATCAGACAGTCGATGCAGTCGCGGACGCCCTACCTTACCTGATCGAAGGAGACGACGCGGGCTTCATGACCCGGGTCGCGTATCTCGCGCCGCCGCCGGACAAAGACGAAAGGGATAATCACTGATGGGATTCCAGTGCGGAATTGTCGGCTTACCGAACGTGGGAAAATCGACACTTTTTAACGCTTTGACGGCGACCGCAGCCGCCGAGGCAGCGAACTATCCGTTCTGCACAGTCGAACCAAATTCGGGCCGGGTGGCCGTTCCTGACGACCGTTTGCAAGTCATTGCCGGTCTTGCCAAATCGGAGAGCATTGTCCCTGCCCAGCTTGAGTTCATGGACATTGCCGGGCTCGTAAAAGGTGCAAGCAAAGGCGAGGGATTGGGCAACCAGTTTCTCGGACACATACGCGAAGTCGCCGCTATCGCACATGTACTCCGTTGTTTTGAAGGCGAGGAGGTCACCCATGTCTCCGGATCCGTCGATCCGCTTGCAGATGCGGAGGTGGTAGAGACGGAGCTGATGCTGGCCGATTTGCAGAGCCTGGAACGCCGAAAGGACCCGCTGGTAAAGAAAGCCCGCGGTGGAGACAAGGAAGCCAAGGTGATGCTCGATCTCCTAGAGCGAGCGACCACTGTCTTGGAGGACGGCAAACCCGCGCGGGTCATGGATGTCAGCAAGGACGAAGCGCTACACTTTAGGCAGATGCAACTGCTTACCGCCAAGCCGGTCATGTACGTATGCAATGTTGACGAGGACACGGCCGCGACTGGAAATGCGTTATCGGCTAAGGTCGCCGAAAAAGCTGCCACGGAAAACGCGGCCTGCGTAGTGGTCTCCGCCGCGATCGAGGCAGAAGTCGCGCAGCTTGAAGATGCGGGGGAAAAGCAAGAATTTCTGGATAGCCTAGGGCTAGAGCGCACTGGCCTCGAACGGGTAATCCGTGCCGGATACGAACTCCTTGGCCTGATTACATATTTCACGGCAGGGCCGAAGGAAAGCCGCGCCTGGACCATTCCAGAAGTCAGCAAAGCCGTCGATGCGGCCGGTATCATTCATACCGATTTCGCGCGCGGCTTTATCTGCGCCGAAACCATCGGATATGACGACTATATCGTCCATGACGGCGAACAGGGTGCCAAAGAAGCCGGAAGGATGCGTCAGGAAGGGCGTGACTACGTCGTCAAGGACGGTGACGTGGTGCTTTTCCGTTTCAACGTCTGAGAGACGCGGGGCCTTGCTCGCGCCGGCGCCTTGGGATCATTCCGTCGACGGCGGAAAGCGCGAGACGGTCGGTTCCGTCAAAACATAAAATGTTCTAAATTACCCATCCGGAGGACGTAACAGCCGACGTATAGAGTTTCAAACACTACGCCCGAACTCGCGCAAAACAAGGGTGCATAGGAAGGGAATACCATGGGAGATAAGATTTCACTTACCACGTTGGACGGTCATCAGCTTGATGCCTACAGGGCGGAGCCGTTGGGTACGCCCAAGGGCGGGCTCGTCGTCGTACAGGAAATATTCGGCGTCAACAGCCAGATCCGCAGTACCGTCGACCACTTCGCCGGTCTGGGATACACAACAATCGCACCGGCGCTGTTCGATCGTGTCGGCAAGGACATCGAGCTTGGCTATAACGAGGACGATTTCGCTACCGGCCGCGAGACCCGCGGCAAGATCACCGACGAATGGATTACAGCGGATGTCAGCGCCGCCGTTCAGGAAGTCGCGTCGGCCGGTAAGGTAAGTGTGATTGGTTTCTGCTTCGGTGGCTACGCAACCTACGTGGCGGCATGTACGGTGGACGGCATTTCAGCGGCGATGCCGTTCTACGGCGGCGGGATTGCCGCTAGGGTCGGCGACATGCAGCCCAAATGCCCGACACAGTTTCATTTCGGAGACAAGGATGCAGCCATCCCGCTAGATGATTTGCAGAAAATCAAGGATGCGCTACAAGACAGCCCGCTCTATGTCTACGACGACTCAGGGCACGGTTTTACATGCGACGACCGGGACTCTTTCAATGCGGGGGCCACAGAACGGGCGTTCACCCGCGCAGTCGCCTGGATGGATAAGCACGCTGCCTGATCAAACTGCCCTATAATTAAAAAAACCCCCTCTGAAGCGGGGGTTTTTTATTGCAGCGCACTCAGCGCAATGCCGCTGCTATATTGCCACCGTCTACCGTCAACACAGCACCTGTCGTCTTCTTGGCGAGGGACAGATCTACGAAGGCCTGCGCAACATCCCCTGCGGTGACTTCCCTACCAAGGAGGTTCCCGGCCATGTAATCTTCTTCGCTGAGGCCCCGCGCTTTGGACCTTGACGTAATCATTGCCCCGGTCAGAAGGCCGGAGCGGATGCGGTCTGCATTGACCGCATTGGATCGGATGCCATCCGCCCCATGGTCAATCGCATACTGGCGCGATAGGAATAGCGTCGACGCTTTCGGCAGGCCGTACGGTCCGAAATCGGGCCCGGGATTAACCGCCTGTTTCGATGTGTTGAAGAGCAGCGCACCGCCTGTGCCTTGCGCCTTCATGATCGCAACCGCTGCCTGGGCGCAGCGCTGGTGCCCCCAGAAGTTCAGTTCGAAGCTTTCCCGCAATGTCTTTTCATCAACGTCACCGATGCGGCCCTGCCACGCCGCGCCAGCATTGGAGACGAGAATATCGAGTCCGCCAAATGCTCGGCAGATCTCCGCAAAAGCCTTGTCGACCGATGCCGCACTCGTAACATCGCATTTCACCGCAATGCCGCCGATTACCGTGCCAACGGCCTCCGCCGCTCTCAGATCCCGGTCGAGAACCGCCACCTCGGCGCCCTGCCCGGCAAATGCCGCCGCCGTCGCCGCGCCAATGCCAGAGCCGCCGCCGGTGACTGCAACCACGTGACGGGACAATGGTTTCTCAACCGTTTTCCCGAGCTTTGCCTGTTCCAGCGACCAGTACTCGATTTCGAAAATGTCTCTTTCAGGGATGCATTCGTAGACACCCAGTTCTTCCGCATCCGCCACAACCCGCGCCGTTGTTTCGGCCAGGTCCGCAGCGATCGTAGCATCTTTCGCCGAATTACCGAGGCCGAACAGTCCCACGCCGGGCACGAGAATGACCCGCGGCATCGGGTCCAGCATGGTCTTGAGGGTTTTTAGTTTCTTGTTATTCCGCTCGAAATAGCGCGCATACCCGGCCGCATAATTTGCGACTACGGATTTCACCTCGGCTGCAAACGAAGGCAAGCCGCCTGCCTTGGGCACCGGTACGATCAGCGGTTTGGGCTTGGTGCGGATCACGTGATCCGGAGTTACCGGTCCGGTCGTCGCGTAGCGGGCAACGTCGCGCCCGTTTACATACTTCATGACGTGCGGGGTATCCCGGAAATCCATCACCATCCGCCGCCAATCGTCGCCGGCCTCCGCCGCAACCGCGCCACGCAGAATGGGCGCGATATCCTCCGCGCTGGCTGTCCTGGATGGGATGCGGGATTTGGAAAACGATTTTGCCGGTTTGGCGCGTGCAAGACGCTTTTCCGCAACCGTGACCAGATCGATCATTCGGTCATAGGCTTCGCGCGCGTTTTCTCCAAAGGTGAAGATACCGTGCTTGAGCAGGATCAGGCCCTCGACGTCCGGATGCTTCTCCCAGATACGGGCGCAGGACTGCGCTAGGTCGAAGCCCGGTATAATATAGGGAACCAGCGCCACGCGGTCGCCATAGATATCGCGACAGATATCTGCTCCGTCGGGCTGGTCCGTCACCGACAGAACGGCATCCGAATGGGTATGGTCGATGAATTTATGCGGCAGGAACGCATGAAGCAGCGTTTCGACCGACGGGTTGGGCGACGCGTAATCAAGCAATGCGCCGCGCTGAGCATTGACCATGTCTTCGTCGGACAGTTTCTTTAGTCGGCGAAGTTTGCGTATGGCGTCAAGCCTAACGGCGGGCAACCCGGGTGGCTCGATATCGCCCATATCCCAACCTGATCCCTTTACACAAAGGACATCGACCTTGTCGCCCGCCGTATCAGACATCGCCGTCTTCACCGACGTATTGCCGCCGCCATGGAGCACAAGACGGGGATCGTTACCTAGCAACCGCGTCGTGTAGACCCGAAGGGCCAAGTCTTCACCGACGCCTTGTTTCGAATAAAATCGCACGGCGTCGCGTGCGGATTTGGCCGACCATTTGCTCTTCATCGAACGTATCCTGTTCTGCCATATCCCGGCGGGCACAATGTGATCCAGACGGCCGGCATACTCAAGCCCAACCCGTTGAGCCGGATACATATTTTTCTCTATATTTATCAGGCATTTACTGGGTATTTACCAAAAGGGGGACCCTGTCGACTAAATACTGGTTAGTCGCCGCGCTTGGAACCTGATCGCTACCCAGCAAATTCGGGAAACAATTCCGCCAACCCTGCCTTTGACGCGGTACTTACGCCACGCTCGGTGATCAGGCCGGTGACCAACCGGGCAGGCGTGACGTCGAACGCGTAATTCGCCGCAAAACTGCCCTCCGGCACGATACTGACCGCGGCGATTTCACCGGATGGAGACCGGCCGGTGATTTCCGTTACTTCTGCGGCATCGCGCTGTTCGATTGGCACGTCTCGTACGCCGTCATCGATGGTCCAGTCAATGGTGGGGCCGGGCAGACCGACGTAGAAGGGCACACCATTGTCATGCGCGGCCAATGCCTTCAGATAGGTACCGATCTTGTTGCAGACATCGCCCGCGGCCGTGGTCCGATCGGTGCCGGTGATGACGAGATCTACGAGGTCGTGCTGCATCAGATGTCCGCCGACATTGTCGACAATCACCGTATGAGGCACGCCATGCTTGCCCAGTTCCCACGCAGTAAGGCTGGCCCCCTGGTTACGGGGTCGGGTTTCATCCACCCAGACATGCACCGGAATACCCGCATCATGCGCCTTGTAAATGGGTGCTAGAGCCGTACCCCAGTCAACCGTTGCCAGCCAGCCGGCATTGCAGTGGGTCAGGACGTTCACCCGTTCCGGTTTGCCGCGCGCTTCCCAGGTCCGGTGAATCAGTGGCATGCCGTGATCGCCGATTAAGGAACAGATCGCCACGTCTTCGTCGCAAATTTCCCCTGCCCGGATATAAGCCGCCCTGGCGCGGGCATTGGGCGAGAGCGGCGTCAGCAATTTCTTCATCTCGTCAACCGCCCAGCGCAGGTTTACCGCCGTGGGGCGCGTGGCCATCAGCAAGTCCGCCGCAGCCGAAAGACGGTCGTCGGAAGGATCTTCGCGCATCGCCAGCGCCATGCCGTATGCGGCCGTCGCCCCGATCAGCGGCGCGCCGCGCACCCACATATTGCGGATCGCGGACGCGGCCTTGCCTGCGTTGTCCAGCTGCACAACGATGAACTCGAACGGCAACCGCGTCTGGTCGATGATTTCTACGGTCTCGCCATCTTTGCCGAGCCAGATGGTACGGAACGATGTGCCGTCGACGTTCACTGGCCCTGCACCCGGTGCGCCACAGCATCCAGCTTGGCAACGGCGTCGGGATCGCGAGCGTCCGGTGGGGTAATAATCGCAAAATCGAGTGCCGTATGGCATCCGGCCTCGCAGGTGTCGGTTCGGCCAGACAACCGGGGAACAACCGATTTGATCATTACACGCGCCTTGTCTGCGTTGTCATGGAGGGTTTTTATAACGGCTTCGACCGTGACGTCGTCGTGATCTTCATGCCAGCAATCGTAATCAGTGACCATGGCGACAGTCGCGTAACACATCTCCGCTTCGCGGGCGAGTTTGGCTTCGGGCATATTGGTCATACCGATGACATCACACCCCCAAGAACGATAAAGGTTGCTCTCAGCGCGGGTGGAAAATTGCGGTCCTTCCATCACCATGTAGGTTCCGCCGCGGGTATATTCGATGCCCGTATCCGACAGTGCTCCGGAGATATGGTCGCCAAGTCGGCTGCAAACCGGATCGGCCAGAGACACATGGGCGACGCATCCTTCTTCAAAGAATGTTTTCTGGCGTGCAAACGTGCGATCGATGAACTGATCGACCAAGACAAAATGGCCCGGCGCGTATTCTTCTTTCAACGAGCCGACGGCGCTGATCGAGAGAATTTCGGTCACGCCAGCACGTTTCATGGCGTCGATATTGGCCCGGAAGTTCAGTCTGCTTGGCGGCACCTGGTGGCCGCGCCCATGACGCGGCAAAAACACGATCTGCTGCCCGTCCAGCTCGCCGAACAGCAATGCGTCAGACGGCATCCCGAAGGGCGACACGATCTGCCGCCACTCAGTATTAGTCAGCCCGTCGATTTCGTAGACGCCGCTACCGCCAATAACGCCGATAACGGGAGGAGTACCGGGGTCGGTCATGAAATTCTCCGTAAGGTCCAAGTCCCGTTTTGCGGGAAACGGACATGAGGTTCAAGCACGATATTCCCAGCGCTTCCGCTGGGTATCGAAATGGTTATAGACCGACAAAATGAGGGAGGCGTTATGTCGGCAATACTCAGGCGGTTGAATGGATCGGGGCTCATTACTGCACCGCTGTATGCCGTTGGGCGCGAACGGGGCTAGCGGCGAATCCATCAGCACAGCCTCCTGTCCTGCGACCATCGAAAACCTATCGATGACGCCTGAGAGTCGGGGGCGAAAATCATCGTCATCGTTACAGCGGTGGCAAAGGCTGCGGCCACTAACACGCCGTCTACTGTTTAGCCGGTTTATTCAGCCTCGTGGGAGACAGCCTGAAGCTTGTTGCCGTCGGGGTCGCGGACATAGGCCCCGTAGTAATCTGCATGATAATGAGGACGCAGTCCGGGCGCGCCCTCGTCGGAGCCGCCATTGGCAAGGGCCGCGGCATGAAAGGCGTCGACAGATACCCTGTCAGCCGCCCTGAAGGCCGCATGTACACCGTTGCCCACATTCGCGGGTTCGCCATTGAACGGCGACATCACGAAGAACCGTCCACCCGATCTCTCGCTATAGGAAATGAAGGCCTCCCCCTCGAAACCACGCGACATGCCGAGCGCCTCAAACACCGCATCGTAAAACGCACCTGCTTTGGCAAGGTCGTTGGTGCCGACAGTGACGTGACTGAACATCCTATTCCTCCCTGAATGAAAACAGGCGGATCACCGAGACCCGCCTGTCAGCACATCGATATTTTAGCGCGATCTAGTGCACGTCCGCCCAAATCCGGCGTTTTACGACATAGAGAAGACCGGTCAGTACCAGCAAGAACAGGATCACCTTGATTCCCATCCGCTTTCGTTCTTCCAACTCTGGCTCTGCCGCCCACGCGAGGAATACGGAGACATCCTCCGACATCTGCTCGACCGTCGCCTTTGTTCCATCCGCATACTCGACGGCCTCCTCCGACAGCGGGGCGGCCATGGCAATCATGTTGCCAGCGAAGTACTCGTTGTAATTCATCCCTTCAGGCACGGTCACGCCGGCGGGGGCTTCATCCTTGTATCCGGTCAGCAGCGCATGAAGATAATCCGCGCCACCGGGACGTGCTTTTACTATTAGGGACAAATCAGGCGGGTAAGCTCCACCATTGGCTGCCCGCGCAGCGTTTTCATTGTTGAAAGGGGACACGAACTTATCCGCAGGTAGAGCGGGACGTAACTCGACCTCTCCATCGTCATTAGGTTCTGCCGGAACCTCTTTCTCGGCCGAAATCTTCTTTACTTCGTTTTCCGAGAACCCAATCTCCATAAGGTTTCGGTATGCGACCAGCCGCAGGCCGTGGCAAGCAGAACAAACTTCCATATATACCCGAGCACCTCGACGTAACGCTGCTCGGTCAAACGTCCCAAACAAGCCGGAGTGTGCCCATTGACGGGCTGGTGCCTCTTTGCCACCGCCAGCTGCAACTACCGGGGTCGCAAGGAGAGCCACGCAAGCTGCCGCGAGGAGTGTTCTGATCGCGTTCATCAAGCTTTCTCCATCGGCTTGGCGGCAGCGCCAGCCGCAATACCTCCTCCGCCAAGAACGGGCTCGGATATACTCTTTGGGAGCTCCCTTGTTTTTTCAACTTTCGCGAGCAGTGGCAGGACCACCAAAAAATGAGCGAAATAGTAAACAGTCGCGATACGCCCAATCACGATATAGATACCCTCCGCCGGCAAAGCGCCCATGTATCCGAGAACCACACAATCGATCGCGAATATCCAGAAGAACCACTTGTACATGGGCCGGAACCGCGACGACCGAACCGGCGACCGGTCGAGCCATGGTAGGACAAACAACACGGCGATCGCACCGAACATCGCGAGTACACCGGCAAGCTTTGCTTCGAAAATTATAAAACCGAGCCATTCGGTAGTCCAACCGCCGATAAAGTTGTCCGGCACCGCCCGGAGGATCGCGTAGAACGGCAAGAAGTACCATTCGGGCACGATATGCGCCGGTGTCGAAAGGGCGTTCGCAGGGATATAGTTGTCAGGGTGGCCCATATAGTTTGGCGCGAAAAAGATAAATAGCGCGAACACGATTAGGAAGACCCCGAGACCGAACATATCCTTGACCGTGTAGTAGGGATGAAAAGGAAGCACGTCCTGCTCGCCCTTCGTGTCGATGCCGATCGGATTGTTCGAGCCGTGCACGTGCAATGCCCAGATATGCAGAACGACCACGCCGACAATCACGAATGGGAGTAGGTAATGCAGGCTGAAGAACCGGTTCAGTGTAGGGTTGTCCACCGCGAAACCGCCCCAAAGCAGAGTAACGATCCAGTCCCCGATCCCCCATGGGATGGCCGAGAACAAATTAGTGATCACTGTCGCACCCCAGAAGCTCATTTGCCCCCAAGGAAGTACATAGCCCATAAAGGCAGTCGCCATCATCAGCAGTAGGATCACGACGCCCAGCATCCAAAGAATTTCGCGTGGCGCCTTGTACGACCCAAAATAGAGCCCGCGGAAGATGTGAATATATATGACGATGAAGAACATCGACGCGCCGTTCATATGTATGTAACGGATCAGCCAGCCATAATTCACATCGCGCATGATGCGCTCCACAGAATCAAACGCCAATGCGGTGCTCGGCGTGTAGTGCATCGCCAGCGTGATCCCTGTCACGATCATGATCACCAGCACGATTCCCGCCAGCGAACCAAAATTCCACCAGTAATTAAGATTGCGCGGCGTCGGGTATTCATAGAGCTCGTGGCTCATGAATGAGAAAACCGGGAGACGGTGATCCACCCATCGAACTAAGCCGTTATCCAGCCAAGCAGGTTTCTGAAATTTTGACATGTTTCTCTACCTCAACCTATCTTGACGAGGGTGTCGCTGACGAAAGTGTGTTCCGGAACAGGAAGATTTTTTGGTGCTGGTCCCTTACGGATTCGACCCGATGTATCGTAGTGCGAACCGTGGCAGGGACAGAACCAGCCGTCGAACTCGCCTTTCGTCTCACCCTGCGAAGTACCGAGCGGTATGCAGCCGAGATGGGTGCAAACACCCACCAATATCAACCATTCCGGCTTCTGCGCGCGGGCCCCGTCCTCCTCTGGGTCAATTAGGTCATCAGGCTTCACCGCATTCGCTGCATCGATCTCGGCTTTAGTCCGGTGACGGATAAATACCGGCACACCGCGCCATTTGACCTTGATGGCCTGACCGACCTCAACCGCTGAAATATCGACCTCAACGGTCGCAAGCGCCAAGGTATCCGCCGCCGGGTTCATTTGCTGAATAAAGGGCCACGCCACCGCCGCACCGCCGACCGCGGCAAAGGCGCCGGTCGCGAGTTGCAAAAAATCACGACGGGTTCCCCCCTCGTGGCCGTGTTCGGGCGCCTGCGCACCGTCGGTATCAGCCATACTTCGCACCTTGTTTCCGTTGATCCGCTGACATCTCGTGTCCATTGAGTATCCGCTGAAATGCGGACAGAAAAATTCCTTCGAGGAAAGCGTATCCTACCGGCTTTATAGCTACCATGAGCGTAAATTTGATGCATGCGGCGCGTCGCCGCACATCTGCTTCGCCCCAAGCTGGCATTAACCGTCTCCCCGGCTCGGTATAGTCCAAATCGATGCCGCATGGAACCCTACGCCGTCATGGTTAACAGGGCGTTGATTTCATGCAGAAGTAATTGAAATCGCAGGCGATTGCGCTGATCGACATACACCGCTAATCCTCACCCATGCGGATTGCACTTTTTCAGCCAGATATTCCCCAGAATGCCGGCGCGATTTTCCGTCTGGGGGCATGCCTCGACATTCCGGTGGACGTGATCGAGCCATGCGGATTCGTTCTGGACGACCGCCGCCTGAAACGGGTGGCGATGGACTACGGGTGCCAGGCGGATATCGAACGCCACTCGTCGTGGGATGCATGGAGATCCGCACGTGCCGGCGCACGGACCATTCTGCTGACCACTCGGGGAGACGTCGGGTATACGGATTTCCTGTTCGATGCCGGCGACATACTACTGCTGGGTCGCGAAAGCGCCGGCGTTCCGGCAGAAGTACACGATACCGCGGACGCGCGACTGATTGTCTCGATGGCATCGGGTGCGCGGTCGCTGAATGTTGTGACGGCAGCGGCAATGGTGGTCGGCGAGGCGCTGCGCCAGACCGGTGGTTTCGATCAAAAGGAAAAACGGAAGGCACAATGACGGAAAGATCGTTGTACGAAAAAAAGGAGACTGCCAGCGCATGGTTCGCGCAGCTACGCGACCGCATGTGCGCGGCATTCGAAGAGCTCGAAGACAGGGTCGACGGCCCCAATGAGGCAGTCGGCGACGGAGAGCCCGGCAGATTCGAACAAACCGCCTGGGACCGACCCGGCGGCGGCGGCGGCGTCATGTCAGTGATGAAGGGCCGGGTGTTCGAAAAGGTCGGCGTCAATATCTCGACCGTTCACGGCGAATTCTCAGAGGAGTTCCGAAAGAACATCCCCGGCGCGGAGGAAGACCCCCAGTTCTGGGCATCGGGCATCTCACTGGTGTCCCACATGCGTTCGCCGCTGGTGCCCGCCGCGCATATGAACACGCGGTTTATTGTTACGTCCAAGGCCTGGTTCGGAGGCGGCGGCGATCTGACGCCGATGTATCCCAATGACGACGATACCGAGGCCTTCCACCGTGCGTTTCGGGAAGCCTGTGACAAGCACGATCCCGAGTACTATCCGAAGTTCAAGGAATGGTGCGACAAGTATTTCTTCCTGCCTCACCGGGACGAGCCGCGCGGCGTTGGCGGGATTTTCTATGATTATGTCGACAGCGGTGATTGGGAGGCCGACTTCGCCTTCACTCAGGATGTGGGCCAGGCATTTCTGAACGTTTATCCGAAAATCGTCGCCACACACATGAACGAAACCTGGACCAACGAACAGCGGGAACACCAGTTGCACCGCCGGGGCCGATACGTCGAATACAATCTACTCTACGACCGGGGCACGATCTTCGGACTCAAAACCGGCGGCAATGTGGACGCGATCCTGATGTCATTGCCACCGGAGGTGAAATGGCCTTAGTCGGGTGACGCCCTTCCCGGGGAGGCAGGCCGTTGGAACGACGACGGGAGTAGCGGCCAACTGACCCATGATTGCACGCATGTAGCTGTTTGTCCGCCGGGTCATGCTCGCTGTTTCTGTATCGGCACCAACGATGTTTTTTGCCAACGGCCTGTGTATGCGTCGGTTGACTCTCGATTTTTTTAGATGGGCATTAGGGCCAACGGATCGAAATGAGATGAAACGTCTTTCCATATGCAGCTTGGCCATGACTGCGATTTTAAGCATTGCCGCCGATGCCGCTTCGGCAGCCGATCCGAAAATCACGGTGTTTTACGGAGAAGTCCAGGGCGACGGCGAATCGGTCTTTCGGGTGAGAGACAGGCTGATCAAGGTCGCGCGGTAGTGCGGCGCTTCATGCGACCTGCTGGAAGCTATCGGACCCGGCTGCCTGTGCCGCCATCGCCGCGTCCCGTAACAGTCGTCTCAATACCTTGTTAGCGGCGTTTCGGGGAAGCTCGTCGGCGAAAAAATACGCCTTTGGGCGCTTGAACCCTGCAAGCACCGACGCCTTGCAATGCGCATCCACATCGGCCGCCATCTGGGCGGCGTCACCGTTCATCCGCTTGACGCAGGCGACCACCACCTGGCCCCATTTCGCATCAGGGATGCCGACAACGCTAACCTCGCCGACCGCGACATGTTCCTCCAGAACGGCTTCTACTTCCTCGGGATGGATGCTCTCGCCGCCGGACCGGATCATGTCGTCCACGCGCCCAACAAGTGTTATGTCTCCGTTCCGTTCCTGCAGAAATACATCGCCGGTATAGTACCACCCGTCCTTTTTCTTCGCAGCCGTGGCGTCTGGACGACCGAGATATTCTGTGAATATCGTATCGACCGTAGCATCGACAATCAGTTCGCCCTCCTCGCCAGCGGCGACAACATCTTCGGCACCGTCGCCATCGATCCGTACCAACCGGATACGGGTGTAATAGGCTGCCCGGAGCGTCGCATGCTGTCCGACCGGATCGGGGTTGGACAGAGAACACATTGTCTCGGTCGTTCCGTAGATATGCCGGATCGTTCCGCCCCATTCCCGATCGATATGTTCCAAGAGATCGGGGTCGATCGTAATCCCGCCGAACAGCGCCAGTTCCATCGACGCCATTTTCGCTGGAGTATAATTTGGCGACGCCGCCATTGCCTGAAACATCGTTGGCACGCAAAACGCGTAGGTGATCTTTTCGCGTTCGACGAGGTCCACGATTTTAGGCGGGTTGAAATCAGACACGACGAAGTACGTGCCGTTGAACACCAGCGTTATTAGGAACACACCGTAGAACCCGATTACATGGCTAAGCGGCATACATCCGAGTGATCGGTTATGGCTGCCGTGGCGCAATCCACCCTGGGTCGACAACCACGTCAGACGGTGCTCGGTCGTTCTGTGATTGAGAACCACCGCCTTGGGCAACCCAGTCGTACCAGAGGTAAAGAACAGAAACGCGATGTCGGTCTCCGCCGGTTGGACATAGGGAGGCAGGGCGGACCCGTCGCCGCGGCAGCCAACGAAATCCTCCGCGCTACCGGCGTCCCCGCCAACCGACCAGACCGGCGCACCGTCAGGCAGGGCGCCGGCAACCATTTCAGCAATCGCCGGGTCGGGCAGGATTATGGCCGCATCGATTTCGCAGAACTCGCACAGACCTGAAATTTCTTCCGGCTTCAGGCGGAAATTCAGCAATGCCGGTATCGCGTTCAGCCGCATCAGCGCGAGGACCACCAGACAATGCTCCCACGTCGATGGCAACGCTATCGCGACCCGACTTCCGGCATTGATGCCTCGGCCTGCCAAACCGGCGGCGACAGCATCAATCTCGGCTATCAGTTCACGATAGGACAACCGCCTGCCGGTAACGTCGTCAACCATCGCGGGATAATCCGGCGTTCGTTCCGATGCAATCCAGACGAGCTGGTATCCTGTGTGCATAACCCCTCCCGTTTGTCAGATGGTTCCATAATCGGCCCCGAGAATCCAGATTGAATGGGCTTTCCGGCCTCGCGGCATACAGCTATGTTTCCCGAGGGAGAGACCTGTCATGACGCCTTTCGATACAGGAACCGATCTGCGATCATGGATCGCCACACTGGAAGCTGCGGACGAACTGAAACAGGTCCCCGCGCAGGTCGATTGGGACGAAGAAATAGGCGCGGACACCCGGGCAAACATGGCATTGGAAAGAATACGGTATCGGATCGGATTATCTTGACAACGACATGCGCGAACGCCTGACGCTGGAACAACTGCGGAAACGGTTTTCAGAAGTCTAAGCCCAGGATCCTACCTGCGTCGGGCAGCCAATCTCAACCGATCCAGACAGGCCTCGCGGTCCGGCCGAAACGCCTGTTCGACCCACCATTCCTCGATTTCTTCGAGAATCTCTCCGACCTTCGGCCCTTCCGCGACGCCCATTTTCATAACATCGGCTCCGACTAGCGGAAATTCGGGCAGCTCCCAAGACGATACCGTATCCCATGTATCCATCCAACCCTGAACGGATTGAGCGGTTTCGGTCGAGTTCATCTCTATCTGATCAGCCCAGTCGAGCAGAATTAGATCTCGGAACTGTTCCAGGCCCAGTGCATAAAGCATCCGGCGTAGCGCCAGCTCTTCCATACCGGCACTGGATACGCCCCGGCTGGCGATGAGATCGTCAAGCCGGCGAGTTTCGTCACGCGACAAACGCAAACGCGTGGCAATCTGCGACGCCTCGCTGCGGTTCGGCTGTATCAATGCCGTCAGCCGCCGAATCGGGTCAGGTGCAAATGACACCATGGTCTCCAGTGCTGTCAGCGCTTCCATCCGCTTAACGGAGCAGCCTACCGGCAACAGCAACCGCAACATACCAATATCCTCCATCAGCTCAAAAACCGGCCCAGGTTTCGGGGCGATTAATGTTCGCGACAGTTCAGCCCAGATGCGTTCCCCCGGCAATGCCCCGACATTGGGCGCACCCGCCCGGCAGGCAGCCAGCGCTGGGGGATCCGGTTCGGTCTTTGCGTAATGTGCGTGGAACCGGAAAAATCGTAAAACCCTCAGATAATCCTCGACAACGCGTTCCATCGCGTCGCCAATGAACCGCACCCGTCCGGCTTTCAGATCGCAAAGACCGTCGAAGTAGTCATAAACCGTTCCATCCGGATCGGCGGATAGGGCATTGAACGTAAAATCGCGGCGCGAGGCATCTTCGACCCAGTCTTTCGTGAATTCGACCGAGGCGTGCCGTCCGTCGGTTTCGACATCCTTGCGCAGCGTCGTGATTTCGAAGGGCCGAGTATCAGGGATAGCTGTTATAGTGCCGTGTTCAATACCGGTGGGAACCGCTCGGATCATGGCCTCGCCCAGTACCTCCAACACCCTGTCCGGATCGGCATCGGTAGCCAGGTCGATATCCGACACGGGCCGGTTCGCGATGGAATCTCGCACACAACCACCAACGAATCGTACGGAATGCCCTGCCTTTTTGAGAGTATCGAACAGCCGCGTCGTATCAGGCTCTGACATCCAGCCCGGCGGCGAGATTTTATCGACAACGCTCAACGGGGGCTTACCGGTCTGTCGGGGGCTATGCCGCGATCGAGTTCCTTCTCCGCCTCGTCGATGTTTATAGGTGTGTAGGGTTTTTCGGTTGTCTGTTCGTGAAAGAGCAGAAAACCGCATAGCGTGAGAATGGAGAGGAAAACACCGATTGCAGCGAGCATCTTGATAGGTGCGCTTTTGAATTTGGGTGGAAGCTGCTCGCCGGTAGCGGGATCGAGTTTCGGTCTCTCGCCAAACACATTCCACACATACCAGATCGCGAATGGCAGGATCAGCGGAATAATAGTGAGTAATAGCAACCGGATCATCTGATCTCCAACGTATCTCGGAGCGCGACTAGCAGACGCGCGGTGAGCCCCCAAATATAGAAATTTTCAAAGAGCAGAACATAAAATTGGTGGTCGATACCCCGAATGAAACGGGTTTCGATTTTCTGGTTAGCCGGATCGAGAACGAAGCTGAGGGGTACTTCGAATATGGACTCCACTTCCTGCGGATCGAGGACAGTATCCAAAGGCGGCTTTATCAGCCCCACCACCGGCGTGACTTTGAACCCGCTGCCGGTAGTGCGCTGTCCGAGCCTGCCGACGATGTCAATCGTTTCACGGGGAATACCAATTTCCTCCTCGGTTTCGCGCAAAGCCGTGTCCTCGGGAGTTTGGTCGTGAGGCTCGGTCTTCCCGCCCGGGAACGAAATCTGTCCTGGATGGCTTTTCAAGTGTCTGGGCCGCTGGGTCAGCAGCACGGTCATGCCCTCCTCGCGTTCTATCAGCGGCACCAGTACCGCCGCGGGGGTTATCCGCTCTGGAAGAGATGTGCGGTCCTGCGCGACCCATCCATAGGTATCACTTTCCTCGTCCAGCGACGGCGGATCTATCCCGGGCCCATCGAACGCACCGATGATATGGATGCGGGAGACGGGCATGCTGGCATTAAGCATCATCGAGCGATCCAATTTCAAAAAACTCACCATCGCTCTCAACGACCAGCATTGTGTCTCCGTTCAATTCCCGCTCTTCGCCTATTTCCACCAGTTCGTAAAATACTGAACGCACGATAAGCGCCTCCAGACCGTCTCTAAGCGTGATATAGGGCGACGGTTCGCCGGTTTCTGAATTGATTTCGACCCGGATGGGATGATCCGGCCCGGCGGTTACTATTTCGTCAATATTTGAGAGGAAAATAAGCCTTTGACCGTGTTTATTCCGGTCGACCTTCATCTCAACCGCAGTGAAAGGCGCATCATCCACCTTGATACGGCACATTTCAGCGGGTGTAATCAACCAGAAATCGCCGGATTCGTCCCGTTTCAGAACCGAGGCGAACAGTTTTACGAGCCTTCTACGACCTATCGGAGACCCCAAATAGTGCCAGGTGCCGTCGCGCGCAATTCTGATATCGATGTCGCCGCACATTTGCGGTCCCTCGGACGGGTCCGGTGTTCGGTTCCCTTCCTCCTTGCCTTGTGCCAACGCACGTTCAAGATTACCTAGTAGATCTATCGACATTTACCGTAAAAAGTCTCTCCGCAGAGGTCCATAGTGATCGATACCCAGACAACCGAACAATCTCAGACCGGGAACAGCCAGCCGTCTGAACGTCTTGTTTCCGAGATCGAAGCGCTCGGTCAACGAATGGCTGCCGTCCGCGAACATATTGGCCGCGTGATATTCGGACAGGATGACGTTGTAGAGCAGACGCTTATCACATTATTGGCCGGCGGACACGCCTTGCTTGTAGGTTATCCGGGACTGGGCAAGACCCGCCTTGTCGACACCCTTGGCACCGTGCTGGGGCTGGAAGATCGGCGCGTCCAGTTCACGCCGGACCTGATGCCACCTGACATACTAGGCTCGGAAGTGCTGGAAGAAGACGACAGCGGCCACCGGTCTTTCCGGTTCATAAAGGGCCCCATTTTCGGGTCGCTCCTGATGGCCGACGAAATCAACCGGGCAAGCCCGAGGACCCAGTCGGCACTGTTGCAGGCGATGCAGGAATACAAGGTGTCGGTTGCGGGTCTGGATCACGATCTGCCGAAGCCGTTCCATGTACTCGCAACCCAAAATCCCTTGGAACTTGAAGGCACCTATCCCCTGCCGGAAGCTCAGCTCGACCGCTTTCTGCTGCAGATCGATGTCGGATATCCGGACGAAGCGTCTGAAAAGCGCATGCTGATCGCCACCACCGGTGTCGCAGACGAAAAACCAGAACAGGTTCTAACGGCGGACGAACTAATCGCCGCGCAGCGTCTGGTGCGATCGCTCCCCGTGGGCGATGCGGTAGCGGACGCAATACTGAAACTGGTCCGTGCCGGACGTCCGAACGAACACGGCGATCCGTCCATTCGCCATCATCTATCCTGGGGCCCGGGCCCCCGAGCCAGCCAGGCGCTGATGCTCGCCACCCGGGGGCGCGCCCTGCTTCAGGGCCGTTTTGCGCCGTCGATCGACGATGTGATCACACTGGCCCCCCCGGTTCTGAGGCATCGTATGGCGCTGACGTTCTCGGCCCGCGCGGACGGGATCACGGTAGACGGCGTCATCGACCGGCTTTGCGCGACGCTGGGGTGAGCATCCCCAATCCCGCTATAAACAATGCTGTCGATGCGGCGGCAGTTCGTCATCGTGCGGAAGAAGCAGCGTCGGCGCTGCCGCCGCTGCTTGCAATGGCGGAACGGGTCGCGACGGTCGTCGCTCAGGGTGAACACGGGCGTCGACGGGCCGGAACGGGCGACAGTTTCTGGCAGTACCGCCGCTATCAGGCGGGAGATCCGGTCCAGAACATAGACTGGCGGCAATCGGCGAAATCCGCGCTCGCCTTCGTTCGAGAAAACGAATGGGAATCAGCCCAGAATATTTATTTGTGGGCCGATCGGTCGGCCAGCATGAATTGGCACTCCCACCCAGATCTTCCGATCAAGGCCGATCGCGCAGTGGTGCTCACCCTTGCCATGGCATCGCTGTTGATCCGTGGCGGAGAGCGAATTTCTGGGCTCGAAACAGGTCAACGCCCGTCGGGCGGTCGGGCGGTCCTGAACCGGCTTGCCGATGAACTGACGACACAGGTCGAAGACGCAGCAGGCCTGCCCCGTCTGGAACAGCTGCGCCGGCACAGCCGCGTTGTGATGGTGGGCGATTTTCTCAGCCCGATTCATGAGATCGAGCCGATGATCAAAGGATACGCACTTCAGGGCATCACCGGACATATCGTTCAGATCTGCGACCCGGCGGAAGAAGCGCTGCCGTATACCGGCAGGACCCAGTTTGAAGGGCTGGAAGGGGAAGGCAGCGCCCTCATCGGTCGCGCGGATGCCGTCCGCGAAGACTATAATTCCCTGCGGAGCGCACATTGCGATACGCTGGCCGATCTGTGCAGGTCGGCGGGATGGACGCTGACGGTCAACCGGACCGACCGGCCCGCCGAGCCCACCCTTTTGACCCTGCACATGCTGATGTCAGAAACGGTCAGGGTGTAATGCTGGAACTGGGAGGCCTCGACTTCGCGTCGCCCTGGCTTTTGCTCGCCCTCACCGCACTGCCCGCGCTTTGGTGGCTATTGCGCGTGGCCCCACCATCGCCTCGCCTGGTCAGCTTCCCCCCGGTCCGGCTGCTGATGGCGCTACGCCCTAACGAAGAAACACCGTCCAAAACGCCCTGGTGGCTGATGCTGCTACGCATGCTGCTGGCGGCGCTGGTCATATTGGCACTCGCCCATCCAGTTCTGAACCCAGGCGAAAATCTGCGCGGGTCGGGCCCGCTGGTCATGGTGATCGACGACGGATGGGCGTCCGCCGCGGACTGGCCGCTGCGCCAGCAAAAAATGAGCGAGCTGCTGAATCAGGCAGAGCGTGAAGACCGTCCGGTTCACATACTCTCGACGGCCGTTTCGGCGCCGGGTGAACCACTCCAGGTCAGTAAGCTGATGCCGGCAGCCAACGCCCGGCGCATCGCCACGGCGCTTGCCCCAAAACCTTGGCCGGTTGACCGGGAGGCCGCGCTTGCCGCGCTTGAAGGCATTACAGTCGACGGGTCGGCGCATATAGTCTGGATTGCAAACGGCCTGGGGCAGGAAGTTGACCGGGCATTCGCGGCAGCACTGCAACAGCTGGGCGGATTACAGGTAATCGAACAGCCAGCCGCCGCGCGGGTGCGGCTAATTCAGACACCGAAAGCAGAAGGTGAAACACTTCTGGTCCCGGTCCAGCAGGTTGCCGTCCCCCGGGAACGGGAGGTTTGGGTGCGGGCCGTCACCGAAGACGGACGCCTCGTCGGGCGCCACAAAGCCGTCTTCAGCGCAGGCGAAAAATCGGCGCAAGCTGCCCTGTCTCTGTCGGGTGAACTTCGCAACGAGGTCGCCCGCATCGAAATCGAGGGGAGCAGCAACGCCGGCGAAACGTTTCTGTTGGATGAAAGATGGCGCCGACGGCCGGTCGGCATCGTGTCCGGCGATAGCGCGGAAACGGACCAGCCGCTTCTGTCGTCCATCTATTATCTCGACCGCGCACTTCGCCCGTTTGCCGAAGTTCGGCAAGGTACAATTACCGAGCTGTTCAAGCGGGAGGTTGCGGTTGTCGTTCTGGCGGATATCGGGCGGTTGCTCGATTCCGATAAAGCTACACTGGACGTCTGGATGAAAGGGGGGGGCGTTACCCTGCGTTTTGCAGGCCCCCGGCTGGCCGCCGCAGAGGACGACCTGGTCCCAGTGCCCCTTCGCGGCGGTGGCCGCGCGCTCGGCGGAGCGATGTCGTGGGCAGCCCCGGCGAAACTGCTGCCTTTCGAGGAAACAAGTCCTTTTTCGGGTCTTGATACGCCGCCGGATGTCCGCGTACAGCGGCAGGTTCTCGCTGAACCGGCGCTGGACCTGAACCAGAAAACATGGGCGCGCCTGTCCGACGGGACGCCTTTGATCACGGCGGAGCAACGCGGGCGCGGGTGGCTTGTGCTTGTGCATACGACAGCGAATACCGACTGGTCCAACCTGCCACTATCGGGTTTGTTTGTGGATATTCTGCGGCGGATCGTCGGATTGAGCGCAGGTGTGGTCAGCGAAGATCAGACCGCACTGTTACCGCCGTCGCAGACACTCGATGGATACGGCCGACTGGGTGCGCCGTCGGCAGACGCAATCAGCATTTCTGCGCGCGATTTTTCGGAAGCCCGTCCGGGACCCGCTACACCACCCGGGTATTACGGTCTTAATACGGGCCGCCGAGCGTTCAATATCGGCGCGACGACAACGGATCTGAAACCCATTAGCGATCTTCCGAACGGCATCGAGCGTGCTGGATTCGTCCCTGCGCCATCGGTCGATTTTAAACCTTGGCTTTTGCTGGGCTCTTTACTTTTGGCGATCGGCGATCTGCTTGTCAGCTTCGTGTTACGCGGGCTCATAAGTGCTCGCCGTCTGACGGTTACGACCGCGATCGCAGCTTTTGCCGTTTTGACGGCCATGACAATATCCGGACCGGCGGTCGCGCAATCTCTCAGTACGCAGAACACAGCAGCGGGCCCGGATGCGAAAGCGTTAGAGGCCACGTCCAAAACACGGCTTGCCTACGTCGTAACAGGCGACCAAAAGCTCGATGAAACGACGATGGCGGGATTGCGCGGATTATCCGACATTCTGCGGCGGCGAACGGCTGTCGAACCGGGCAAGCCGATGGCGATCGACATCGAGAACGATGAACTTGCCTTCTTCCCGTTACTCTACTGGGCCGTCTCGCCGCGCCAGCCATTATTGTCGGAAAAGGCGCGGCGTAGACTGAACCAGTTCCTCAAAACCGGCGGCACCATCCTCTTCGACACACGCGAGCGCGGAGGATTTTACTCAGGCAGTTCCGGCGGTGTCGGAGCGGCAGGACTGCACCTGCGGCGGCTGATGCGGGGCCTCGACGTCCCCGCCCTGACCCATACACCGAAAGATCACGTTCTGAAGAAGGCATTTTATCTGCTGCACGAGTTCCCCGGCCGTTGGGCGGGCGGTCCATTATGGGTTGAACGACGTGGCGGCAGACACAACGACGGAGTTTCGTCCATTATCATCGGCGCGAATGATTGGGCCGGCGCCTGGGCGGTGGACAGCCTCGGCCGGCCCATGGCCGCCGTTGTTCCGGGCGGCGAGCGTCAACGCGAAATGGCGTTCCGGTTCGGCGTGAACTGGGTAATGTACGCCCTGACCGGCAACTACAAGACCGACCAGGTTCATGTGCCGGCCATTATCGACCGGCTGGGTCAATAATATGCTCAGCATAACGTTTGCCCCGATGTTTGACTGGATCTTTCTTGGCGTGCTTGGCGTTGCCGTCGTTTCGCTTGCCGGCCTAGGTGTATGGCGAAGAGCCCGCGGGACCTATTGGCGGCTGGGCGCTGCCGCTTTGTTATTAGGCGCGATGACCAACCCGGTACTGGTCGAACAAGAACGAATCTTAAATGCGGATGTGGTCGCCATCGTCGTCGACGAATCGACCTCCCAGCGGATCGGTGACCGAGGCGCCAAGACCGAACAGGCAGTGCAGGATCTGACGGACCGGCTGGGGCGCCTGCGCGGCGTGGATGCGCGGGTGGTCAGAGCCGGCGCGCGAGCTGAAAATTCTAAGGATCCGGTGGATGGAACCCACCTGTTCGATGCAGTACAGCGGTCCCTCGCCAATGTTCCGCGCAATCGAATCGGCGCCACGTTCCTAATCACGGACGGTCAGGTCCACGACGCGCCCTCTCAGGGAGAGGCCGCACCTGTCTCAGGACCGGTTCACATTCTTTTGACTGGCGAACGGAATGAAAAAGATCGTCAGCTTCTGGTCAGAAACGCACCCAGATTCGGGCTGGTGGGCAAGGCGGTCGACATCGAAATCCTCGTTCGAGATCACAACGCCTCCGGCGGTTCTACGCGTATGACTATCGTCCAGCACGGCCAACCTGACCGGATCGTGACCGTCCCGGTGGGGCAGTCACACAGCATCACACTCGACATCGATCATGCGGGCGCCAATATCCTGCAGCTGCAGGTTGCGCCAATGGCCGGCGAAATCACCCAAAAAAACAACCAAACGATTGTCCAGGTCAACGGCGTGCGTGAACGGCTTCGCGTGTTGCTGGTATCCGGCCAGCCGCATCCGGGTGAACGTGTGTGGCGGAATTTTCTTAAGGCCGACCCATCGGTCGATCTTGTCCACTTCACCATTTTACGACCGCCCGAAAAGCAGGACGCAACGCCCGTCCGAGAGTTGTCTCTAATAGCCTTTCCGATCCGAGAACTGTTCGACGTGAAGATCAACGATTTCGATCTGATCATTTTCGACAGGTATCGCCGTCGTGGCGTGCTGCCTGGACTCTACCTCGAAAACATTGTCCGTTATGTCGAAGAAGGCGGCGCGTTGCTGACAGCGGCCGGCCCTGCTTTCGCGACGCAGTCAAGCCTTTCCCACACTGCTCTGGGCGATATCCTGCCAGGCGCACCGACCGGCAAGGTGATAGAAAGGGGATTGCGGCCCAAGGTTACGCACAGCGGCAATCGGCATCCGGTCACGGCCGATCTTTTCAGCGCCGGCGATGCAGTTCCTCGTTGGGGCCGCTGGTTCCGGCAGGTCGAAGCCACGCGTAGCCGAGGCCATACCCTGATGGAGGGCGTTGACGGCAAGCCGCTCCTGATCCTCGATCGTGTCGGCGAAGGACGCGTCGCCCAGCTTCTCAGTGATCATATCTGGCTGTGGGCGCGTGGTTTCGAAGATGGAGGCCCGCATTCCGAGATTTTGCGCAGACTTGCACATTGGCTGATGAAGGAACCCGACCTCGAGGAGGAAGATCTCCGCGCAGTTGCGGAAGGCCATAATCTGACGATTGTCCGCAGTAGCATTGAAGACACCTATCCGCCGGTTCAGGTCACTTTGCCTTCCGGCATTCAAAAAACCGTCACACTGACGAAGGGCGTCAGAGGACGCGCCCGCGCAACGATTCCGGCAGACGAGATGGGCATTTACCGTTTGGATGACGGCACTCGAACCGCCGTAACAGCGTTCGGAAGTCCGAGTCCCAAGGAATTAAGCGATATGCGCACATCGGACAAACCGCTCGCACCCGTTGCAGCGGCATCTGGCGGAGGCATGCACTGGCTGACCGACGGGCTGCCCAACCTGCGCCGGGTGAGCACCGATCGGAACCATTCAGGTTCCGGATGGATGGGCGTAGTCGCCAATCGCGACTACAGAGTCGCCAGCGTCAGACAAACACCGTTGCTGCCCGATCTCCTCATCCTAGTCCTGAGCCTCGGCGCCCTGGTATGGGCTTGGCGACGCGAAAGCAGCTAGGAAGACGGCTTTGCAAGGTCAGTCAAAAGCGTCGTGCAAAGACGCCCTAAAAAAGATTGCGGCATAGGTTTTTCATCGGGACCGAAATCCTTCACCACAAAGGCCGGCAAGAAAGGCGGAGGGATTATGTAGGGATAATTCTGTTTTTACCTGGCCAAATGATGTCGTAGGTTACCGCGAAACGGTGGAGCGGAACAAACTAGGGAGAGTAAACATCATGGATACACCAGTTGTCGAAATAGCCAAGGATCCGGCGCTGAAACTGAACTTTCTGTCACACGGCACATTGGAGTCGAAAGATCTCGAAGTGGCGCGGAATTTTTATACGGAATTTCTTGGCCTTGAGGTTGTGCGCACTAGCCCGATTTCGCTGCTGATCCGTCTCGGTGGCGCAAACACAATCGCGGTCGTTGAACAAAAGAACCGCGAAGAAGAAATGCCCATGCTCAACCATAACGGTCTGGATGTCGAAACCCAGGAAGAGGTAGACAAGGCCTACGAAACGGTTATTGAGCAGAAGGAACAATGGGGCCTGCACAAGATCAGCAAGCCGATTTTGCAGCACGGCACCTACAGCTTTTTCTTTTGGGACCGAGACAACAACTGCTGGGAAATTCTGACCAATCCCGCAGGCGGTTATAGCTGGTTGTTTGAAAAAGGCGACCTTGAAGGCAAGGGCCACATGGACAAGAACTTTGCGAGGCCTGGCGCCTGACCGACCATTTGTAATGAGGACACAACGCCGGACCGCGGCACAGTGCCGCGGTCCGGCATGGAATAGAGATACTCCTGTCCGGCCCCTACTCTGGCGCTCCGACAGCCGGTCGGTCGAGACCACCAGTTTCCCTCCTGACCGACCGTCAAAGCCCGTCAAATTTCCTCGCCTCGAAAGGCGCTCGAACCAAGCTCGGACACTTAATTCGAAACGAACCACCTCTTTACGGTCTCGACTGGAACACTTTCAAAGTTAAAACAAAGCGATTATTCGTCCAAAAGTTCCTTCGCCAGAGTGCGCAGTGCACCGCGCTGCACTTTTGAACCGTTGGGGCTCTCGGGGCTAGCCTCTCGAATACATCATTTAGTTCGGCCTGACGAAAACGGGTATTAAGCGCGATCGCGTTCGCGCCGACGCGGGCGCAGGCTAGAAACGCAACCGGCCAGTTGGGATCGTTCCGGAACCATATCGCCGCGACATCGCCTCGACGGATCCCGAGGTCGCGCAAGCTCTGTGAAAGGCGCATTGATCTGTCGGTAAGGTCCCAAAAGGAGATACTTTCGTCACGAAAAACTAGCGCCGTCGCGTCCCCGAAGCGGGAAACCAAAGAATCGACCAAAATAGGAAATGTCGCCGTAGTCTGTGCCGTCGCTGCCATTTCGGAGTATCGCTCAATTGTCGAAACGGTATTCAGCCAGATGTACGGGCATACGCCCAAGGCGGCTTACTGAAGCCCGAGACCCGTACAAATCGAAAGAATAAAAGACTGCACCAGATACACTTTTTGCATTGCCGGGACCGCAAGCGCGCCGATAAGCAACAGAGCGCCGATCAGGATGTATTCCGGCTTGACCGACTTGGCGCGGTCCGAAGGAGGCTGTTCGTTCGGCGTATCCATTGCGATAATGTAGCGTTGCGGCAGGCCAGATCAAGAATTGATCTGGATCCCGGGAATATCCCATCGCGCCAATGGTACTGGACACCAGTCAAATTTGCATGGCACTCTACCAATCCGCAGGTTGAACACTTACCCTAAACAAGATACTGTCCAATCAGTATGTAAAATTGGGCCTTATGGAAACGCAAACGCAAAATCTCGATGAAACGCTGGACCGGGATCGCCCGGCCACAAAGCGCGAACAGCGCGCGGCCAGTATCGAGGCGTTACTCGGCAAAGCGCTGACCCTGTTCATTACGCAGGGCTATCACGCGACGACGGTAGAGGTGATTGCTCAGGCTGCGGGGCTGACCAAAGGTGCGGTCTACTTTTATTTCAAGAGCAAGGCCAACGTGCTTAAGACCCTTCTCGACCGGACCGAAGAACTGACGGTGGAACCGACGCTAGCGGCTATGAACGCGGCGGGCGACGATCCGAAAGACCGGCTGAACGCGTTCGTAAGATCGCAATCAGTTATCGGGGCGGAAAAAACTGAGTATATGCTGCTGGCTATTCTGATGAGCGCCGAATTCAACGGATCAGGCGACGAGATCGAACAGCGGCTTATCGAATTGATGGTGCGCATGGAAAACGCCCTCCGCGAAACTGTCCGGTCGGGACAGGAAAGGGGCGTGTTCCGCAGGGAGATCGGCGCCGACGAGCTTGCCAGCGTCATCATGGCGACCAACAAGGGTTGTTATGTAGAGTGGTACCTGCGAGGCGGCGACCTGAAAGGCCAGGATTTCGCGCGCGCATTTAGAGATTTTGTATTCGATGGGGTGGCGGTGGCCTAGCTCCGCCCGAATTCACGCCCTAGTTCATCAATGACCAACGACTGACTTATTCGACCAAAAGAGAGGCAAGAACGACATGGCAACGGCAATAAAAGACATTCAGGAAGATCCGCGGGAACTCGCGCTGCAGGAAAAAGTCGCCACGGGCTATCAGCTCGAAGACGTCGAGGAAATGACGGAGCGCTACAAGAACGTGCTGGTCAATACGATCCATATCGCGGCCGACTTGGAAGTCGTCACGCTGCCGACCTATTCGCCGGCGATCAAAACCTCGCCGACGCTCGAAGACAAAATCGCTATCGCCGCCGCCTGTCAGGACGAGCTGGGGCATGCGCAGATGATGTACCGGATCCTGGAAGACTTCGGCTACGATACGCATAAATTCCTGTTTGAGCGCGATCCAGAAGAATGGCGGACGTTTCAGATGCTGGAATTCCCGCATGATGACTACATCGAATCCGTTGTGTCCATGTGCTACGGCGACCGCGCCGGATACATCACCACCGTCGATCTGGAAGAGAATTGCTCCTACGCGCCGTTCGCCCGGTCGCTGCGCAAGGTGAATTACGAAGAAACCTTCCATGTCAGCCACGGCGAGCGCTGGACCCGGTTCTTCTGGAACCAGTCTGAAGACAGCCGTCGTCGCGTGCAGGAAACCGTCGATTTCTACTTCCCGCTCTGCACCGCATGGTTCGGTATGCCGGATGCCCGTAAAACACGGACCGATCAGCTCGCCTATCGTATTCGTGGCGCCTCCAACGACGAAATGCGCCAGAAATGGTTGTCGCGCGTGGTACCGTTCTCGGAAAGCGTTGGCATCAAGGTGCCGGCCCATTTCGACGAAGAAACCGGCAAATACGTGCTGGACTACGAGCCGCCGATCTACCTCGACGAGGAAAAGCGTGAGTGGGATTACGACCGCCAGATCACTTGGGAAGAACAGCTCAAGATCTGGAAAAAGGGATCGAAGCACAAAGTGCCATCGATTGCCCGCGTGATCTCGGAAGAATGGGGCAAGGATCTCTGGTAGAGGCCTGAGCCTTTTACACGGCGGCGGACACGCCGCCGCCTGAAAGCCATTGATATGACCGAAGCGACAACTCTGCCGTCAAAGGAAAGCGTGGTGGAGGCTCTGGAAGCCGTGCACGACCCGCATGTTCCCGTCAGCCTCCGCCGAATGGGTATGCTGCGCGAAATCGACATAGCCGACGACGGCGTGGTTACCGTACAGGTGTGTATTCCCTGTATGGGGTGCCCTGGGGCCGGCATGTTGCGCGAAAGCGTACGAGAAGCCGTACAGACGGTACCGGGCGTCACCAAGGTCGTGGTTGAAGAAGGATGGCACCTGCCCTGGTCACGCGACATGATCGAGCCAGAGGTGCAGGAAATGATGCGCGCCAACGGCATACAGGTTTGAGAAAAAGGAACGGTAAATGGCGACGAAACTGAAATCCAAGAAAAAGATCGACCAGAAGCGTGAACGCGGCGGCATGGAACCGAAATACTACGAAGTGTTCGCCCGCAAGAATTCGCAGTCGGATCTTTCCCATGTGGGCTCGGTCGAAGCACCAAACGACCAGTTAGCCCAGGTACGCGCCTGGTACATTTACGACCAGCACAAATGGAAGGAAATGTGCGTAGTACCGCTGGAAGCGATCATCACAGTCACCGAAGAAGGCAAGTCGGCCAAGATCAAAATGGGCTGACGGACGCAGGATCACAGGAAAAGAACAATGGCATATACACCCGGAAATCCCGGCACCAAGCTAGATGAGAATTTCGAAAACGATCTGCTGGCCATCGCCGACACCAAGCTGGTGCTCGGCAACTGGTACGCGGAATGCACCATGAACGGGCGCTCGCTCCCCGATTTTGCGGCGATCCTCGGCATGTGCACCGCGAATTACGGCCACACGCGGGCGATCTATCAGTATCTCTCGGCGCACGGCCATGATTACGATTACCTGGAACGCGGCCGCGGACCGGAGGATATCTGCTCGTCCAACCTTCTCGACGAAGCGCCCACAGGCTGGGAAGATTTCATTGTTTCAACCTGGCTGGCCGAGCTGTCCACCTGGATGCTGGCATCGGGCTTCCTGAAGCACGAAGACCGGGCCGTAGCCGGTATCACCAAGAAAATCGGGGAAGAAACCTATTTTCATCTGAAATATTCACAGGGATGGTTCCAGATCCTAGGCGAAGGTAAGAAGCAGTCACAGCTTTTCCAAAAAGCATTCGCCCACCGCTTCCCGCTGGCACTGCAGTGGTTCGGTCCTGCGCGCGGCAAAGACCCGGTTCACGATGCAGGTATCCGTGATGTACCGCTCAAGAAACTACGCGACGCCTTTATTAAGGAAACCGCCGCGGCGGAAAAACTTCTTGGCGCCAACCTGGAACAGGAAAAATCTGTAAGGTTCGCCAAAGACTGGCGTTCGGACGCCCGCCGCTTTGGCGCCATGCCGGACGGACTGTTCGAGGTCGTACGTTTCAAGGACGCGGAAATTGCCCACTGACGAAACCAGGGACAGCACCGTCACTCAGATCGGTCGGGACACCGCGGGATACGCAGCCAAACACCGAGATCTGCATTCAGGCGACCCCGACTTCGAAGGTGTAACCTGCCCCGAATGCGGCGCGGACGATCTCGAGGTTATCTCCCTTTTTGGGGGCGCCGCATCGGAGGTGATGTTCCGTTGCCGCAGTTGTGACACCAGCTTCAACTGGATCAAGTGGCGGGGAAAACTGCCGCCCGCACCGTCTGTCAACGACTGACCGACTGAGGAACCCAATATGCCCGATCACTCTGTCTCGTCACTAATGACGGCGGATCAAGCATTACACCAGCGGAAGGGCACTATGACCGACCCGGGCGTCCTCCGGGCGGACATGCACGCCGAAGACGCGCTTATATCTCGGAGATCCATTCGTGCCTTTGAATACGAACCCGTTCCGGATGATCTGACTCGCCGTATTCTGGAAGCCGCGCGCTGGGCACCGTCGGGCTCCAACATTCAACCGTGGAAAGTCCACGTGCTAAATGGCAACGCCCTTCAGAAATATACGGATGCTGTGCTCGCCGCGGAGAAAAACGGCGAACCGCGCGAGATGGAGTATCACTACTACGCACCCGAATGGCGCGAACCGTTTCTGGCGCGGCGGCGCGACTGTGGCTTCGGGCTTTATGGCGCCATGGGTATCGCCCGCGACGACCGGATGGCTCGCCACGATGCGTTTGTCAGTAACTTCAAGTTTTTCGGTGCGGCAACCGGATTCCTTTTCTGGATCCCGTCTGATCTCGAACACGGTTCATGGCTGGATTACGGCACATTCATTCAGTCGATTTCGATCGCCGCGCGCGGCTGGGGTCTGTCGACCATCGCACAGGGCGCGCTCGGCGAATTTCCGCATGTCGCTCACCAAATGTTCGATATCGGTGACGAATTCACCCTTATCGGCGGCATGAGCATTGGCTGGCCGGTCGAAGACGCCCCGGTCAATCTGTTCCAGCCCGACCGGATCGACGTAGACGAATTCACAACCTGGCTAGATTGAAGGATCCATGGATTACAGCAAATACGAAACGCTACTGTTTGAAAAACGCGACCGCGTACTCACCGTCACCCTAAACCGCCCCGAAAAACTGAACGCGATCGATGGCGCGATGCATGTCGAACTGTCACACGTATTCGAGGACATCAACCGCGACCGGTCGGTCGATATCGTGATTCTGACGGGTGCCGGGCGCGCGTTCTGCGCCGGCGGCGACGCCGATTGGCTGCAGGAGCTGATCGACGATCCCTGGGGCTGGGAAACGCTCTCGGAAGAAGGCAAACGGTCGATGATGTCGATCCTCGATTGCCGCCAGCCGGTGATCGCAAAGCTCAACGGCGCGGCAGCCGGGCTCGGCGCCACATTGGCGCTCTATTGCGATGTCATCATGGCGGCCGATACGGCCCGAATTGGCGATCCCCATGTGAAGGTCGGCCTGACCGCGGGCGACGGCGGCAGCGGTATCTGGCCTTACCTCATAGGTTTCGCACGGGCACGCGAATTTCTCTATACCGGCGAAATGCTGACGGCTGAACGCGCCGCTGATATGGGCCTGATCAACCGCTGCGTCCCGGCGGACGAGCTCGACCAAGTCGTGGACGATTTCGCCGACCAGCTCGCCAATGGTGCCATCAGGGCAATCCAGTGGACCAAGCAAGCGATCAACGCGCCGCTGAAACAGATCGTATCCGCAAACTTGGACTATTCCCTGTCGCTCGAATCGAAATCGAACATCACCGAGGACCATCAGGAAGGCATCAACGCTCTGCGCGAAAAACGCAAGCCCGTCTTCAAAGGGAAGTAAAGCCTCGGCGGTAAAACGACAAAAGGGGCCGGGTTCGCGCCGGACCTTCTATTTGTCAGCTCCGTTCCAATGTTCAGTGCGGGGGCAAACAGAGGCTCCAGATAGGTCTGCAGGTCCCCGAAACCTTCCAAGTATACCAATTTCCCCCCGCCGTTCAGAGCGTAGGACGCGATGATAACTGAAAACGAAAACCCATCACCCACCAGAAAGTTCGCTTTTCCCAGTGCAGCGTCCAGCGGCGCGGTAGCGCGTCGAGCAGTTAGTTTCGAATCCAAGCAGCTTTATGGTCGTCATAGGTTCATCCTGAGGTTTGACGCGCCTCGGCGCGGAGAAACATCTGTGTCTCTTCGAGGAAGGCGTTTAGGAAACTCCTGTCTAGACATCTCCGGGAAAACTTTGGATAAAAAAATGGCCGCTCGGATTGAGCGGCCATTTCATTTTTCTGTAAACGACGCCTAGCGGTTTTTAACCGCTGCTGACCTTATCAGCTTGTACATCGGCGCGACCTTCGGGTCGTCGAGGAAGATCTTTTCCAACGGACGCAGCTTTGCAATAGCTGCCAGCCGTTCTTCCTCTTTCAGACGAACGACCGTACCGCCTTCTTCGCCCCATTTCTTTTCCCAGGATTTGGTATCCTCTTCGGACCATTTATTGGCCACAGGCGACAACTCGATTCCGACCTGATCCAGGATACCGCGTTCCTTCTCGGACAGCTTTGCGAGGAATTTCGCGTTGGTCCACATTCCCGTCGGAATATAGGTGATATGCGTGGGCGTAATGTACTTGGCCGCTGTATAGAACTTCGACGGTCCCATTACGGTAATGGCGGAACTGGCACCGTCAAGCACTCGGCGCTGAATGGCGGGCAACACCTCGGAATAAGCCATGGGCGTTCCAGCCGCGCCAAGCTGGCGCATGATGGATACTTCCATCGGCGACGCTAAGACGCGGATTTTCTTGCCTTTTACGTCACTCAGCGTGCGAACGGGTTCGCGCATGGCGAGCGCAGATGCACCGGCAGCAGCGATGTAAAGACCCGTGACACCCTTTGCCGTACCAAGTCCAAGAAATTTAGATCGGACACTTGGGTCGTTCATCGTCTTTGTCTGATGCTCGAAACTGTCGAACAGTCCAGGTGCGTCAGGTGCCGCAAAAGCCGGGTTCAGTCCTTTAAAGAAACCGGGAGGCGAAATGAACGCTTCCTGCGTTCCGAGCAGCACCCCTTCGATCTGGCGCGGAATTTTTCCGAGCTGCGCTGCGGGATAAACCTGTACGTCGATCGACCCACCGGTACGTTTTTCCACTTCTTTTTCAATCCAGAGTGCGGATTTATGCTGACCGTCGTTGATGGTCGCGAAACCAATTTTTAGCACAGTTGCGGCAGATGCCTCCGCAGGTGCCAGTGCTACCAACGCACCAAGCGCGACGGTCGACAGGATTGCTTTCTTCATCACCATTATATCCTCCATCGGGGAATTTGTTTTATTTGAAAGAAATAGACGGCATCATTCTAAGCCGCCGACTGCTTTTTAAGCAAACAGTGGGAATCCACCCGAAATGTCCAAAGTTCAATCCGCGGCGAGCGACGTCATGAAAGCCGACTGAGACACTAACAGGCGTTCGTGTTGACCGCGCGCGATTTCGGCAACGCCGGACCGAGCAAACACGTTGAAAACAATGCGTTTTCGGTCGATGTAGGATATTACAGCCTCAGCCTCTAGATAGGATCCGGGCTGTGCGTCGCCCCAAAACCAGATGTCGTTTCGGATACCGACACTAGCATCGTCAGAATCATAGCGCGTGATCAAAACATTGTGGCACGCCATTTCGCAGGCAAGATGCAACGTGGTCACCGTCAGACCGGACCCATCGAAATGATCATCCGAAAGATGAAATAGCTGGCGCGCCACCAGACCGGTTAGATACTCGGGCATCAATCCACGACCCTAATGACATGGCCGCTGGCAATATCGCCGTTCGAATCCCGTCCTCTGATGCGACAGACCACAAGTTCAGCGTCAACCGACATGATTTCAGCCTCTATCCGGACCTCGTCTCCGATCGCCGTCGCGGCCAGATGCCTAATATCCACCCGCATTCGGCGTGTTTTCCTGTCACCGCATACTTTGGCGGCGGCCTCATCGCACAGTCCGGCAAGACATGGCGTCGCCAGAACGTTGATGCCCGGATTACCGAGCGTTTCGGCTGACAATGCTTCGGTAACCCTCGTCACGATTTCGGCAGTATGTCCGATCCCGGGAGACATCCCGTCAGGCGGCGCGTCGATACCGGATGACACCGTCATCGTCTTTGTGGCGTTCCAGCGATCCGTCGCTAACCAGATAGTTCAAATGCGCCAGCGTCTCACCGATCGCAAAACCGAACTCGAACGCGCCGATCTCGCGGCTGAACAGCGACGGAATAACGTCGGTTGCCGTCTGAGGTTTCGCGCAAAACTCGAGCGCGGCATCAAGCCGGGTCTGATGATGCGCCAGCAAGTCGTCGAGCCGGCCATGAAGGCCTCTGAACGGATAATCGTGCGACGGCAACACAAGCACGTCCTCCGGCAGATGACGGAACTTCACAAAACTCTCGAAATAATGACGCAGCGGGTCCCCATCCGGTTCGGTGTACCAGAGACTGATGTTGGAGCTGATCCTAGGCAGTATCTGGTCGCCGGAAATTAGGACGTTTATCTCCGGACACCACAACGACGCATGCTCGTGGCTGTGACCACCGCCGGTGATCACCTGCCATGTACGACCGTCGATGTCGATCTCTTCGTTGTCCTGAATGCGTCGCACGGTTTCCGGCAACCGGTACCACGGATCGCGGAATGCGTCGCGCACCTCTTTGAAACCCACGGTCATATTTTCGGGCGCACCGTTGTCACGGTAAAACTCGATCCACCGGTCAAAGTTGTGGGTGACCGTTTCGGATGCCGCCACATGGGCCTGCAGCCATTCGGAATAGGTCATCCATAACTGGGTGCCGTAGTTCTCCTCGAACCATCCCGCCAAACCCATGTGATCCGGATGGAAGTGCGTCACGATGCTTCTATTTATCGGCGCGCCGCCGGTAATTGTGCTGATCGCTCCACCCCAGATATCGCAGATCTCCTGAACATTGTACCCGGTGTCAACGACGGTCCAACCGTCTCCGTCCTTCAGGAGCCAGAGATTGATATGGTTCAGCGCAAACGGCAGCGGCATACGCACCCAATGGATGCCGGAAGCGACCTCTAGCGTTTCACCGTAATCCAGCTTGCGAAACGGGTATTCGGGGGTATAGGGCATGGCCGGGTTTATAGTGGCGGCAGGTTTCAGCGGCAATACGGTTCAAGAAAGTCTTTGATTCGCGAGATGATCTGCGGCGGGTCTTCGAGTTGCGGGAAGTGGCCTAGCCCCTTAATCATCTCCGTTCTGGCATGGGCAACCGCCGTTCCGATGCTATCAAGCTGGCTTGGCAGCCCATAGGCATCTTCGGACCCCTGCAGCGACATCAGCGGCACCTTAATTGCGGCGATTTCGTCCGAGATATCCCAGGAGTCATATAGCGTGTTCTGCCATACTTCGGTCCAGCACTTCAGCAGATGCGCCGCCCTTTCGCCATGAAACCTGGTCATCCAATCGGGGATTTCACCTTCACGGTACATCTCCTTGTGCCGCAATATCTGACCGTAAGTCAGTTCGTCGCGGCGCACATGGGCGGCGACCGTGACAATCGCCCGCACCCGGCTGCGATATCGGGCACCGTGTAGCAACGCAACCGTTCCGCCGTCGGAATGTCCGATCAGACAGCAATCGTCTATTCCGGCAGCCGCCAGTACATCCTCCAGAAAATCGGCGGCATCGCCCATAAAATCGGTCGGGAATTCTTCCTCCTGGTCCGAGCGTCCATAGCCTAGCCGGTCGAACACAAAAGCAGGCAGGTCCATTTCGGCGCCGGTCTGTTCCGGAAACTGCCGCATCGTCCCGACACTGCCGAGACCATCGTGCAGAAATACGAGCGCCGGCCGGCCAGCCGCTTGCGGCGACCGCCACACTCCGAAAATCGGACGACCGCGAACATTGAGCCAGGTCGCTCCGGCCACATCATCTGGCGGATCGGAAATACCTTTATAGGGGGGATTTGGGATCGTCATGCGGGCGGGACGGTATCAGCCAAGCAAGGGTTTGTTAACCCAAAAGGGCTTCACCATTCCAAGGAGATCATTCATGCGTCGTTCCGCCCGCTTTGTTTTATTTATTGCGTTGATAGCCGCCATGCCTGGGCAGGCAAACCCGCGATGGAGACGTCGGACGGTTATGTCGCAACGCGGCCAGTTGATCTAATCCTAAACGGCAAGACGAAGATGTCACGGCTGGGATCAATCCCGGCCAATCCTGACACATCAACCAGCAAACAGCAGACCGCGGAACACACCCGGTAAAACCGCCACGAAATAGGCGTCAAGCGCCGGGATAGCAGTCCGCTTCGCGCGCACGTTGACGGATCAGCGCCAGAATTGCGTCTATGTACGGCGTCTCGACACCGACCATTCGTCCCATTTCTTGTACCGCCGTTACCAGCGCATCTATCTCCATCGGACGGCCGCGTTCGAGGTCCTGCAACATGGATGTCTTGTGTGCGCCGACATCGACCGCGCCTTTAATGCGTTTGTCGACATCGATCGCAAAGCGGACGCCAAGCGCTTCGCCGATCGCCTGCCCTTCCAACATCATTCGGCGCGCGATTTCGCGCGTCCCCAGGTCGGTGCCTATAGTTTCCAACGTTGCATGGGTCAGAGCACTGATCGGGTTAAACGACAGGTTACCCCACAACTTGACCCAGAGTTCGTTTCGGATTTTCGGTCTTATCGGCGCTTTGAAGCCGGCCGCGATTAGGGCTTCCGACAGTGCTATTATACGCTCGGTTTTTCCGCCGGACGGCTCGCCCAATGAAAACCTGTCGCCTTCGACGTGTTCGATCACGCCGGGTTCGGGCACCTCAGCAGCCGGGTACACCGCGCAACCGATCATCCGTTCAGGACCCAAATTGTCCCACAATACATTGCCGGGATCGAGGCATTCGATCCGCCGGCCCGTGTAATCGCCCTCGAGATCGTGGAAGTACCACCACGGGATACCGTTCACGCCCCAGACAACCGCCGTCTCGTTATGGAACAACGAGGCAAACCGGTCCGCGATCGGCGGCACGGAATGTGCTTTCAGAGTCACAATGACGTAGTCCTGCGGACCGGCTTCGGCAGGGTCTTCGTAGGCCTGAACGTCGGCGACATGCATTTCGCCATCCTTGATCAGTTTCAGGCCGTTTTCCTGCATCGCGGCCAGGTGTGGCCCACGGGCGATCAACGTCACGTCTGCGCCCTGTAAGGCCAGGCCCGCGCCGAGATAGCCGCCGATCGCCCCGGCTCCGTAGATGCAGATTTTCATGGCGCGTTCTCCCGCACAGACCGCTTATTCAACCGAGCCCAAGTTTCTCCGCCAGGCCGATACGCTGTAGCTTGCCGGTCGCCCCCTTGGGGATTTCGTCAAGTACCAGCACTCGGCGTGGGACCTTGAAATCGGCAACCCGGCCAGACACGAACTCCCGAATTTCGCCCTCTTCAGCGGTCTCGCCTTCGCGCAGTACTACGGCCGCGGCAACTTCCTCACCCAACTTATCGTGGGGCATGGCGAAAGTAACCGCCTGCGCGACTGCGGGATGATCCATCAGAACCTCGTCCACCTCTCGTGGCGAAATCTTTTCACCGCCCCGGTTGATGATTTCCTTCAGACGGCCGGTGATGGAAATATATCCCTCGTCGTCCATCACGCCCTGATCGCCGGTACGAAACCAACCGTCGGTGAAGGCGCTTGCGTTGGCTTCAGGGTTGTTCTCGTAACCTGGGGTCACGTTTGGCCCGCGAATGACGATCTCGCCGGTTTGCCCGATTGCGAGCAAATTGCTTTCGGTCTCATCCATGATCGCGACTTCGGGGCCTGCAGCGATCCCGACGGATCCAGGTTTACGAACCGCGGGCGGCAGCGGATTGCACGCCATCTGGTGTGCCGCTTCGGTCATTCCATAGGCCTCGACAACGGGTACGTCGAATGTATCTTCCAGCTCCTTCATCACCTGCGGAGGTAAAGAAGACGACGAAGATCGGACAAGACGCAGATTGTTACGCGCTCGCTCTACGCTGTCGGCGTTTCGGTTCGCGCGAGATAGGATCGCCTGATGCATCGTCGGTACGGCCGTATACCAGCTCGGTTTGATCTCATCGAGCCAGCCAAAGACGCGGAGCGCATTGAACCCTGGTGCGCAATGAACGCTGGCTCCGGCGTCCAATGACGACAGTACTGCGGCGATTAAGCCATGGATATGGAATAGAGGCATTATGTTCATGCATCGGTCGTCGGCACTCAGATTGAGCGACACGCTGATATGACGCGCCGATGCCGTAACATTCTGCTGGGTTAAAGGCACGATTTTCGGGCGGGACGTTGTGCCCGACGTATGCAGGATAAGCGCGACATCATCGGCTTTCGCCATACCGCCGTTCTGCGCAGCACCCGCACTTTTGCCCTCCAGGCGGAATTGACCGGCAGGACCGTTCTCGTCGGCGACCAGGGTTACGACAGGAATATTGCGCTCTGCTGCCGCCGCGATTGCCGGGGACTTGGACCCCTGTTCAACAACCAAAGCCCTTGCCTTCAGATCGTCGAGATAAAAATCAAATTCTTCCTGGCGGTAAGCCGGGTTCAGGGGCGCCGTCGTCGCACCGCAGCCAATGGCAACGAATGCCGCCGCCATTTCCGCGCTATTGGGTAGCACAATGGCGACGCGGTCGTTGCGGCCAACACCCAGTTCGTTGAGCCGCGCCACCGAAGAGTCAGCCAGCGCCCTCAGCCCGGCGTAATCGAGCATATCGCGGTCGGGTGCGCCGATCGCAGGCGCATTTTCCGCACCTCCATCCAGCAGGTCTCTGATCGTCTTGAAGTCTGACATGTTCCTGTATCCCGTTTCTCAGGCGCCGTACTTCGCCTTGGCTTCGATCCGGCGGCGATGCAGTACGGGTTCAGTATATCCGCTCGGTTGCTCCAGCCCCTTGAACACCAGGTCGCACGCGGCTCGGAAAGCGACGCTGTCATCGAAATCCGGTGCCATATTGCGATAGGCGGCATCCCCGGCATTCTGCCCGTCCACCACGCCCGCCATGCGTTCCATCGTCTCACGGACCTGTTCCTCCGTGCAAACGCCATGGTGCAACCAGTTGGCGATGTGCTGGCTGGAAATCCGCAATGTGGCCCGATCTTCCATCAGTCCGACATTGTTGATATCTGGCACTTTCGAACAGCCGATTCCCTGTTCGACCCACCTGACCACATAGCCCAGAATACCCTGGGCGTTGTTGTCGAGCTCCGCCTGGACATCTTCCGGCGACCAGTTGGGCCGATCGGCGACCGGCAATGTCAGGATATCGTCGAGATTTGCCCGGCCACGCGATTTCAATTCCTCCTGGCGATCGATCACGTTGACCTTGTGGTAGTGCATTGCGTGCAGCGTTGCCGCGGTCGGCGACGGCACCCAGGCCGTGTTGGCACCAGCCATGGGGTGACCTATTTTCTGTTCCAGCATATCTGCCATAAGATCGGGCATTGCCCACATGCCCTTGCCGATTTGGGCATTACCTTGCAAGCCGCATTCCAGTCCGATATCGACATTCCAGTCCTCGTACGCCGCGATCCACGCCGATGCCTTCATGTCGCCCTTGCGTATCATGGGACCCGCTGCCATTGAGGTATGCATCTCGTCGCCGGTACGATCCAGGAACCCGGTATTGATAAAGACTACACGTTCCCTCGCAGCGCGAATACATTCTTTGAGGTTCACCGTCGTACGGCGCTCTTCGTCCATAATACCCATTTTCAGGGTGTTGCGATCCAGGCCCAACGCATCTTCGACCCTACCGAAAAGCTCGGACGCGAAGGCTACTTCTTCGGGGCCATGCATCTTCGGCTTAACGATGTAGACCGAGCCAGCACGCGAATTGCGGTGCTGGCCGTTACCCTGTAGATCATGCGTAGCAATTAGCGACGTGAAAATTGCGTCCAGAATACCCTCGGGCATTTCGTTTCCGTCGGCATCAAGAATCGCGTCGATCGTCATCAGATGTCCGACGTTCCGGATCAGCATGAGACTACGGCCGGGGATGGTTTTTTTGCCGCTTCCGTCCGGAGTTGTGTAGTTGTGGTCGGGGTTCAGTTTGCGAAATACGGTCTCTCCGCCCTTCTCGAAGCTTTCCGTCAAATCGCCACGCATGAGGCCGAGCCAGTTGCGATATACCACAACCTTGTCCTCGGCATCCACGGCGGCGATGGAATCTTCGCAATCCATGATGGTCGTGATCGCCGATTCGAGAACCACATCGGCGACACCCGCGGCGTCATCCATACCAATGGGATGATCCCGGTCGATACGAATCTCGAAATGAATTCCGTTGTTGACGAACGCAAGTCCCTGCGGAGACTCGGGATCTCCAGTGTAACCGACAAAATTTTCTTCATCGACCAGACCGACTGATGATCCGCCGGTCAGAGAAACGCTGAGCTTACCGTTTTCAACACTGTAACCCGCAGCGTCGGCGTGACTTTCCCCGTCGAGCGGGGCGGCCTGATCAAGGAAGGTGCGCGCGTAAGCAATAACTTTGCCGCCACGGACCGGGTTGTACGACTTGCCCATGTCAGCACCGTCGTCTTCCGGTATAGCGTCGGTACCGTAAAGCGCATCGTAGAGGCTTCCCCAACGCGCATTGGCTGCATTGAGCGCATACCGTGCATTCATAACCGGCACGACGAGCTGCGGACCGGCGATAGCGGAAATTTCGGGATCGACCCGATCCGTTTTCACCGTAAAGGCGTCGCCCTCGTCGACCAGATAACCGATTTCCCTCAGAAATGATTTGTAAGAGCCAGCATCGAATTCCTGACCCCTGCGATCACGGTGCCAAGCATCGATCCTGGATTGCAGGTCGTCCCGACGCGCCAGCAGTTCACGATTTATAGGTGCCAGATCCCGCAGAATTTCATTCACCGCATGCCAAAATTCCGCTTCGTCTATTTCGGTCTCGGGCAGTGCTTCTTCGTTGACGAAGTCGTAAAGGCAGGTAGCGACTTGCAGATCGCCTACGGTCGTGCGCTCGATCATTCATCATCTCCGTCTTGCTTTTTTAGCGGTCCTCACTCCTGCTCGGACTACATCGGAAAATGTTTAATGGGTGATCCGATTTTTTTTCCCGCGAGTCAAACGGGGAAAACAAAAAAACCGCGGGAACTGGTTCCCGCAGCCGGAGCTGGCAATCTTCAAAGTTGGATGCTCGTGCGATACGATAAGAAAACGGTATCTGGCGGTATTTCATGCCGTCAATTTCGGTATAGGCCTTGGTAACCGGAACGATGCTATCTACGTTGGGACCACTGTACTCGACGTGATATATGCTACGCTCGTTCAGCCCAATAAGGACAAGCGCTGCATCAGCTTGAAGATAACGGCGCGGTGTTCTTGCGGGACCCGACAATGCGGCCCGCTTTTCACCGCGTTGGTCACGCGTGTTTACGATATCTTCCTGCAACGTCTGGCGATCTCGTCCACGCGAATTTTCCAGATCTTTCGCCTTTACCCGACACCGGATAAGCAGACAGGTTGTCCGTCAGATCAGTCCGACCCAGAGAAATTAGCCTTTGTTGTTCTTCGACAATGTATCGAGCTGTCTCTGCATGGCCTCTAGCTGGGCTTTCATCGTATCCAGCGATTCAGCGGATCCCTGTTCGTCCTCATCACCCGCTGGGGATTCCTCGGTGGAATCGTTTTCCTGCGCGTTGAAGGGCGACATCATGTTCATGGCCTGCTCGAACATTGCCATGTTTTTTCGCCCGACTTCCTCAAATGATGAAAACGGATAAATACCGCCGAACGCATTTTCCATGTAGCTCCTCATCTTTTCCTGATTATGGGCAAAAGACTGCATGGTCATATCGAGGTACTGAGGAACGACACCCTGCAGATTGTCGCCGTAAAAACTGATCAGCTGCCGCAGAAATCCGGTAGGCAGCAAGTTGTTTCCTTTGGCTTCCTGTTCAACGATGATTTGCGTCAGAACCGCCCGAGTGATGTCTTCGTTGGTCTTGGCATCGTGCACAGTGAATTCGAGTCCGTCTTGCACCATGGTCGCTAGATCGTCCAGAGTTACATAGCTGCTGGACGCCGTATTGTAGAGGCGGCGGTTCGCGTATTTCTTGATCGTGATCGTATCGGGGGCGTCTTTGTCCGTTTTGCTTGCCTTGCGGGCCATGACGCTAACCTCCTGAAACTAACTCGCAAATCAGAAGCAGAGAGTCTTGCATTTTTGTTGCAATGCATCAATGACTTGATGCACTGCCGAAAAATCGCAAATCTGGCGGACCGGAACAACGTCGCCTATAGTCGGGTATGTCTGACGTTTCGGATCCCAGAGAACTTGCCCGTCGGTACCTCGATCTATGGCAGCAACACCTCCTTCAATCGGCAAACCTTCAATCAGCAAACGATCCCGAGCTTGCGGCGAATCTCGCAAAGTTAGCGGAAATGATGCCCGGTTTTCCGGGGATGAACTGGCCGGCACCGGGCGCAGCCGATGATGCAGACAAGAAACGGCCCCCGCCCGCTGCCCCTCCATCTGGCAACAGCGATAACGATATTGTCGAGCTCCGCAGGCGCTTGGCCAATGTTGAGAAGCGGCTGGACGCCCTGGAGCGACGACCTCGCGGAGCAGGGAAACGCCCTACAAAAGGATCTCCAAAGCGTAAATCCTGAGGAATTCTCGTCGGCGCTACTCACCGAGCTTGCGTCACGCAACGACAGATTTCTGACCGGGATCGAAAAATACAGATCCCATACCTATCGGCGCAACCTCCCTGTTCCACCGCCTTTATGGGAATTCGGGCCGGTTCAGCTTCAGGATTTCGGTGCGACGCAAACCAACGGCGAGGCTGGAAAACCTGTCCTTGTTATCCCGTCGCTGGTGAACCGAAGCTACATCATGGACCTGACCGCCGAACGCAGTTTCCTGCGGTTCCTCGCATCGCAGGGAATGCGGCCACTCCTGGTCGATTGGGGTACCCCGGGCGAGACAGAGCTGGCACAAACGCTGGACGACTACGTTGATGGGATTCTCCGGAATGCGCTGTCCGTTGCAGTGGAAACGGCGGCGGGAAATCCTGTGCCCGTTATTGGCTATTGCATGGGTGGCACACTGGCGACCGCCCTCGCGGTCCTCGAACCCGAAAAATGCGGGGCGCTCGTGCTGCTCGCTTCACCCTGGGATTTTCATGCTGGAACCGGGGGGCCGCCGGCGGCGGTCACGACGGGACGGCCTATCCTCGAAAACCTCATCTCGGTATCGGGATGCCTACCGGTCGACGCACTTCAATCTATGTTCTTTTGGCTCGATCCAATGCTCGGCTGGAACAAGTTCCGGGCCCTCGCCGCTCTCGATCCCGACAACGATCAAGCCCATCAGTTCGTCGCCCTGGAAGATTGGCTGAATGACGGCGTACCACTTGCCGCCGATGTCGCCCGCACCTGTTTGTTCGGCTGGTACGGCGAAAACAGGCCGGCTAAAGGCGACTGGCGGATTGCTGGAACCACGATAGAGCCTTCGACCCTGAATCTGCCGACGCTGGGCGTGCTGCCGGCGAACGACCGCATTGTTCCGCCCGCCTCGGCCGGTGCGCTGATAGAGGCTATTGCCGGTGCCGACACCTTGACCCCTGCCGCCGGACATATTGGAATGATGGTCGGCGGCCGCGCCCGAACGCGGCTCTGGGCACCGGTAGCAGACTGGATCCATGCATTGTAGATGCAGTGCATTATGTGAATAATTGATATTTTTCTGATGCTTAAAATATTATTTTGTGCAGCGCAGCATTTTGCGTTGATGACAGCACAAAATCGGTATATATCACGGTCATAGTAATCAGGCCGTGTCGCAGATCGGACGCGGTCTTAAAACAACAAAAGGGAGTCCTGATGACAAATGTCGTAATCGCAAGCGCCGCGCGCACCCCTGTGGGATCTTTTAATGGCTCACTAAGTTCCCTGTCTGCTTCGGATCTCGGCAAGGTCGCGATCGAAGCCGCACTCGATCGGGCCGGAGTCGCACCGGAAGACGTGTCCGAAGTGATCATGGGTCAAATTCTTACCGCTGCCCAGGGGCAGAACCCCGCCCGCCAGGCATCGATCGGTGCCGGCCTGCCCGTCGAAGTCCCGGCCTACGGCGTGAACCAACTTTGCGGATCCGGATTGAAATCGGTCGCCATGGGCTTGCAAGCTATCCAGAGTGGCGACTCCGGCATTGTTGTTGCGGGCGGACAGGAATCTATGAGCATGGCACCCCATGCCTCCAACCTCCGCGGAGGCACGAAAATGGGCAACACCGAATTTGTCGATACGATGATCAAGGACGGCCTGTGGGACGCCTTCAACGGTTATCACATGGGCAATACCGCGGAAAACGTCGCCAAGAAATGGCAGATCACTCGCGAACAACAGGACGAATTCGCCGCTGCATCTCAGAACAAGGCGGAAGAAGCTCAGAAAGCGGGCAAGTTTAAGGACGAAATTGCACCGGTCGGCTACAAGACCCGCAAGGGCGACGTAACGGTGGAAGTAGACGAATACCCGAAGCCTGGCGTCACCGCGGAATCGCTCAGCGGCCTGCGTCCCGCGTTCGACAAAGAGGGTACCGTCACCGCGGGCAACGCTTCGGGAATCAACGACGGCGCGGCTGCCATGGTGCTGATGTCAGAAGACGAAGCCATGAATCGCGACATCGAACCGATGGCGCGGATCGTGTCTTGGGCGCAGGTCGGCGTGGATCCGTCGATTATGGGATCCGGCCCGATCCCAGCAAGCCGTAGCGCCCTCAAAAAGGCAGGATGGTCGGTCGACGACCTCGACCTTGTCGAAGCCAACGAAGCATTCGCAGCGCAGGCCTGCGCCGTAAACAAAGATCTTGGCTGGGATCCTAGGAAAGTGAACGTGAATGGTGGTGCAATCGCAATCGGTCACCCGATCGGCGCATCCGGCGCCCGTGTCCTTACGACACTTTTGTACGAAATGCAGAAACGCGATGCCAAGAAAGGTCTGGCGACACTGTGTATTGGCGGCGGCATGGGCATCGCCATGTGCATGGAACGCGACTAAAGCACTGAACCGACGGACCGACAGTCCGAGCGGTCCCCAGAACGGATTGTTACTTAAACGTTGCGGATCAGGATGCCTGCGGCGATAGGAAACACGCGGGAGAACCTCAAATGTCGAGAGTTGCAGTTGTTACGGGCGGCACCCGCGGTATCGGCGGGATGGTCGCATCCCAGTTGAAGGAAAAAGGCTACACAGTTGCCGCCGTATACGGCGGCAACGACGAAACTGCGGAAAAATTCAAGAATGAAACCGGTATCCCGGTATACAAAATCGACGTTTCCGATTTCGATGCCTGTCAGGCTGGAATCGGTCAGATCGAACAGGACCTGGGCCCAGTCGAAATCCTGGTCAACAACGCCGGCATTACCCGCGACGGCACAATGCATCGGATGGATCACGATAACTGGCAGGCCGTAATCGATACGAATTTGGGCTCTTGCTTCAACATGTGCCGCTCGGTCATCGACGGCATGCGCGCCCGCAAGTTCGGACGTATCGTCAACATCGGATCGATAAACGGCCAGGCTGGCCAGTACGGTCAGGTGAACTACGCGGCCGCCAAGTCAGGAATTCACGGGTTTACGAAGGCACTAGCCCAGGAAGGTGCGGCGCAGGGCATTACCGTGAACGCGATCGCGCCCGGCTACGTGGATACCGACATGGTGCGCGCCGTTCCCGCCGACATTTTGGAAAAGATTATCCAGCGCATCCCGATGGGCCGGCTAGGCCGGGGCGAGGATATCGCCCGTGGCGTGCTGTTCCTCGTTGCAGACGACGCCGACTTCGTGACCGGCTCGACGCTCTCGATTAACGGCGGACAACACATGTACTAAGCTGCCCCTGCCGCTAGTATCGCCGCATGGCGAATGCGGCGTACAATTCGGAAATTCGGCGTCGCGACACTCTGATCGGTGCCGGCGCTATTTTTTTATGGGGGTCGCTTGCAATCCGGACTACGCCGAGCGGGTCGGTGCCGGCATCCCAGATCGTGGCCATCGCAGTCGCAATTGCATTTCTGATCGCCCTGACCAGATAGATCTTATTCGGCGAGCGTATACTCGAGCATTTTCGCCAACCCGGTCGCTCGGCATATTTGGACTGTCCAGCTACCATTTTCTTATTTTTGCATCCCTGAAAACCGTTCCATCGGTCGAAGCTGACTTAGTGAATTATCTTTGGCCACTGCTTATCATTTTTTCTATGCCCTCATGCCGGGCGGGAGACTTATGTTCCGGCATATTGCAGGCACTTTACCGGGGTTCGCCGGCGTCCTTCTGTTGGCAACCGGCGGCACATTTATCCGCCCCGATTCCGCTTATCTGACAGGCAACGCAGTTGCATTCGCCGCTGCCCTCATATGGTCGTCCTATAGCGTCGCGAGCAGCCGTCTCGGCAGCATCCAGACAGACGCAATCGGCGCTTTTAGCCTGGTTGCGGGTATCCTCTCGGCTGTGGCTCATACGTTGTTCGAAACGACCGCCTTGCCTTCAACGGGCGAATGGCTTGCACTGACTGCACTCGGCCTCGGTCCTTCGGCTGGGGCGTTTTTCCTCTGGGACTGGGGCCTGAAACGCGCCAGCGTCCGTGCGCTTGGCGGCATCGCCTATTGCGCCCCACTGTCGATTAGCCTGCTGATCGCTCTTGGGCCGGGGTCGTTGACCATAATCGTCGCTATCGCCACCGTCACGATCGTTGGGGGCGCGTTCCTGGCGGCAGGTGACATTTTCCGCTGATAATTGTCGCATCCCATTAGGTTTCTCGGCGGCGTCGATTTGCTATTCTGGGACAGGCGCAAAACGGGATTTCAGGGAGTCGAAACATGGATACCATCAGCGAGAGCTTGTCCGATGCAGCCTCAGCATGGCTGTCCGGGTTTGAACGGGCACTGACGGAATCCGACTGCGATACCCTCGCAGAATTTTTTCTACCGGACAGTCACTGGCGCGACCTGCTGGCGCTTACCTGGGACATCACCACCTTCAGCGGCGCAGCTGCAATAGCAGCAGCGCTCTGCGCCAGCGGCGGTCGTGACGGCGCAACCGGGTTTAGGGTCGACGAAGCGGATGCCCCTGCTCGCATCGTTTTCCGGGGTGGGAACGAAGACGTAGTCGAGGCGATCTTCCGTTTTACTGCTCCGTCCGGTCCCTGCGAGGGGGTGCTGCGTCTTCTTCGGGATGCGACAGATGACGGGAAACTGAAGGCCTGGACAATCTTGACGGCACTTATCGAAATTGCCGGCCATGAAGAAACGGTGGGCGCCGCACGGCCAACCGGCGAAGTATACTCCCGCGATTTCGCCGGACCGAACTGGCTAGACCGCCGTCAGATCTCAGCCGCCTACGAAAATCGTGAACCGGACGTGCTGGTGGTCGGTGGCGGGCAAGCGGGGCTCAGCACTGCTGCACGCCTAACCCAGCTGGGCGTCGATACCCTTATCGTGGATCGCGAGGCGCGAGTCGGCGACAACTGGCGCAAACGATACCATTCGCTGGTGCTGCACAATCAGGTCCACGTTAATCATCTTCCCTATCTTCCGTTTCCGCCAAACTGGCCGACCTACATACCGAAGGACAAGCTCGCCAACTGGTTCGAGGCCTATGCCGACATCATGGAGCTTAATTTCTGGACGGAAACGGAGTTCACAGGCGCAACCTACGACGAAATCGAGCAGCGCTGGTCAGTGGAGTTGACCAAACCAGACGGCAGCAAACGCCAAATACGTCCCCGGCACATCGTGATGGCAACCAGCGTAAGCGGCATTCCAAAGATACCCGCTATTCCCACGCTCGAAAAATTCCACGGCGAGGTGATGCATTCCGGCAAATACAACAGTGCCGCGGGCTTCGAAGGCAGCAACGTACTGGTCATCGGCACGGGCACCAGCGGCCATGACGTCGCCCAGGATCTTCAGTCAAACGGCGCGCACCCGACGCTGGTACAACGCAGTCCGACGTCGGTGATCAATGTCGAGCCGAGCGCACAGCTGCCCTACACGCTGTATGCCGAAGACCTGACGCTGGAGACGAAGGACATGATCGCGGCGGCAACACCGCTGCAACCTCTGAAAGAGGCGCACCGGCTGATGGCGGACGAATCCACGCGGCTTGATACCGATTTGCTGGAAGCCCTGACCGCCAAAGGCTTCAAGATAGACCGCGAGGACGTCTACGGATGGCAATTCAAGTTCATGAACCGGGGCGGCGGATACTATTTCAACGTCGGCTGCTCGGATCTGATCGTCGACGGCAAGGTCGGCCTGATCCAGTACGACGATATCGAGACCTTCGTCGCCGAAGGGGCGAAGTTAAGAGACGGGACAGTGATCCCGGCCGACACTGTTATCCTCGCGACCGGTTACAAGACTCAGGAAGAAATGGTTAAAAAACTCCTCGGGAAAGACATTGCCGATCGCGTCGGAGCAATCTGGGGATGGGACGAGGACGCCCAGGAACTCAACAATATGTGGACGCGTACCGGACAGCCGGGCCTCTGGTTTATCGCCGGAAGCTTCGCCCAGTGCCGGATCTACTCCAAGTACCTCGGCCTGCAGATCAAGGCCTGTCTCGAAGGGCTGATTTCGCCGAAGCGGCGCTAACCACCTATTTGAATTCCCGCGCGTCCATCAGGACCGTCTCGGTCATCGACGGGCGCCGGTTGAATTCATCAAACCAGGCTTCCAGAGCTGGGCAATCGGTGCGCCAGTCGTCTTCTGGGAAGGTCTGGTCCGCAAACGCCAGCGCAACGGCAACCGAGATCGTGCCGACGTCGATATCGCTAGCGAAGGCACCAACATCATCTTCCAACGCCGCAATTCCCTTGAACACAATCGCCTTATTATGGGCGAGAATACCGCCGGACCGGCGGTCGGGTTTTTTCAGACTCTCCACGAAGCACACCACCATCGAGGTAATCATGCCGTCTGCCAAGGCCTGCCGCGTCAGTACCGTCCAGCGGCCGCCGCCGCTACGCGGCAGCATCTCGGGACCGTCGCATTCGACGTCGAGATATTCCATGATAACAGGCGAATCGTAGATCGACGCGCCGTCATCCGTGATCAGGCAGGGAATCTGACCGAGCGGGCTTGGCGTCGCCGCGCGATCGTCCTTGCTCAGCGGGTTCGATTTTTCCTTTTCGACGGCACCCTCAATGCCCTTTTCCTTCATCAACACGACGACTTTGCGAACGAACGGAGATGTGGGCGACCAACGGAGTTTCATCTTCTTGCGTCCCTAAAAATTATCTTTTCGAGTTCGGATTTCGGCAAATATTTCTACGGGAGGTTTCCCCTCCATGCCGACTACCGCGGCAAAGGCCGGATCATCGGCCCGCAAAAACGGGTTGGTCCGCCGTTCGACGCCCATCAGCGACGGCACGGTGGACACTCCAGCTCCGCGCCGCGCTTCGATCTGCCTCGCATAAACTTGCAGTTCAGTATTTTCCGGGTCTACGTGGAGAGCAAATTTGGCATTGCCCATCGTGTATTCGTGGGCACAATAGACCCAAGTTTCGTCCGGCACTTCGCTGAACTTGGAAATCGAAGCGTACATCTGTTCGAACGTGCCCTCGAAGATACGTCCGCACCCCAGCGCAAACAGCGTATCGCCGCAGAAAAGCGCCTGGCTGTCTGCAAACCAGTACGCAATGTGACCCGCCGTATGGCCCGGCACGTCCCAGACTTTGGCTTCGGCTTCGTACAGTATGAATGTGTCGCCGTCGGCGACTTCGACATCAATCATCGGGATCCGGTCGCGGTCCGCCCTAGGACCGACCACGGTACAGCCGGTAGCTTCCTTTATCTCTGGCACTCCGCCGACATGGTCGTCGTGGTGATGCGTGGCGAGTACATGCGTCAGGTTCCAGCCGAACATGTCGAGTGTTTCCAGGACGGGCGCCGCGTCCGACGGATCGACGACGGCTGCATTGCCGGAGGAGCTCTCGCGCAGCAAATAGACGTAGTTATCGGACCGTGTCGGAATCTGGTGGATCTCGAGCGTAGACATTTGTCCGAACCTTTCAGGGGCTGATTGAATTTCGGTACGAAACCTAACAAACCGGGTGACCAGCGCCAACCGCGCGTAAGGGTATTTCTTCCCCTGCCAGCAGACACACGGCATAGTATTCTTATGTACAACGACGCCATCGACCTACGGGATTTCTACAATTCGGCGCTGGGACACACCGCCCAACGGATTGTCAGGCGATACATCCGCTCGGCGTGGCCGGACACCCGGGGAATGAGCATTGCGGGAATCGGCTATCCGATCCCCTACCTCCGGCCTTTCTTGGAAGAAGCGGAGCGCGTCGTCGCGCTGATGCCGGCGCAGCAGGGCGTTATCCGCTGGCCGACGGAAGGGCGCAATATCGTCAGCCTCGCGCTGGAAGATGATTTGCCCCTGCCAGACGTATCGATGGACCGGATACTGATGGTGCATGCACTGGAATGTTCGGAACAGCTTCGAAAGCTGCTGCGCGAGGTATGGCGGATCATGACCGAAGGCGGACGAGTCCTGATCGTGGTGCCGAACAGGCGGGGTATCTGGGCACGGATGGATCATACGCCGTTCGGTCACGGTCATCCGTATACGCCAGCCCAAGTATCGCGGCTGCTGCGCGACAATCTTTTTCAGCCGGAAAATTCCAACGCAGGCCTTTTCGTGCCACCGACGGGATCCCGCATGGCGCTGGCCTCTGCACGACCGATCGAGCGGCTTGGACTCCGCTGGTTCCAAACCGTGGGCGGCGTCCTGTTCATAGAGGCACAAAAGCAGATTTATGCCGGGTCGGCTTCGACGGCGGCTGCGTCGGAACCGGCCCTCAAGAGGGGATATGTCAGAGTAGTCGGCGGCACCGAACGAGGATAGATGCGTAACAAAGACTAACTCGCCGGACTATTCCCGCGTCAGCACGAAGATCGCTTCCTCGCCCCGGATATTAGCGGCGGCGCCAGCGGATTTCAGCTCCCGCGCACTGCCCGAATGCGAAAGGGACAAAGCTCGCTGCACCCTAAGCCCGAGATCGTCGCAAAGAGTCGAGAAATCTCCGATCGTGCATAGATGGATGTTCGGCGTGTCGTACCAAGAGGCGCCATCCTCTCCAACTACGGGCATCCGCCCGCCAAACATCATTTCGATCCGCACCCGCCAGTGCCCGAAATTTGTAAATGACACAATGGCATGCCGCCCGATCCTGACCAGATGGGAAACCACTTCTCGGGGATTGCGCGTCGCCTGAAGCGTGCGTGTCAGGACGACGAAATCGAAAGCATCGTCGGGGTAATGTTCCAGATCAGTATCAGCATCACCCTGTATCACCGATAGTCCGTGTGCAACGCAGGCATTCACGCCGGCCTGGCTAAGTTCGATCCCGCGCCCGTCCACGCCCTTGTTGCGGCCAAGATAGTCCAGCAGCGCGCCGTTCCCGCACCCTACATCGAGAACTCGGCTGCCTTGGTCGATCATATCGGCAATGATCTCAAGATCCCGACGTGAAAGTGTGGAAACACCGGGTATTTGGGGCGCAGTGCCGCTGTAGTCGGTCTTCATTTCGCGGTCAGGCCGCGGTGTTCGGCGGCCCCCTCCAAAAACCCGGACACGGTGGCGTAGAATTCCGGCTCCTCAAGCAGAAATGCGTCATGACCCTTGTCGGTATCTATCTCGACGAAACTGACATTTGCGGCCACCGCGTTTAGAGCGCGCACAACTTCGCGGCTTTCCTCGGTCGGAAAAAGCCAGTCGCTATTAAAAGAGATGATACAGAACCGGACGGTCGTCCCTTCGAAGGCACCGGCCAGAACCCCATCATGTTCCGCTGCCAGATCGAAATAATCCATCGCCCGGGTAATGTAGAGATAAGAGTTCGCATCGAACCGCTCGACAAAGGTACTGCCCTGGTGTCGCAAATAGCTCTCCACCTGGAAATCGGCATCGAACCCGAAGCTAATCGCATCGCGCGCCTGAAGGCGTCGGCCGAACTTCCGGTGCAGGGCCGTTTCGGACAGGTAAGTGATATGCGCCGCCATCCGAGCGACAGACAAGCCCCCCTTGGGGTTCACGCCTTCACGCAGGTAGTTCCCCTTGCGCCAGTCGGGATCTGCCATGATTGCCTGCCGGCCGACCTCGTGAAAGGCGATGTTCTGGGCGGAATGCCTTGCGGCGCCCGCAATTGGCACAGCAGAGAACACGCGTTCAGAATATTTAGACGCCCATTCCAGTACCTGCATCGCGCCCATGGATCCGCCGATAACGCAGAACAACTGATCGATCCCCATATGATCCAGCAGCAGCGCCTGCGCGCGGACCATGTCGCCGATCGTGATGACTGGAAAATCCAGCCCCCACAGCTCGCCCGTATCAGAGTTGATATCGCGCGGACCGGTAGAGCCCAAGCAACCGCCAAGGACGTTAACGCAGATAATGAAGTACCTGTCGGTGTCGAGCGGCTTGCCAGGACCGACCATCAGTTCCCACCAACCGGGTTTTCCTGTCACTGGGTTGTTTTCCAGTACGTATTGGTCACCCGTCAGGGCATGGCAAACCAGTACGGCATTTGATTTGTCTGAATTCAGGTCACCGCAGGTCGTGTAAGCGGCGGTGAACGGCCCGATGGATTGCCCTGAATCGAGACGCATGGGTTCGTCCCGCGCAAGCTCCACTTGAAGCCCAGGTAATGCAGCGTTGTCGCCCCCGGAAACCGGGGAAAGATCGCGGGTCACGGTCATGATTGCTAACCATTCTGCCGATCCGAAAAAGGGCTTGAATAGCTAGGGTTGCCCCCCCGCTATGTCAATGTTTTCTTTGCATTTGCGGGTTTCGGCGACTACATATTGCGGCCTCCGGGGCGAGACTCCATCGCGGTTATGGGATGCGGGTTTTCGCTTATCCAGATTTTGAAAACGGCCTGATCATGTCCGATGGCAAACCGAACCTCGCCGCCCTGCGCGAAGAACTCGACAGTATAGACAACGCGCTACACGACCTGCTGATGCGTCGCGCTGAGATTGCGGCCGGCGTTCGCGCATCCAAAGGCGACGCACCGGTGTGGCGGCCGGCCCGCGAAGCCCAAATTCTGCGGCGACTTATGATGCGGCATACAGGCCCGTTCCCCAAGGCGACAATTATTCAGCTATGGCGGGAAATCGTCTCCGCCATGGTGCGGCTGCAGGGCGAGTTCGCTGTTGCAGTCTACGCGCCGGATGGCGAACGACTATGCCGGGATATGGCAAGGGATCATTTCGGCGGCGAGACGCCCCTGTTGTTGCATTCGTCGGCTCGTGCCGTACTGAACGCCGTTCAGGAAGGAACGGCGACGGTAGGTGTCCTGCCGATCCCCGAAGATAGCGAAGAAGCAGCGTGGTGGCCGACACTGGCCGGCATAGCGCAGGGCGGAGAGGTTTCCGTCTGTGCTCGACTGCCCTTTGCCCCGATTGCGCCCGTCAACGGCGATTCAGCACTCTGCGTCGCGGCAATGACACCGGATGAAAGCGGCGATGATAGAAGCTTTTTCGTTCTGCGAACCAATCCGGAAGTCAGTCGCGCCCGCTTGAACGACGCCATCGCCGCCGCCGGAATAAAACCTGTCCGTCTGATCGGAATGGGCGTGCCGATGGACGGCGCATCGGTATTCCTGGCGGAACTAGAAGAGTTCGCCGGTCCAGACGATAGCCGCATTGCGCGGCTGACGGATCCTGACAATGGCATAGCGGAAAGCGCTATCTTCCTCGGTGTCTATGCCACACCGTTCAGCAGCGACGACATTGCCGACCGGGGAGAGTTTTGATGGCGTTGCCCCCCCGACCGGGCATTATGGATATGGCGCCCTACGTCCCCGGCGCATCAAAAGTTGACGGCGTCGACAAGATTATCAAGCTATCTTCAAACGAAGGAGCGCTTGGCCCCAGCCCCAAAGCGACCGCCGCATACGAAGAACTCGGCTCCCGACTTCACCGGTATCCGGATGGCGGCTCGGTAGAACTGCGAAAGGCGATCGGCGCGCGGAACGGGCTGGACCCGGACCGGATAGTGTGTGGCGCGGGATCGGACGAACTGCTAGCCCTTCTGGCGAGGGCCTACGCCGGCCCCGGGGACGAGGTGCTGTTCGGCGAGCACGCATTCGTTATGTATCCGCTGTTTGCACTGTCGGTCGGGGCAACGCCGATCAAGGCACCGGAGACGGAATTCACCGTTTCGGTTGATGCGCTGCTGCGTAAAGTTTCCGACAAGACACGGATCGTTTATGTCGCTAATCCGAACAATCCGACTGGCACGATGGTGACATCGGACGAAATGACACGCCTGCGCGCGGGATTGCGCGACGATATCCTGCTAGTGATCGATGCGGCCTATGCCGAGTACGTAACCCGTAACGATTACGCGCCGGGCGTCGAACTGGTTGACGCGGGCGATAACGTCGTAATGACCCGGACGTTTTCGAAGATATACGCGATGGGCGGGGTCAGGCTCGGTTGGGCATACTGTCCGGAAGCCGTGGCAGACGTGCTGAATCGCATCCGTCCGCCGTTTAACGTTACCAGCGGCGCGCAGGCGGCCGGCATCGCGGCGGTAAACGATGTCGAATTCCTGACACGGTCCCGCAATCACAACGCGAACTGGTTGCCGTGGCTATCCGATCGCCTTGGTGAGGTGGGGCTCGACGTGGTACCGAGCGCGGGTAATTTCGTACTGGTCCGGTTTCCGGAAAGCGGGCCCCATACAGCCGATGCGGCAATGGCGTTTCTGACATCGCGAGGGATCATCCCACGCGGTACCGGCAGCGCCGGTATTCCGGAAGGCATTCGCATCACAATCGGTCTGGAAGACGAAATGCGCGCGACCGTAGACGTGATTTCCAAATTCCTCAAAATAATGTGAGCGATCTGATGTTCAACCGTGTCGCTTTTATCGGGATCGGGCTTATTGGCTCGTCCATCGCACGCGTAATGCGTCGGGACAATCTCGCGAGCACGATTATCGCATGCGCCCGGACAGACGAAACACTGGATGCCGCCAAGCGTCTGAATATAGCCGATGAAACCACCAAGGACATTGCGGAGGCCGTTCGAGACGCGGATCTGGTGATGATCTGCACACCGGTTTCGACATACGGCGCAATAGCGCAGGCGATGGCGCCCGTGCTGAAACCGGGTGCAATCGTGACAGACGTGGGATCTGTCAAGGAATCCGCGGTGACGGCGGTGATGCCGCACCTGCCGGAAGGGGTTCATTTTGTCCCAGGTCACCCTATTGCGGGCACTGAAAATTCTGGTCCCGAGGCCGGGTTCGAAACACTGTTCGAGGGACGTTGGTTTCTGATCACGCCACCGCCAGGCACCGATCAGACCGCAATCGACAAGATTGCAGCGTTATGGAAACAAGCAGGTAGCCAGATCGACTACCTGGAACCCGCGCACCACGACCAGGTTCTGGCGATCACATCCCATCTGCCACACCTGATCGCCTATACGATCGTGGGTACCGCGACCGACCTGGAAGATCAAATCAAGTCCGAGGTTGTAAAATACTCGGCGTCCGGTTTTCGCGACTTCACGCGCATTGCCGCATCGGATCCGGTGATGTGGCGCGACATCTTTATCGCCAACCGGGATGCGGTGCTGGAAATGCTGGGCCGCCTTTCGGAAGACCTGGCAGGACTTCAGCGCGCCATACGCGTCGGCGACGGTGAAAAACTGGAGAGGCTCTTCCGCCGCACACGCGAGATTCGCCGCGGGGTTGTCGAAGCCGGTCAGCATATACCGCCATCTCCGGACGATACCGACCCGAAGTCCTGACTTTCCCTATTTCCAGCTTATCGGTTTCAGCCGCAACAGCGGCACGGGTCCCAGATACAGGCGTTGTCGTTGGATACTGACGGGCAAACGCACCGGTCCACCTCCGAACGACAAGGCGCGGTTGGCGACCTTTGCGGCGAACGCCGTTCGCGCATCGATAACGCCGGCTGCGATCAGCGCATCGGAGGTTTTCTCCACGCCACCGATTTCCGCCACCATGGCACCCTGAAGTTGAAGGTTCTCATCCAGTGCGAAAGTGCCGTCGCCGCGAAGCGACAATGCTTCCCAATCGAGCGCGAATACACTTATTTCCAGCGCACCCCCCGCATTTCGCCAGCGGGCCAGCGCGTCGGACAATGTTCCACGGGGTTCGAACGGGCCGATCGCGACCGCTTCGACAGACATACGGCTAAGATCGGTGCCCAGCGGCGGCTTCCAAGCTTGGGGTAAAGTCACATTACGCGCATCTATCGCAATACCCATTCCTGTAACCCCGTTTCCGGTTTTTCTGTCTGCCGGAACAGCGTCTTCGATTCGAACGATTAGCGTATCGATTTGCGTTCTAATCTTCCGGGATTGGCTCCAGTCCACTCCGGTCAACCGAACAAAAATTTGGTGCGGCTTTCCCCGCCGGATGTTCAATCCACCCTCGGCGCTAGCCAGCGTCAGGACGACGCCCCCCCCGCGCGTCTTAAGGTTGTGAACTCCGGGAACGGACATTTCGATATCGGTGAGCTCCCATGGTAGCGCCGATGCCTTTGCATTTGGCATTTCCCAGCGCCACAGATTTCCCGGTCCTGCCAAAACCGGCGCCTGAAGGAAGAGGTTCAACCGAAACGGAAAACCAGTAATCGTCGGTTCACCAAGTTCCACCATCCAGCCGTTCGTACGCCGATCCTGAGCCCAGCTATCGATCCCGGCGCGTATTTCTGCGGCGGCCGAATACCAGTAAACCGTGTAGCCGGCGCAGATGGCGATCAGCGCGGCGCCTGTGATCAGTGCCCTTCGCATTGGCCGTCTCAGCATGGGCATGATATAGCCGAACACAACAACAAAATCGATCAGATGGATTCGACACTGCAAAACGGTCACAGTCGGATTATCTGCTTACCCTCAACCAAACCTGAAACCCGATCAGCACAATGTCCGCCACCCCGCACTCTACCGCTGTCTTGAACCCGCTGGTTTTCGCCAGCGTCGCGGGACTGTTCATATTTTTATGGGCTAGCGGGTTCGTCGCGGCAAAATACGGTCTGCCCTACGCAGAACCGTTCACGCTGATGGCCGCACGGTTCGTCGTCGGTGCCGCAATACTGGTGCCTGCCTGTTTCGTACTTAAGGCGTCCTGGCCAAGAACCATACGCGAAACGACCCACATTCTCGTCGCCGGGTTCGGTGTTCAGACAGTTTATCTGATCGGTGTCTATTACGGCATCTGGCTCGGCATCTCGACGGGCGTAACTGCACTCGTCGTCGGGCTGCAGCCGCTGCTTACCGGTGTCATGGCAGGCTTCGTGTTGCGCGAACAGGTAACGCCGAGAAACTGGATCGGGCTCGTTCTGGGCTTTATCGGTCTGGGACTTGTCGTCTGGGACCGGGTGTTGGCTCCGACGGATACCTTGTGGGGACTTGTCACACTTCTGATCGGTCTGGCAGGAATTACTCTTGGCACGTTGTACCAGAAAAAATACTGCGGGCCATTCGATGTCCGCGCGGGCGTCGCGTTGCAGAATATAACGTCGTGTATCGTGATGCTGGTGCTAGCGATGACGTTCGAATCTATGATTATCGACTGGACTGGAGAATTCGTCTTCGCGGTTCTTTGGTCGGCCATCGGGCTCTCGGTATTCGCAATCTGCCTGTATTACTGGCTCGTCCAGCGCGGCGCCGCCGCCCGGATCACCAGTCTGATCTATCTCAGCCCTCCCACCACCGCCCTGATGGGCTGGGCCATGTTCGGTGAAATCCTCTCATGGCAGGCAATCGGCGGCATGGTCGTCGCCATGACCGGCGTGGCGTTGGCGTTGCGCAACCGATGACAGGTGCTAACTCCTTACTGCTGAAGGCGGCGCCGTTCCTGTTCATCCTCACATGGGCATCGGGCTTCCCGATCACCCGCTTCGGGCTCGAATTTACCGAACCTTTCACACTTCTCTGGATCCGGTCTGCCATTGTGGTGGTCATCGTTAGCATCTACGCAGCGATTGTCCGCGCTCCGTGGCCGGACAAAAAGGAAATCGCCCATATCGCGGTCGTCGGTGTCACCCTGCAATGCCTGTATCTGGGGGCCATGTTCAGCGCACTGGGAGAGGGCGTTAGCCAGGGCGTAGCGGCGCTGGTCGCCGGAATGCAGCCGCTTCTCACCGCGGCGGTAGTCGGCATCACACTGGGAGAGCGCGTATCCCGCATTCAGTGGGCAGGGTTCGTACTTGGGTTTGCCGGGTTGTTCATTGTCCTGTCGGAACGACTGGGGATTGGCACAGCAACCACTGCCGGCTTCATTTTTTCGGGCCTGACGCCGATCTTCATCACGGCGGCGTCGCTGTATCAAAAGAAATACTGCGCCAATTCCGACCTTCGCATTGTCATGATCGTGCAGCAGACGGCGGCGGGGTTCTGCAACTTTTGTATCGCGATGGCGATCGAAAGCAGTGACATCGCCTGGGGCGCAGAAGTAATCTTCGTCTGGGCGTGGTTGGTCGTCATTCTGACGATCGGCGCAACCAATCTTTTGTACCTAATGCTCCGTCATGGCGAAACATCCCGCGTTTCGAGCCTGTTTTACCTGACCCCGCCGACGGCAGTTTTCCTTGGTTGGGTTTCCTACGACGAAACAATGGGGATCGCAGCCATGAGTGGGTTTCTGGTCTCTGTGGCGGGCGTATTCCTGGTGACACGCACACCAAAGGACGGAACATGAACGGGCCCAATCGCCTGAATATTAGGGAACCGGTTGGGTTCTGGTTCTTCGGATACGGATCGTTGATGTGGGACCCGCCTTTCTCGGCCGCGGAAAGCCACCGCGCCAAAATATACGGCTATCACCGATCGTTCTGCGTCAGTTCGGAAACCTATCGTGGCACGCCGGACAACCCTGGAGGGTCGCTGGGGCTCGACAAAGGTGGGTCGTGTACCGGGATCGCATTTCGCCTTTCGGAAACCGGGCGTTCAACGGCTATCCGCGAGATTGAAGCGCGGGAAATGGACGATAATCCGATCTATGTCTGCAGGCGGGTGAAACTTCACCTGACGGATGGCCGGGGCGACAGATATACGCTCGTCGTGAACCGGGCCGACCGGATTTTCGCGGGAAGCCTATCTTTCGAGGAAACTTCGAGGCGCATCGCCACCTGTCACGGCGACCGCGGCCACAATATCGATTACCTTTCCAAAACAGTCTCTCATCTCGATGAAATGGATTTTCCGGAAGGATATCTGCACCGCGCGAACGCGATACGCGGAACAGGCTGAGACGTTGGCAGCGGTCAGCAAACGGATTATGAAGGCGACAACAAAAAGCGGGGATGACATACGATGAAACTGATCAGCTATCGTCACGAAGGGCGCGAAGCCTATGGCGTTGTCAAGGATGGCGGGATCGTCGATATGTCCGCACGGCTGGATCACCCAGACTTGAAGCACGTCATCGCCGGGCTTTCGATCAATGAAATGGAAAAACTGTCGGCGGCCACTGATCCGGATGTCGACCTTGACCAGATCGATTACATGTTCCCAATCACGTCACCGGAGAAGATCTTCTGTATCGGACGTAATTACCGCGCCTACCACGAAGTGCTGGAAGACGGAGGGCCTAAATGGCCCAGTATTTTTCCACGTTTCGCATCCGGGTTCGCGCCGCACGGCGAAGCTATTATTCGTCCCTCCGTCTCAGAGCAGCTGGATTACGAAGGCGAAATCGGCGTTATCATAGGCAAAACGGGACGGCATATCCCCGAAGACAAGGCGCTGGATTACGTTGCCGGATACACGATCATCAACGAGGGCAGCGTCCGAGATTGGCAAAGTAAGGGGACGCAGAATTGCCCGGGAAAGAATTTTCATCGGTCGGGCGCCATTGGCCCTTGGATGGTGACGCGGGACGAAATCCGCGACCTGGATGCCCTTCAGATTAGGACTTCCGTCGGCGGCGAAACCCGTCAGGACGGCGGTAGCGATATGATGATCTTCAAGATCCCGTTCGTCATTTCCCATATTTCGAAGTTCACTTGGCTTGAGCCCGGCGACATGATCGCCACAGGCTCGCCCGGCGGCAGCGCCATCGAGAACGACCCGCCCAAGTGGCTGAAACCTGGGGATAGCATCAGCATCAACATCGAACCGATCGGCACGCTGACCAACCCGATCGAGGCGGAATAAATGGTTGAATTAGGGGGGTAGTATCGTGCGATTGGCAAGCTTCTCGGTATCCGGACATGAAGGGTTCGGCATCGTAACCGACGATGGCATCATCGAGCTGACAGGGCGGTTATCCGGCCGCCAGCAAACCCTGCGGGACGCTCTGGAGGCGGACGTGCTGGAAGAAGCGGCGCAGATATCCTTGGATGCGGATGTCGACTACGGTCATGGTGATGTCGAGTGGCGCCTGCCGGTCCCCGATCCGGAGAAGATCTATTGCGTGGGACAGAACTATGCCGCGCATATCACGGAGATGGGCTACGAGTTGCCAGAGTACCCGAGCATCTTCGCACGGTTTCCGCGCACCTTCGTGCCCCATCACGGCAGCATGGTAATGCCGTCCCATTCGGAACATTTCGACTACGAAGGCGAGTTGACGATCGTCATTGGGACGGAGGCTCGCCACGTCTCCGAAGCGGATGCATTTAACTATGTCGCAGGTTACACAGTCTGCAACGACGGCAGCGTGCGGGACTGGCAGAAACGTGGTCCCCAGGTCGCACCGGGCAAGAACTGGGAGTATTCGGGCATGCTGGGACCCTGGATAACCACTGCCGACGAAGCAGGCGATCCGGCAAACATGGCGCTCCGGACCTGGGTGAACGGCGAGTTGCGTCAAGACGGGAATACTAGCGATCTGGTCTTCTCGGTCGCGTATCTGGTCAGCTATATCTCGGCCTTCATCACGCTGATGCCGGGTGACATGATCACCACCGGTTCCCCATCGGGCGTCGCCGTCGCGTTCGAACCGCCGAAATGGCTGAAACCGGGCGACAAGGTGGAGATCGAAATCGAAAGGGTCGGCAGGCTGGCCGGCGACGTGATCGAGGGGTAATTACGAAGCCCTACCTGCCGCATAATCCAGCACGTAGGTATAAAACATATCCAGCGCTGCCCATTCCTTATCGTCTTGGGTAAACAGCGCGAACTCAGCAACCTTGGTCTGCGAGATATGGGTATCAGCCGCGCCTGCGCCTGTACCAAATACAGAAAACCGTTCTGACACCGCTAGATCCTGTTTAACCGCATTTCGAGAAGTCGCACGCCGTGCAGGTATCGCAACCTTCCTGGCGCAGCAGCGCGGCCTGGCCGCACTTGGGGCATTGGCGCATCCGCGGGCCGTCGTCCAAGCCAAACACTTTACGTTCTTCCCCGGTTCTTGATCCGCCGGCTTGTCCGGGTCGGGGCAGGAATCCGATATCGATCATATGGCGTTCGATGATATCGCCGATCGCCGCCAGCAGTGACGGCACGTAGCGTCCCTGCATCCACTGACCGCCGCGCGGATCAAACACTGCCTTCAGTTCATCGACCACGAAAGATACGTCGCCTCCGCGGCGGAACACCGCCGAGATCATGCGGGTTAACGCGACCGTCCAGGCATAGTGTTCCGTATCCTTCGAATTGACGAACACCTCGAACGGACGCCGCCGGCCATCCTGAACGATATCATTGATGGTGATGTACATCGCGTGATCGGTTTCGGGCCAGTTCAGCTTGTAGGTCTGACCGGGCAGCTCTTCCGGGCGCGACAGTGGCTGTGTCATATAGACGACGCCGGATTCGAATTCGTCTTCTGCCGTTGACGGCGTGGGCTCTATCAGGGGCAGTTCGGGCTGCGCGGGATCGCTGTGCTCGCGCACCTGCAGAACCGACCCGGTGATGTCGTTCGGGCGATATGTGGTGCAGCCCTTGCAGCCGGTGTCCCATGCCTGCTTGTACACATCTTTGAAAGCATCGAACGGAAGGTCGGCAGGCACGTTGATCGTCTTTGAAATAGATGAATCGATATATTTCTGTGCTGCCGCCTGCATGACAACATGATCGCCGGGGGCGATATTCTGGGCACTGACAAAGCTGTCGGGCAACGGTGTATCGCCTTTCAAACGCCGCCATAGACGGTAGGCATAATCCGATACTTCCTCTTCGCGCTGCGTGCCGTCGGGCATCAGCACAGTGCGGGTATAGGTATAGCTGAATACCGGTTCAATCCCCGACGATACGTTGTCCGCGAATAGCGAAATCGTTCCAGTCGGCGCGATCGACGTCAGCAGCGCATTGCGGATACCGTGCTCGCGAATGCCGTCGAGGATATCCTGCGGCAGCGCGGCGACCGTCTCTCCGGCCAAGAAAGCGTCGGCATCGAACAGCGGGAAGGCGCCTTTCTCGGCGGCAAGATCGACGGAAGCACGGTAGGCATGATCTCGGATCGCCAGCATCCAGCGCTCAGTAAGCTCTAGCGCCTGCGCCGACCCATAGCGTGCACCGCACAGGATCAGCGCATCCGCCAGACCGGTCACGCCAAGACCGATGCGGCGTTTGGCTTTTGCCTCCGCCCCCTGGGCATCCAGCGGAAAGAGCGATGCCTCGGTCACATTGTCCATCATGCGCACCGCCACAGGCACCAGTTCGGCCAGTGCATCTTCGTCCAGCCGTGCGGTCAGTTCGAATGGATCGATCACGAGCCGGGCCAGATTGATCGAGCCGAGTAGACATGCGCCGTAAGGCGGAAGGGGCTGCTCGCCACACGGGTTGGTCGCCGCGATGGTTTCGCAGTAACCGAGATTGTTGGCCCGGTTAATTCGGTCGATAAAGATCACGCCGGGTTCAGCGTATTTATACGTCGCCTCCATAATGTGATCCCACAATGCGCGGGCGGAGACGGTCTTGTAAGTTGTACCGTTAAAAGTTAGGTCCCAGTCGCGGTCTCCACGAACCGCATCCATGAAATCATCGGTTACGAGCACCGACAGATTGAACATCCGCAGGCGCCCTGCCTCCTGCTTGGCGGCGATGAAGGACTCGATGTCTGGATGATCGCAGCGTAGTGTCGCCATCATGGCACCGCGCCGATGCCCTGCCGACATAATGGTGCGGCACATGGAATCCCAGACATCCATAAACGACAGCGGACCGGATGCATCGGCACCTACACCGCGGACGCGCGCGCCCTTGGGGCGGAGGGTCGAAAAATCGTACCCGATGCCACCGCCCTGCTGCATGGTTAGCGCGGCTTCGCGGAGATGTTCGAATATGCCGCTCATGTCGTCGGGAATGATCCCCATAACGAAACAATTGAATAGCGTCACATCTCTGTCTGTTCCCGCCCCGGCAACAATGCGCCCAGCCGGTAGGAAACGGAAATCCGCCATACAGGCCGCGAATTTTTCAGCCCATTCGTCCCGCATCGCCGGGTTTTCGGGATCAGCTAGCGCGTTTGCGACACGAGACCAGGTATCTTCGATTGTTTTGTCCACGGCATCGCCCGCCGCCGTTCTCAGGCGGTATTTCATGTCCCATATCTGGTGCGAAATGGCTGAAATCGTGGTCATTCAACAGTCTCTTTGGCAAGATCGCAGACAATAATCCAGCCTGCCGGCAGGGTCAATGTTCACGTTATGTTTCTGTGTCGACGTGATATTATCCGAAGTAATCCTTAGCTATGGAATGAGTATGGAGACATCGAGCGGCAACATTCAGTTCGCTTCGGCAGCGGACGGCACAGCGCTTCGGGTCGGCAACTGGAAAACGACCGGTACGCCCGCGGGCACCGTCATTATCGTGCATGGGCGTGCGGAGTTTATAGAAAAATACGCGGAAGTGACCCGGGATCTGAACGCGCGGAGCCTCGATGTATGGGCAATGGACTGGCGCGGGCAGGGACTGTCGGATCGGATGTTCCGTCGCCGCCACTTGGGACATATAGACCGGTTCGAGACGTATCTCGATGATCTAGCACGCTTCTTCGACACCATTGTCAAACCGCGGACGGCGCCCGTCGTCTGCCTCGCCCATTCCATGGGGGGGCATGTCGCGGTCCGGGCAGTGTTGGAGAGAAGAATAGCCCCGGACGGTCTGGTTACCACCGCGCCGATGATTGCCCTGCCGATGAGCCGCTTGGGAAGCATGGGGGCAGCTCTGCTGAGCGATGTTATCACCCTCATAGGGTTTGGCGGACGCTATGGACCGAGAATATCCGATCACGATCCGACACGCATCCGCTTCGACGGCAACCTTCTGACGGGCGACCGAAACCGGTTCGACCAGTTTAACGCCCTGCTTTCCTGCAACCCCGATCTCGCACTGGGCGGCGTCACCTGGGGATGGCTCAGCGCGGCGTTTCGCAGCATGGCGCAGCTGAAACGCCTGACGCCCGACATCGGGCCGGTCTGTCCCGCTTTGATATGCACACCGCTGAAAGACCGCGTAGTGTCGGTTGAGGCACAGTTCGCGCTAAGCGAGGCCGTCAATGGCTGGGAACAAGTCCGGTTCAACGGTGCCCGGCATGAACTGATGATGGAAACCGACACTATTCGAGACCAGTTCTGGTCAGTCTTCGACGAATTCGTGAAAACGCTCTAGCCCTCGACTGCCTCTTGTAGAAGTTTCCGGTTGCCGCCGTGGATCGCATTCGACAGCAACCGGTCGAATTCTGGCGGGTCGAGTCCCGGCGGGACCGGTTTATGAAACTGCGCGACGATGCAACCGGGCTTTTTGCGGAAACTTCGCCGCCCCCAGAAATGACCTGAATTCAATGATACCGGTACCACCGGAACGTTGCTGCGTCGGTACAACGCCGTGATGCCAGATTTCAGGGGCACAATCTCGTCCGGCATCGACCGGGTGCCCCCGGGGAAAATCACCACCTTACGCCCCGTGAACAGCTTGTCCGCAACATCGCGCATCATCCGCCGCACCTCGCCGGCACCACCCGACCGGTCAATCGCGATCATGTCCAGTCGGCGGGCATAAGGCCCGAACATAGGCACACGATAAAGTTCCCGTTTCAGTACGAATGCAGGATCGTCGACCACAGCATAGAATGCCACCGTGTCCCAGGCGGATTGATGAGCCGAAGCAATGATGCATGGGCCTTCCGGCAGATTGTCGAGGCCGCGGAACTCAAAATCGAGACGCAAAACTGCCCGCTGGAATGCGAAAATCCCGGCGATCCAGTATCTAATCGCAGCCAGCATTAGGGCACGCGGCAGCAACAGAATCGGGGTAAAGAGAAACAGCAGCGCGAACGTCCAAGTGAACGAGACAATATTGAAAAACAGGGACCGGACAAACATCACCGCGAACAAGTCCTCACATCAATTCCTCTTACAGACAGGCTAGCAGGTATTTGTGATACTCGGATATTGCCAGTTTCAGCGCGTTTACATCGCGCCACCAGCTCTCAGTCGAAAACCCGCCGGGAAAGACCGGATGAGGTACTATTGTTATACCGGCGGGCAGCACCTGGCGGAACTCGAGCAGACTGCGCGGCATATGATAACTGGCGGTGACGATCCGGATCGATGTGATTTTTTCTCGGCGTATCCAGTCGGCCGTTTCCTCTGCATTGCCCCTGGTATTGTCGGCAGCGTAACCCAGCGCGATACAGCATTTTAGGTTTCCAGGAGCGCGGCGCGCGATCTTCAACAATTCCTGAACGTCGACCCCTCGGTACACGCCGGAGACGAACAGCTTTTTCCCGAGCCCGCGTTCCAAAAGCGACAGCCCCTCGCCGACCCTTCTTGTCCCACCTGTCAGGACAACGATCGCATCCGTCGCAACCTCCGATCGGGGCGTCGGCTCCGGGATCAGCTGTGCAAATCGGTAGAAACCGGCCGCCCAGACAAAAAAACCCACCGACACGGCCAAGATAAACAGCCGCAAGATCGGCAGGCGGCGGCGACCCCTCCGGTGCTTCACATCATTCTTCCCAGAACGCGTTTGACCGTAATTCCGACGGTCGCGACGACTAGTAGAACCGCCGCAACCGGTAGCAGGCAAAGCAGGCCCCATTGAATACCACTAAGCGTGATATCGGGGAGCAATCCATTGCTCAGACGCGCGCCGTAAACCTCGATAAGCAGGATTGCAGAGCCGCCGAGCACGGACCCGCATGCCGCACCGATACCGGCAAGCCACAGAGTATGAATCTGAAACTGGCGGGCGATATAGGAGTCCTTTGCCCCGATCAGGTGCAGTACCTCCACGATATCGCTGTGAATCGCGAGACCGGTCCGTGTCGTGAATACGACCGTCATAACAGCTGAAAGCAATACTAACACCATCACTGACAACGAAACCGTCGCGGCTATGACGGCAAGGTCCGTAAGGCGACGAAGCCAGACCGCGTGTTCGTCGACGACCGTCCCCGGCGCGACCGCCATCAATCGGGTGGACAAAGCCTCGATATCGATCGCATGGCCGCGTCGGACAGTCGCATCGATCAGCACCGGCATCGGCAAATCGAGCGTCGAAATCTCGTCACCAAGCCAGGGTTCGAGCATCGTTGCGACCTCGTCGTCGGTTATGCGGCGGACGGCATCGATACCAGGCGTCGTGCTCAATAGATCTATAACAGACCCGGTAAACGCCTGTTGATCGGGGCCCGCGGGCACCTGAATCGTAAGCGTCCCGGAGAGACTTCGCCGCCAATTTTCGCCGGCCGACGATAGAAAAAAGCCGATTGCAAGGGAGAGGGTCGCGAGGAATACGAGGAGACCGACCGTCCAGGGAATATATCGACTGGCCGGGTCGTTGCTGAGCGGTAGATCCCTAGGAGGACGCATCATATTGTCGCCGCATCCGGATCGAAAGCCGTTTCGTGCCCGTGTTCGATCAGGGCTCCATTTTCAATTCGGATCCTGGGATGGGAAAAACGCTCAAGCAATGCTTCGTTGTGAGTTGCGACGACGACTGTCGTTCCGATCTTGTTAAGCTCTTCCAGCAGGTACATCAGGCGGATTGCAATCTCGCCATCGACGTTCCCGGTGGGTTCGTCCGCCAACAGAATTTGGGGCCGGGAAATTACCGCCCGTGCGATCGCTACGCGCTGCTGTTCTCCGCCTGAAAGTGTTGTCGGCTTGGCATCACTTTGTTCTTCCAGCCCAACCCAGCGCAGCAGTTCCGCAACGTGGTCGCGAATCTGGCCTTCCTTCGCCCCGGCGATACGAAGGGGCAGCGCGACGTTGTCTAGCGCCGTCAGGTGATCGAGCAGGCGGAAATCCTGGAACACGACACCAATCCGCCGGCGCAACGCCGCCAATTCCACCCGCGGAACAGTGGAAACGTCGCGCCCGAACACAGATATTGACCCGCATGACGGCCGATGCGCCAGATACATTAACCGCATGAGGGAAGATTTCCCGGCCCCGCTCGGCCCGGTCAAAAAGTGAAAAGACCCGGCCGCCAGCGAAAACGAGATGTCATGCAACACCTCTACACCGAGACGGTATCTCATGCCGACGCTCTCAAAGCGAACGATATCGCCTATCGCAGCCACCAGTGGTTCCTTTCGAAATAGGTTTAGATGCAGAATCGCATAGCCATTGGCCCGCCGTCCAGAATCGGAACTACTTAAAAGCAGCCCCGCCATACGCTATTAAAGTTGGTATGATTGTTACCTGTACCTCATGCTCGGCACGTTACGTCGTCGATCCGGCG
>MDTD01124053.1_pt1 | contig 73598 bp, 64 predicted proteins | sample 811221 | NCBI WGS metagenome assembly MDTD01 (sample SAMN05326646, study PRJNA326480) | marine metagenome | isolation source: seawater | place: Pacific Ocean: South West | collected 2011 | reverse complement strand
GCGGAGAGTGCCCCCGCCATGCCATTGCCGATCAGGTCGCGATGAACGAGTTCCACTTCTGCGTCAGGTACTCGTTCTCGCTCGGGATCGTGTTCCAGATCGCGACGCGACCCATGCGGTCCTTGTAGGAGCCGCCGTCGCGCACCGATCCGGCCTTGTCGATGGTGGTGCCGAACGGATCGATGATGTCCTTCTCCGCCGGCTTGCCCTCGTACCAGAAATCCCACTCGTAGGGATCCAGCGTGGCCTTCACCGTCTCCGGCACCGGCGAGTAGTAGCCCTGGCGGGCGAAGAACGCGCCCGGCACGCCGGAATACATCCAGTTCAGGTATTCATAGGCCGCATCGAGCTTCAGGCCTTCCAGGTGGCTCGGCAGCATCAGGCCGAGGCCCCAGGACCGGTAGCCCTCCTTCAGCGCGACATACTCGCAGGGGATGCCCTTCGACTTCACGGCGGTGACCGCCGGCGACCACATCGACTGGATCACCACCTCGCCGGAAGCCATCAGGTTCACGGAGTCGATGAAGGTGTTCCAGAACGACCGCCAGTGACCGGCATTCTTCAGGTCCTGCAGGATGCTGACGGTGGCGTCGATCTCGGCCTTGGTCGGGTTGCCCTTGTCCTCGTACTTCACCAGGCCCTCGGCCTCGAGCGCCATCGCGGCGTCCATGAAGCCGATGCCGGGGAAGCCGATCAGCGCGGCCTTGCCCTTGAACTCCGGATTGATCAGTTCCTTCCAGGATTCGACCTTGTGGCCGATCAGGTCGGGTCGGATGCCCAGGGTGTCGGCATTGTTGATGAAGGGCAGGACCGTGAGGTTGTCGGTCTGCTCCGGCGAGAACTGCTTGGCGTCGGGCGAGGCCACGAACTGCACGGACGAGGGGTTCTGGCCCTGGCCGTACCAGGCGTCGGAATCCAGCTTGCCGGTCTTGAACGTGCCGACGACCTTGTCCCAGAGCTTGATCTTCTTGGCGTCGATCGTTTGGAAGTTGCCCGACGGCCAGATCACCGGCATCGCCAGGTAGACGGTGTCCAGGATGTCGACCGACTTCGGCTGCGTCAGGCCGCGCTGGATGATGACCGGGATGTCGATGGCCTGCATCTTGATCGTCAGGCCGAGATCCTTCTTCGCCAGCTCCTCGACCTGCGGCATGTTCGACACGCTGAGGCCGGCGATGCGCAGCTCGACGTCCTTGATGTTCTGCGCCCAGATGGTCGGGAAGCCCTTGATCGCCCCGGAACCGATGGCCACGCCGGCGGCGGCGGCGCTGCCCTTCAACATGGTACGACGCGAGAAACCCTTCCGCGTGCCCTTCGTGACGCTGGATTTTTCGTCCTTCATCCTCTCGCCTCCTGTTACGCACCCGCGCCCGGGGCCGTCCGGTATCCGGTACGGGACCGCGGGCCCTGCGGGCCTTTCGGGTCTGCCGCTCCGCCTTGTCGTAGCGGCGACGGCCTTGGCATCCCGTCTCCCCGCGCGCGGCGGCGGCGACGCGATTCTCTCATCCCTGCCCGCGGCTCTTCAGGCCGCTTCCAGCATGTGGATGTCTTCCGGCGCCCAGCTGGCGAGCACCTTTTCCCCCTCCCGCACCGGCGTGCGGAAGAACTCGTGGTCGGTCTCCTGCACCACGAACTCCTCGCCGCTGCCGACACTGCGGATGACCGTGATCTTCACGAAGGAGCCCTGGTACTCGATGGTCTGCACGACACCGGGGATCATGTTGCCCTGGTTGCCGCTGGCCGCGCTGTCGAACGGCTTCAGGTGCACCTTGTCGCGGCGCACCGTGAAGGCGACCCGGGCGCCCACCAGCAGGTCGGAGGTGCCCAGCAGGAAACGCCCGCCATTCTCGCCATGCACCTCGGAGATGGTGTCGCCGACCGCGACAACCCGCCCCTTCAGGATGTTCCAGCCGCCCATGAAATCGGCGACATAGGCGTTCTTCGGCTTGTTGAAGATCTGCTCCGCGGAGCCGGCCTGGCTGATCACGCCCTGGTCCATCACCACGATCATGTCCGCCAGGGCCAGGGCCTCCGGCTGGGTATGGGTGACATGGATGAAGGTGATGCCCAGATCCGCCTGCAGGCGCTTCAGTTCCGCCCGCATCTGCAGCCGCAGGAACTCGTCCAGCGCCGACAGCGGCTCGTCCAGCAGCAGCACCTTGGGGTTGGTGATCAGCGCCCGGGCCAGCGCGACGCGCTGCTGCTGGCCGCCGGACAGCTGCGCCGGCAGGCGCTTCGCCAGATGGGTCATCTGGACCTTGTCCAGCACGTCCATCGCCTTCTCGCGGCGCTCTTCCTCGCCGATCCCCTTCATCTGCAGGCTGAAGGCGACATTGTCGACGACCTGCAGGTGCGGGAACAGCGCATAGCTCTGGAACATCATCGCCGTGCCGCGGGTGCCCGGCGGCTTGGCGTTGATGATGTCGCCGCCGATGGTGATCTCGCCATGGGTCGGCGTCTCGTGACCGGAGATCATGCGCAGCAGGGTGGTCTTGCCACAGCCCGACGGGCCCAGCAGGCAGCAGTAGGAACCGTCCTTGATGGTCAGGCTGACATCGTCGACGGCGGCAAGGTCGCCGAAATGCTTGGACACATTGATGATCTGTACTTCGCCTGACCCTGCCATCCTGTTCTCCTACGCTGTGCGGCTCCCACGGACGCGGGATGCCACGGACCTGTCCCGGCACGCCCGGTCGGCGGCGCGACGGCGCCGGGCCGACCGGGACTGCCCGGTTCTGCACGGACCGCACGGGCTGTGGCGGTCCTGAATATGCGTGCCCCGGGCCCGATCGGCGAACGATGCCGGTGCGGGGCCCGGTGTCCTGACCCTAGAGCGAACAGCTTGATGGCCTGTGCCTGGATACCCGGCACGAGCTTTCCCTGATCGGGCTTGTTCTTGTCGTTGTCTGCATGGCGTTGGACCGGAGTTTAGGCGGGAGAGCGGATGCAGGTCAACGGATCGCAATCGTATGCAATTTCCCCGCAGGAAAATCCCCGGAGCCGTCCTCCGGGCCGCCGCGATCCCCCTTGCCGCCGGCTCCCGCATCGTCCTCATGCGCGGTTCGGCCGGAACAGCGGCGGAAAGGCGTCCGGCGGCGATGCCGGCGGGGTGGTGCGCGGACAGCGTCCCGGCACCACCCGGAAATGATCCATCGCCTCCGCCAGGCCAAGCTGGTTGCAGAACATGCGGAAGGCCAGCACCCGTTCCGGCTGGTCGTGGCGGAACACCACCGAAACCAGTTCCCCCAGCGGCCGGCCGGACCGGTCCAGCAAGGGCCGCGGGACGTGATTCTCCGCTAGCCACCCTTCCAGGGCGCGCCGCAGGCGCACCGCCTCCCGGTACTGGTCGGCCAGCGGATTGCGTCCCGCCGGCAGCCTGAGGAAATAGTAGAGCCAGCCCTCCGGCGGCCGGCCGGCGGGCGCAGCCATCCCGTCGCCGCCGGCCGGTCCCTCCCCCTCCCGGGGCGGGGCCGGCCAGAAGCCCGGCATGACGGGCGGCACCGGTCCTCCGCCGCAGAAGGACATCGCCCGGCCGTGCCGTCCGGTGCCTCGCCCGCCCCTACTCCGCCGCGGCCGGGCGCTGTGCGCGCAGCTCCTGGCGGCGCTGTTCGGTCGCCGCGGCATCGAGGTGCAGCTTGTCGTCCAGCACCACGCCATAAGCCTCGAACGCCCAGTCGCGGGTGCAGAAATCGTCCAGCACGTCTTCGCGGACCTTCTCCGCCGGGCGCTCCAGCGGGTCGCCATAGCCGCCGCCGCAGGGCGCGTAGAAGGCCATCACGTCACCGGCCTTGGTCTGCAGGCCGGAGAACTTCGCCTCGACCGACTTGCGGCCGGCGGGATCGTCGGCGTTGTAGATCTCCACCTTGCCGCAGGCGCCCGGCGTGCCGCCGAACACGCCCCAGGGGGTGTCGTCGTGGCGGTCGTTTTCATGCGTGATCGAGCCCGGGGTCAGCAGCCGCTGCGACTTCACCACGCCGATGCCGCCGCGATAGCGGCCGGCGCCCGGCATCACGTCGTCGCGCAGTTCGTAGCGGTCGCAGACCATCGGCAGGTGCATGCCCAGGTCCTCGATCGGATTGTTGCGGGTGTTGCACATCAGGTTGTCGATGGAATCCGGTCCGTCGGAATGCGGCCGCCCGCCATAGGCACCTTCGTTCACCTCCAGGAAAACCCAGTAGTCGCCGGAGGGCCGCACGCCGGAATAGGCGGCAAAGGACAGGCTGGCGGAATTGCCGGCATTCACCCGCTCCGGGATCACCGGGGCCAGCGCCCGCAGGATGCAGTCGATCATCCGGTTGCATTGGCAGAAGCGGGCCTCCGCCGCTGCCGGGAAGATCGGGTTGAAGATGCTGCCCTTCGGCGCGGTCACCTTGATCGGCCGGAACGAGCCCTCATTGGCGCGGACCTCGGTCTCCGAGGTGTAGCTGTCCAGCAGCAGTGCCCGGAAGGCGAAGAAGCAGGCGACCTTGGTCGAGCCTTCGAACGGCACGTTGAAGCCGGTCGGCACCTGGTCGGCGGAGCCGGTCAGGTCGACCTCCACCTCGTCGCCCTTGATCCGGACGCAGACCTTGATCGGCAGATGCACACCGCGGTTGCGGCCGTCATCGTCCATGAAGCCCTCGGCGAAATACTCGCCGTCGGGGATCTCGGCGATGCGCTTGCGCATCAGGGCTTCCATGTTGTCCATCAGCTGGTCGGCCGCCGACAGCACGACATCCTTGCCGTACTGGTCCATCAGCTCGCGGAAGCGGCGCTCGCCCAGCCGGGCGGAGGCGATCTGCGCGTCCAGATCGTCCATCGTCTGCTTCGCGGTGCGGCTGTTGTACTTGATGAACTGCCAGATGCCCTCGTTGCGCTTGCCCTTCTCGTAGAGCTTGATGCCGGCGAACAGCATGCCCTCGGCGAAGACGTCGGGAATGTCGATGATCAGGCCCGGTGTGGCGGAGCCGATGTCGACATGGTGCGCGGTGTTGGCGGAGAAGCCGACCAGCTCGCCCTTGTAGAACACCGGGATGACGATCGCGATGTCGGGCGAATGGGAGGCGCCGTAATAGGGGTGGTTGTGGATGATCACGTCACCCTCGTGCCACTCGCCGCCCTGCAGGCTCTCCTGGATGCCGTGCAGATAGCCCGGCAGGGAGCCGATATGCAGCGGCGTCGAGTCGGACTCGCACAGGGTCTGGAACTTGGCGTCGAACAGGCCGGCGCCCAGATCCTGGCTCTCCCGGATGATGGAGGAGAAGGACATGCGGTACAGCACATGTCCCATCTCCTCGGCGATGGTGTGGAACGCGCCGCCGATGATCTGCAGGGTCACCGGATCCACGTCCACCGTCTTGTGCGCCACAGGCGTCATCTCGTTCATGCTGGTTCTCCTTCCGCCCGCCCGGGCCGGCCGTGCCGGCAGCGGTGCATCCAAGTCCCGCGTTTCCCCAAAAACCTTTCCGACCGCCCGGCCGCCGTCAGCTCCGGCTGACGATCAGGTTGGAAAAGTCGTCCACCTTGGCGACATAGCCTGGCGGCACCAGGGTGGTGGAATTGTGCTGGATCACAACCGCCGGCCCCGGCACCTGGTGGCCGGACTTCAGCTTCAGCCGGTCGTAGCGCGGCGTCTCCAGCTTCTCGCCGCTGTCGAAGATCGTCTCCCGCGAATAGAGATAGGCCGGCTCGATCGGCGATCCATTCGCCGGCTCCAGGCGCGGCCACTTCAGCGCCTCGACATTCGCCGTGGCGATGATCCGCAGGGTCATGATCTCCACATTGCCGTCGTCGAAGGCGTAGCCGTAGTCCATCCGGTGCTGTTCGTGGAAATTGTTCATGACCACCTGCTTGTTGTCCATGGTCAGGGCGCCGGCGGGCATTTCCGCCCGCAGCTCGAAGCCCTGGCCCTGGTAGCGGCACTCGGCGATCCTGGTGAACTGGTGGGCGGCGGCCGGCACGCCGTCCTGCTCCAGCTGGCGGGCGGCCTGGGCGGTCAGGTCGTCGGCGGCCTTGTTGATGGCGTCGAGCTGGTCCTGCGTGGCGCTGTTCAGCACCGCCAGGACGGAACGGGTGAACTCGTACTTCATGTCGGTCACCAGCAGGCCGATCGCCGCGGTGATGCCGGGTGCAGGCGGCACGATCACCTCGCGCGCGAACACTGCCTCCGCCAGCGCGGTGCCGTGCAGCGGCCCGGCGCCGCCGAACGGCATCAGCGCGAAGTTGCGCGGGTCGATGCCGCGGGCGACGGAGTTCGAACGGATCGCCAGCGCCATGTTGGAGTTGATGATCTTGATGATGCCGAGCGCGGCATCCTCCAGGCTCATGCCCAGCGGCTGCGCGATCTTGTCGTGGATCGCCTTGCGCGCCAGGTCGAAGTCGATCGGCAGGTCGCCGCCCAGGAAGCGGTCGATGTCCAGCCGGCCCAGCACCACCTGCGCGTCCGTCACCGTCGGCTCGGTGCCGCCCTTGGCATAGCAGGCCGGGCCCGGATCGGCGCCGGCGGAGCGCGGCCCGACCCGGAACATGCCGGCCTCGTCCAGATGGGCGATCGAGCCGCCGCCGGCGCCGATGGTGATCATGTCGATCATCGGTACCAGCACCGGATAGTCGCCGACATAGGTGTCGCGCGGATTCTTGATCTTGATGCCCGTCTCCGGGATCGTGCTGATATCGGCCGAGGTGCCGCCGATATCCACCGTGATGATGTTGGGCTGTCCCGCCATCTCGCCGAAATAGCGGCCGCCGATCACGCCGCCGGCCGGGCCCGACAGCAGGATCGTCACCGCCTTTTCCGAACAGGTCTCCACGGTCGCGATGCCGCCGTTGGACTGCATCACCCGCAGTTCCGCCTGGATCCCCTTCTCCTGCAGGCTCTTGGCCAGGTTGCGCAGGTAGCGCGAGGTGCGCGGGCCGACATAGGCGTTCATCGCGGTGGTGGAGAAGCGCTCGTATTCGCGGATCACGTCCACCACCTCCGAGGAGGTGCAGACATAGGCGTCGGGCATGCCTTCCAGCACGATCTCCTTCGCCCGCTTTTCGTGACTGTCGTTCAGGAACGAGAACAGGAAGCAGATCGTCACCGCCTCCACGCCGTTCTCCTTGAACTTCTCCACCGCGGCGCGGACTTCGTCCTCCGCCAGCGGGGTCTCGATCCGGCCGTCGGGCGGCAGCAGCCGCTCGGTGATCGGGATCCGGTTGCGGCGCTTCACCAGCGGCTTGGACTGCCAGGGCACGTCGAACTGGATGGAGAAGTTGTGCGGTCGCTTGTGGCGGCCGATATGGATGATGTCGCGGAAGCCGCGGGTGGTCAGCATGCCCACTTCCGCGCCGTTATGCTCGATGGTGATGTTGGTCGCCACCGTGGTGCCGTGCACGATCAGGCTGACGTCGGACGGGCTGATGCCGCCGATCTCGCAGATCTCCAGGATCCCCTTCAGCACGCCGATGGACTGGTCCGCCGGCGTGGACGGAACCTTGTGCACGAACACCTTTTCCGGCTCGATCTCCAGGATCAGGTCGGTGAACGTGCCCCCCACGTCGACGCCGATCTTCGCCATCCCGCTTCTCTCCTCGACAGATCCAGACTGCTACTCAACTCAGGTTGCCGCCGGCCGGCGGGCCCGCCCCACTGCCGCCGTCAGCCGGCGGTCTCCTCGTTGCGACGCAGGCGGTCCAGCACGTCGGCCAGGGGCTCCACGTCGCCGAACTTCGCGTCGATGTCGAACAGGTTCCATTCCACCACACCGAGGGTGCGGTCGCCGACGCATTCGCGTACCACGATCGGGCGGAAGCCCTCCGCGATCGCATCCTCCACGGTGTGGCGCACGCAGCCGGCGCAGGTCACCCCGGTGACCACCACGGTGTCCACCCCCAGCGCCTTCAGCATGCCGGACAGGTAGGTGCCGTGGAAGGCGCTGGCGCGCTTCTTGACGATGACATGCTCGCCCTCGGCCGGCGCGATCCGGTCGTCGATCGCGACCTCCGGCGTGCCGAGCTGCAGCAGCTCCGCCGGGATCTTCCTGTGCCAGAGCCCCATGTCGCTGTTTTCCGGCCCGGTCACCGCGTAGGCCGTGGTGGTATAGACCACCGGCAGGCCGCGGGCGCGGAAGGCGGACAGCAATGCCTGCACGCCGGGAATGATCACGTCCATGCCGTCGCAGGAGAAGGCGTGGCCGGGCCGGGTCCAGGCATTGGCCAGGTCGATATTGACCAGGGCCGGCTTCGTGCCCCAGCCGATGCGGCGCTGGAAACCGCGGCCGGCATAGAAATCGGAATCGAGCGCGAAGACCTGCTCCAGGACGTCCTGCAGCTCCTCCCGGCTCAGCGGCGGGCGGCCGGATGCGGTCGGCAGGCGGCTCATCTGCTGCCGCTCCGGACCAGCACCGGCCGGGCGGCGCGGCGGCATACGAATGCAGCCATGAAACCGGCCGGCCTCAACAGCAAATAATTGACCATTGTCACGTGACAGGCGCTCCGTCTGATGCGGACTTGTGTGAGTTCTCGCCTGCGGCGTTCTCCCCGGGCCGGCAATCTAACGCGACCGCCGATGCCCGGCAATGAGCATACGCACGGAACCAGGCCAGCGGCAATCGATGGCGTGCGCGGATCCTAGGCACTGCCCGCCGGCACGCCTTCCGGATGCCGGCAGTGCCAGTCGGTCACGGTCTGGAAGGCATGTCCCGCCCGCACCAGCACCGCCTCGCCCAGCTGCGGCGCGACGAGCTGCATGCTCAGCGGCAGGCCGTCCGTGTCGAAGCCGTTCGGCAGGGTGATGGTCGGATTGCCGGCAAAGTCGAACGGTGCCGTGAAGCGCAGGATCGAGGTCAGGATGCTCGGATCCTCGCCATATTCCCCCATCTTCACCAGGCTGGGGATGGTCATCGGCATGGTCGGGATCAGCATGCAGTCGATGCCGCGGAACATCGTCTGCAGCGCCTCGGTGAAGGCGAGCCGGGCGAGCCAGCCCTTGCCGGCGTCGATGCCGCTGGTCTGCCGGCCCTCGTCGATCAGCTGCGCCAGTTCCGGCCCGTATTCCGATGCCCTTGCGGGATAGGTCGCCTCATGCGCGATCGCCGTCTCGATCGCGCACATCCGGATCCACTGCGCGACCAGCGGCTCGGATTCCGGGAAGTCGATGTCGACGATCCGCGCCCCCAGGCTTTCGAAATGCGCCATCGCCGCCTCCAGCGCAGCCGCCATCTGCGGATCCACGCCGTCCAGCGCATAGCGGCGGTCGACGCCGATGCGCAGGTCGCGGATGCTGCCGCCGACCTCCGCCATGTAGTCGGGGACCGGGGCGTCGATCGATGTCGGGTCGTTGGCGTCCCAGCCGGCGATCGCCTGCAGGATCGCGGCGCAGTCGGCGGCCGACCGGCACATCGGCCCGACATGGTCGAGCGAATCCGCCAGCGCGAAGACGCCGTGCCGGCTGACCCGGCCCCAGGTCGGCTTGATCCCGGTCAGGCCGCAGGTGGCGGAGGGGAAGCGGATCGAGCCGCCGGTATCGCTGCCCAGCGACCCGAAGCACATGCCCAGCGCCGTGGCGACGCCGGAGCCGGTGGAGGAGGAACCGACCCAGTAGCCCGCGTTCCAGGGGTTCGGCGGATAGGGGACCTCCGGATGGTGGCTGGTATAGGCGCCCTCGGTCATCGACAGCTTGCCCAGCATGACCGCCCCGGCGGTCTCCAGCCGCTGCACCACCGTGGCATCGAAGGGTGCCATGAAGCCCCTGTGGATCGTGGTGCCGGCCGTGGTCGGCGCATAGGTGGTGTAGCACAGGTCCTTCACCGCGATCGGCACGCCGTGCAGCGGCCCCTTTCGGATGCCCTTCGCGATTTCCGCATCCGCCTGCTCCGCCTGCTGCAGCGCGCGGTCGCTGCAGAGATGCAGGTAGCAGGTATAGTGGGAATCCAGCTCCGCGACGCGCTCCAGGATGGCCTTCGTCACCGCCACGGAGCTGACCTCGCCGCGCCCGATCGCGGCCGCGATGTCGGTAAGGTTCCTGTAGTGCCACGGTTCGCCCGGCATGCCCGCCCCCTTCAGATCCAACAATCCTGCAAGGGCCGGATACTGGCATCCTGCGGTATGTCGGCGCCAGCCCCCCGACCGCGACCGGCCGGATGACGGGCGGGACGGCCCTATCGGCCGAAGGAGATTGTCGCCACGGCGCGGCCCATCCGGTCCTCTGCCCAGGGCGCGGGGGCCTCGGGGGCAGTCGCGGCGCCGTCGACCATCGTGCCCATGCCCTTGGTCAGGGTGACGGTGCCGCCCGCATTGCTCACCGTCACCTCGCCGTCCAGCACGATCACCCCATAGCGGCCGTCCAGCGGCCCGCCCCAGACGGTGGTGCCGCGGATACCCAGGGTGCCGACCGGCGTGTCGATCGAGACGGCGCCGCCATGCGGCTTCTCGACCTCGCCGCCGACGAACAGGAAGGCGCCCTGCACCACCTCCAGCGCCAGGGAGCCGCCGCGCGGGCCGGGCTCGTAGACGAATTCGTCGATCCGCAGCACCGCGTTCTCGCCCAGGGTGATCTGCGTCTTGTCGATCAGGGTCGCCTGCAGGCGGGCATCCGCCCCGGACCGCAGCAGGTCCTGGAAATAGACCGGACTGCCATCGGCCAGGGTCCGCTGCCTGTCATCCTGCTCCGCCAGCACGCTGTTCTGTACCTTGTCCACCGCGCCGATATCCTGCCCCTCCGCCCGGGCGGATGCAGCACCGGCGACCAGCAGGAAGCCGGCGCACATGGCCCCGGCCAGGCTCTTCGTGACGACTGGCATGGATTTCATCCTCCTTCGGCGGTTGCTGACCCCGGCTTGCCGCACCGCGGCGGCCCACATCAGGCGACGGCGCGCCGGCCGCCCGACCTGTCGCGCAGCCAGCGGCCGGCAGCCTCCAGCGACATCGGTCTGGCGAACAGATAGCCCTGCCCCTGGCCGCACCCCATTTCGGCCAGCAGGGCCGCCTGCTCTTCCGTCTCGACGCCTTCCGCGATGGTGGGAATGGCCAGATCCTCGGCCAGCCGCAGGATCGTCCGCACGATCTTGCGGCCGTTCTCGCCATGGTCGAAGGCGGCAATGAAGTTGCGGTCGATCTTCAGGGCGCCGATCGGCAGGCGGTGCAGATGGCTGAGGCTGGAATAGCCGGTGCCGAAATCGTCGATCGCGACATCCACGCCCATCTCGCGGCAACGCTGCAGGCTGTCGCGCACGCGATCCGGCTGCGCCAGCATCAGGCTCTCCGTCACCTCGATCTTCAGCCGTCCTTCGGCATCCGGCCGGTCTGCCAGGCAGCAGGCGATGAAGCCGGGAAAGTCCGGGTCCTGCAGGTCGGCAACGGAGACATTGACGGTGACATAGACCTGCGGCGCCGAGGCTGCCTCGGTCAGCCGGAGCAGGCCATCCAGGGCGTGCGGCAGCGCCCACCGGGTGATCGCCGTGACCAGCCCGCTGGACTCCGCCCGCGGAATGAAGTCGGCCGGCGGCAGCAGGCCGCGCTCCGGATGGTTCCAGCGCGCCAGGGATTCGAAACCCAGCACCCGGCGCTCCGCCAGTTCGACGATCGGCTGGAAATGCAGGCAGAGCTCGCCGCGGGCTATGCCCTTCACCAGGTCCTGCTCCAGCCGGATATCCGCCATCGCGCTATGCTCGCCCGTGCCGGTTTCCGCCCCGATGGCCGGCACCGGCGCGTCGGATGCGGCGGCGCGCTCGGTCCTGGCCAGCTGCGCCATCGTGGCGCGCAGCCGGCCGGCCAGCACATCCACCACCATGCGCAGGACAGGGTCTGCCGCGGCCAGCCGGTGAGACAGCCGGTCGGCCGTCACCACCAGAAGACGGGAATCCTCGATCGCCGTGGCGGTCGCGGAACGGGTGCTGCCGTCGACGATCGCCATCTCGCCGAAGATCTCGCCGCGGCCCCGCATCGCCACCCGCCGGGACTGCGCCGCATCCTGCAGGGAGATCGCGATACGCCCCTCCTCGACCACATAGGCGCAGTCGCCGGCATCGCCCTGCCGGAACAGGACAGTGCCTGCAGGCACGAATATGCTGTCCCTGGATGGCACGGATTGCGCTTCCCTGTTCGGCCCGCCGCGCCATCCCGGGCATCGGGAAGCAGGCCATCGGAGATCGGGCGCTTTGGGCACAGCCCGGCAGTCTGGAATATCCGGCCTAACAAATAGTTTCAGCACCACCAAACCATGTGGGTGATGTAAAACGGCATTCAGGAAAGGCCAGCCGTGACGCGATCGCGGCCGGCCAGGCGGAATGCGCGCGAAGGACCGACCGGAAGCCTTGTCTCGCCGCTACCGATACCTGACCGCCCTGGCCGGGCTGCTGGCCCTGGCCGCCTTCATCGGGCTGCGGCTGGTGCTGCCCGCCCCGTTCGCGGCCATGCGGGAAGCGGCGTTCGACCTGCTGCAATTGCAGGCGCCGCGACAGGAAAGCCCGGTTCCGGTGACGGTCGTCGATATCGACGACACCTCGCTGGAACGGATCGGCCAATGGCCCTGGTCCCGGGACATCCTTGCACGGCTGATCGCACAGCTGGATCGCATGGGTGCCGCGGTCATCGTCCTCGACATCCTGCTTGCCGAGCCGGACCGCTCTTCCCCGGCCCGGCTGGTGGCGGAGTGGCAGCGACAAGGCCTGATGGTCCTGCCGCCAGCCCCGGCTGCGATGCCCGACTTCGACCGTGACCTGGCCGCGACGATGGCGGCGACCCGGGTTGTGACCGGCTTCGGCCTCATCCCCCGGCCGGGGTCCCGCGCGCCCCCGATCAAGGCCGGTTTCGCCGTCATCGGCCCGGATCCCATCGGCAACCTGTTCGCCTTTCCCGGCGCGGTCACGAACCTGCCGGCGCTGGAAGCCGCGGCGGCGGGCAATGGCAGCTTCAGCCTGGTCGGCGGCGACGGCGGGATCGTTCGCCGGATCCCGCTGCTCTCCGCCTTTCAGGGCGAGCTGGTCCCGTCCCTGGCCCTGGAGGCGCTGCGGGTCGCGCAGCGGCAGGAGACGATCGCGGTGCGGACGGCACCGCCCGCATCGGCCCCGTTCCTCGACAGGCCGGGCATGCTGCTTCGGGTCGGCGCGTTCGAGATCCCGATCAACAGCGCGGGTGAATACTGGCTGCATTTCCGGCCGGCCGGCAGCGGCCGGATGCTGCCGGCCTGGCAGGTGCTGGAGGACCAGACGGCCGTCGCCGGCCGGATCCGCGGGCATATCGTCCTGGTCGGCACCAGCGCCGTCGGCCTGTCCGACCTGCGCACCACGCCGGTCAACCCGTTCGAGCCGGGGGTCAATCTGCACGCCCAGGCCCTGGAGCAGATCCTGACCGGGGCACATCTGGTGCGCCCGCCCTGGGCGCCGGCCGCGGAACTGGCCCTGGCCCTGGCCTGCGCCGTCCTCGTCCTGGCCTGCGCCGCATGGCTGCGGCCCGCGATCGTGCTCGGCCTGTTCCTGACCCTGGCGGCGGGGCTGGCCGCCGGCGCCTTCGAGCTGTTCTCCGCCGCCCGCCTGCTGCTGGACCCGGTGACTCCGGCCCTTGGCATGGCTGCCGCCTTCGCGGTCGCCATCCTGACCCGGACGGTCATGGTGGAAGGCGACCGGCGCCGGCTGCGCCACGCCTTCGCCCACTACCTGTCACCGGAGATGGTGCGCAGCATCGCCGATCGTCCGGATCGGCTGCGGCTGGGCGGCGAGAGCCGCCGCATGACCTTCCTGTTCACCGACCTGGAGAGCTTCACCCGCTATACCGAGCAGGCCGACCCCGCCGAGCTGGTGGAGGTGATGAACGCCTATCTGTCGGAGGTCTGCGGCATCGTGATGCGCCATGGCGGCACGATCGACAAGATCGTCGGCGACGCGGTCCACGCGATGTTCAACGCGCCGCTGGACCAGCCCGACCATGCCGACCGCGCCGTCGCCTGCGCGATCGAGATCGGCGGCGCCACCGACCGCTTCGCCGCCGCGCAGGCCGACCGGGGCCGGTCGATCGGCATCACCCGGATCGGGGTCAATACCGGCATGGCGGTGGTCGGCAATTTCGGCGGCGCAGGGCGCTTCGACTACACAGCCCATGGCGATGCCATCAACACCGCCGCGCGACTGGAGGCGGCCAACAAGCCGCTGGGGACCCGGATCTGCATCGCAGGCGCGACCGCGAGGGACTGCAGACGCTTCGCCTTCCGGCCGATCGCGACCCTGCTGGTGAAGGGACGCAGCGTCGGGATCGAGACCTTTGCGCCGGTGGCGGCGGAAACCGACGCGGTGCGCGCCTACCGCGAGGCCTTCGCGGCGCTGGCCGCCGGCGGGCCGGAAGCCGGCGCGGCGATGCTGGCCCATGCCGCCGCCCATCCGCACGATCCGCTGGCGCGGCTGCATGCCGCCCGCATCGCCGCAGGCGAGAGCGGCATCCTGGTCAACCTGGCCTGACCACGCCCGCCAGCAGCAGGACATAGGCGAAATGGGTCAGCTGGTGCAGCGCCTGGTCGGCCCCCAGCAGCCACCAGAAGCGCGGCTCCGTCGGCGGCGTGCCGCGGGAGGCCAGCGCCTTGCCGCGGTCGATGCAGCCATGGACGGCGATATCGACCAGCGCCAGGAACCAGAACTGCGGCGCCGCGACCAGGGCGATGGCCAGGGTGCCGGCGGCATGGATGCCGACATGCGCCGCCAGCGGCCGCAGCCAGCCGGCACTGCGCTCCTTGCCGCGCGCCATCCAGGTGGTCTGCAGCAGGAAGTCGCAGAGGAACTGCTTCGCCACGAAGGCGATGTAGATGGCGATCAGGGTGGCCAGGCCGACAATCATCCCGCCGTATAGTCCGGCACCGCGCCGCTGGCAAAGGGCATCCGGGCGGCAGGCGGGCGCGTCGGCCCGCCGTCAGCCGCCGCTGTCCCCGTAGCGTTCCACCAGCAGGAACTTCTGCACCTTGCCGGTCGGCGTGCGCGGCAGGGGCTCGTCGGAGAACAGCACGCTCTTCGGCGTCTTGAAGCCGGCCAGGCTCTGCCGGCAATGGGCGATCACCGCCGCCTCCGTCAGGCCGCCGCCGCCCTCGCCGCCGCGGACGACCAGGGCCGTCACCCGCTCGCCCCAGAACTCGTCGGGCAGGCCGAAGACGGTGGCGTCCGCCACCCCGTCCAGTGCCAGCAGGCAATCCTCGACCTCGGCAGCATGCACGTTCTGCCCGCCGGTGATGATCATGTCCTTCAGCCGGCCCTTGATGAACAGGAAGCCGTCCTCGTCCATGAAGCCCAGGTCGCCGGTATGGACATAGCCGCCGCGGAAGGTCTCTGCCGATTTCTCCGGATTGTCGAAATAGGCGGTGACGGTGGCGGGCGAGCGGCCGACAACCTCGCCCAGTTCGCCCGGTGCGGCGCGGCTGCCGTCGGCGCGCTCGATATGGATATCCGCGAAGGCGAGCGGCACGCCGACCGAGTCCGGCTGGATCTCCCGGTGCTCCGGCGTGGTCATCACCAGGGCGCCGGTCTCCTGCATGCCATAATATTCGTAGATCGCCGGACAGAGCCGCTCCGCCACCTTCTGGCGCAGGCTGGGCGGGAACATCGCCCCGGCGAAGACCAGGCCGCGCAGGCGCGACAGGTCGCGCTCCTCAAGGCCCGGTTCGGCCAGCAGCATCGCCGCCATCGTCGGCACGAGGTTGAGGATCGTCACCTTCTCCGCCTCGAACAGGCGCAGCGCCTCCGCCGGCGCGAAGTCGGTCAGCACGTTGCGGGCACCGAACATCAGCCCGGCGGCGATCCAGGCATAGCCGACCCGGCCGAAGGCGGGAAACACCGTCATCATCACGTCTTGCGAGGTGGTGTCCATCCCCTCGAACATCGGGCTGATCGCGCAGTTGTTCAGGTGGCTCAGGCGATAGGCCTTGGGCAGGCCGGTCGTCCCCGATGTCAGGTTGAAGTAGAACGGATCGGCTTCCGCCACCTCGACCTCCGGTGCGGCGGCCGGGGCGGCGGCCAGCAGCGGTTCGTAGCCATGCGCCCAGTCCGGCCCGTCATCGCCGATGGCGACGAAATGCGCGACCTGCGGCAGGGCGGCGCGGACCCCTTCGGCAACCGGTGCGAAGCGGGTCGCGAACAGCATCGCCCGGGCGCCCATGGACTGCATCAGGGCGGTGATCTCCGCCGGCGCCAGGCGGTAGTTCAGGGGCAGCCCGACCAGGCCCAGCTTGGCGATGGCGAAATAGGCCTCCACCACCTCCGCACGGTTGTTGCAGAGAAAGGCGACGCAGTCCCCCTTCCCCAGGCCGAGCCCCGCCAGCCCGTTGGCCAGCCGGTTGGCGCGCGCGTCCACCTGCCGGAAGCTGAAGCGCCGGCCGGTCCCGGCGCAGGTGATCGCCTCGCGGTCGCGGAAGCGCATCGCCGCCACGGCAGGAATGCTGCCCGCCACCATGCGGCCGAGCGCGCGGGCCTCGGCAGGCGCGTTGCCGCCGCCGCCGGTATCGCTGCTGTTCATTGCCGTTTCCCCCTCTCCCCTGCCGCCAGGCCTAGCGCCCGGCGAATCTCGGCGCGCGCTTCTGCACGAAGGCTGCCGCCCCCTCCTTCAGGTCCTCTGTCACGAAGGCCTTCGTCTGCGCCGCGGCCTCGCCGTCCAGCACCGTGTCGAGATCGGCGGTCCAGGCGGCCTCGCACTCCGCCTTGATCAGGCCCATGGCGATCGGCGGCCCGGCGGCGAGCTTCGCCGCGATGGCCAGCGCCTCGTCGCGCAGCGCGGCATCGTCGACGCATTTCCAGATCAGCCCCCATTCGGCGGCCTGCTCCGCTCCCAGCGGCTCGCCGGTCAGGGCCAGGGCGCGCGCCCGCGGCGCGCCGATCGCCTGCTGCAGCAGGCGCGAGGTGCCGCCGTCCAGCACCGCTCCCAGACGCACGAAGGAGAGGATGAAGCGGGCCGAGCGCGCGGCGATCACGATGTCGCCGGACAGCGCGACACCGACCCCGGCGCCCGCCGCCGCGCCGTTGATCGCGGTCACGATCGGCTTGCCGCAGCCGCGCATCTTCGCGATCAGCGGATTGATCGAGCCGCGCATCTTCTCGCCGATGCCGGCACCGCGGTCGAAAGTGTTGCCGCCGAACTGGGCGCCGGCGCAGAAGCCCCGCCCGGCCCCGGTGACCACGATGGCGCGGACCTCGTCATCGGCCAGCGCAGCGTCCAGCGCGTCCTGCAGGCCGGTCATCAGATCCGCCGCCAGGGCGTTCATCTGCTCGGGATTGTTGAGGGTCAGCAGCGCCACTGCGCCGTGCCGCTCCGTCAGGATCATCGCCATCGTTCCGTTTCCTCCCAATCTCGGGCCGTCGCGGCCCTATTCTTTCGGGGCCCTGGCCCTCGGGACCTTGGCCCTGGCCGGTGCCCGCCGCACGGCCAGCCCGTCCAGCAGCCGCTCGACGAAACCGTCAGCGATCTCGTCGACGCTGAGCGGACCGTCCGGGCTGTACCAGGCGCCGATGCCGTTCAGCGCGCCGGTGATCACGAAGCCCGCCAGTTTCGGGTCGCAGGGGCGGATGGATCCGTCGGCGATGCCGCGGGCGATCTGCTCCCGGAAGGCGGCGTCGATGCGGCGCTTGGCGCGGCGGATGTCGGCGCGCGCCTCCGGCGACAGCTCGCGGTCGTCGAAGCGCACCAGGCATTGGCCGAAATCCTGGGTGATCACCTTCGCGTAGGACCGGATCAGCGCCTGTAGCTTCTCCAGGCCGGAGCCGTCGCGCGCGGCGATGTCGGCGATGCCCGCCTCGTACATCTCCCGCCCCAGGCGGCAGCATTCGAACAGGATCTCGTCCTTGCTGCGGAAATAGTTGTAGAGCGCCGGCTTGGTGATGTTCAGCGCGGCCGCCACCTCCGCCAGCGAGGTGCGATGCACGCCGTTCTCCAGGAACAGGCGCACCGCCATGCGCAGCACGGCTTCCTTCTTCCGGCCGCGGGCCCGGCGCCGGTCCTCGAACGGGATCCAGGGCTGAACCTCCGCGCCCGTCGCCGTCCCTGCCTCGCCCTCTTCGTCCGCCACCTGTCCTCCGGTCCCGCCTTGACGCTGTGCTGCCGCGGTTATATTACCGATGAGTCATTTAATGTCCACGGGGTAATCATCTCCGGCGGCAGCGGACGGGAGGGAAGCTCATGGATCCGAAGGTCATCGTCGCGGGGGTCGGCATGATCCCCTTCGCCAAGCCGGGCGCCAGCGCGCCCTATGACGAGATGGGGACGGAGGCCGCCCGCCTCGCCCTGAAGGATGCGGGGATCGGCTACGACCTGGTGAACCAGGCCTATGCCGGCTATGTCTATGGCGACAGCACGGCCGGCCAGAAGGCGATCTACCCGCTGGGGCTGACCGGCATCCCGATCGTCAACGTGAACAACAACTGCTCGACCGGCTCCACGGCGCTGTTCCTCGCCCGCCAGGCGGTCGCCAGCGGCGCCGCGGACTGCGTGCTGGCGCTGGGCTTCGAGCAGATGCGCCCCGGTGCCCTGGGCGGCATCTTCACCGACCGGCCGAGCCCGCTGGCGGAGTTCGACAAGGTCGCCGACCGCCTGGTCCAGAACGAGGAGATACCGCTGGCGCTGCGCTATTTCGGCGGCGCCGGCCTGGCCCATATGGAGCGCTACGGCACCAAGCTCGCGACCTTCGCCAAGGTCCGCGCCAAGGCCAGCCGTCATGCCGCCAACAACCCCCTGGCGCTGTTCCGCAAGGAGGTCTCCGAGGAAGAGGTGCTGGGCGCGCAGGTGATCTGGCCCGGCGTCATGACCCGCCTGATGGCCTGCCCGCCGACCTGCGGCGCGGCCGCCGCGATCCTGGTCTCGCCGGACTTCGCGAAGCGCCACGGCCTGGACGCCTCCGTCGGCATCGCCGGCCAGGCGATGGTGACCGACCTTTCCTCCACCTTCGACAGTGACGACATGATGAAGGTGGTCGGCTACGACATGGCGAAGGATGCCGCCGACAAGGTCTACGACCAGGCCGGCCTCGGCCCGGACGATCTGGACGTGGTGGAACTGCACGACTGCTTCGCGCAGAACGAACTGATCACCTACGAGGCGCTGGGCCTCTGCCCGGAAGGCGGGGCGGAGAAGTTCGTCGAGGATGGCGACAACAGCTATGGCGGCAAGGTGGTGACCAACCCGTCCGGCGGCCTGCTGTCGAAGGGCCATCCGCTGGGCGCGACCGGTCTGGCGCAGTGCTACGAACTCACCCGCCAGCTGCGCGGCACCGCCGGCACCACCCAGGTGGAAGGGGCGACCACCGCCCTGCAGCACAATCTGGGCCTGGGCGGCGCCTGCGTCACCACCCTCTATCAGCGGGTCTGAGGCGGCGATGGTCGACCAGTCCGCCGTGGGGCGCAGCTTCGCGCCCGTCCATGCGGTCGTGGAGCCGGGGCGCCTGCGCTTCTTCTTCGACACGATCGGGGAGGCGAACCCCGTCTACCGCGACCCTGCCGCCGCGAAAGCCGCCGGCTATGCCGCGGTGCCGGTGCCGCCAACCTACCTGTTCTGCCTGGAGATGATGGACGCCGAGAACCCCTTCGCCTTCCTGGAGGAGCTGGGCATCGACCTGGCCCGGGTGCTGCATGGCGAGCAGAGCTTCGCCTATCACGCGCCGGTGGTGGTCGGCGACGCGCTGACCTTCGCCTCCACCGTCACCGGGGTGGCGGAGAAGAAGGGCGGCGCCCTGACCATCGTCGACGTGGCGACGAAGGTGACGAACCAGGACGGCGCCCATGTCGCCGATGCGACGCGCGCCATCGTGGTGCGGAACTGAGGGGGCGGCGATGACGAAGGAAGTCGCGGTCGGCCAGAAGCTGGTGTCGAAGAGCTTCCCGCCGATCACCCGGCACCGGCTGGCGCTCTATTGCGGCGCCTCCGGCGACCACAACCCGATCCATGTCGACATCGACTTCGCGAAGAAGGCCGGCTTTCCGGACGTCTTCAGCCACGGCATGCTGGTGATGGCCTATCTGGGCCAGGCGCTGACCGACGCGGTGGCGCCGGACCGGATCCGCAGCTTCTCCACCCGCTTCCAGGCGATCACCCAGCTGGGCGCGAGGCTGACCTGCGAAGGCGTGGTCACGGAGCTGTTCGAGGCGGATGGCGAACGGCGCGCGCGCCTGTCGCTGACGACGAAGGACCAGGCGGACGAGGTGAAGCTGGCCGGCGAGGCCGTCGTCGCGCTGCAGTAGCGCGCAACCGGGAGGAAACGAGAATGGGCAAGCTGGACGGCAAGGCCGCGCTGGTCACCGGCTCCGGCCGCGGCATCGGGCGGGAGATCGCGCTGAAGCTGGCGAGCGAGGGCGCGAAGGTCGTGGTCAACGACCTGGACGAGGAACCGGGCAATGCGGTGGCGAAGGAGATCGCCGATGCCGGAGGCACCGCCATCGCGGTGAACGGCAGCGTCACCGCCGCCGGCTTCGCCGACCGCTTCGTCACCGCATCGATGGAAGAGTTCGGCGGCGTCGACATCATCGTCAACAATGCCGGCTATACCTGGGACGCCACCATCCAGAAGATGACCGACGAGCAGTTCCAGGCGATGCTCGACGTGCATCTTGTGGCGCCGTTCCGCATCCTGCGCGCCGCAGCGGAGCCGATCCGCGTGATGGCGAAGAAGGAGGCGCAGGAGGGCCGCGAGGTGTTCCGCAAGGTGGTGAACATCTCCTCCATCGCCGGGCTGTACGGCAATGCCGGCCAGGTCAGCTATTCCTCGGCCAAGGCCTCGCTGATCGGCATGACCCGCACCCTGTGCAAGGAATGGGGTCGCTACAAGGTGAACGTGAACTGCGTCGCCTTCGGCCTGATCCGCACCCGGCTGACCCAGGCGATCGAGGACAAGCAGGCGACCATCGATGTCGAGGGGCGCGAGATCAAGGTCGGCGTGCAGCCGCAGCTTCTGCAGACCATGGACGCGATGATCCCGCTGGGCCGCGGCGGCACGCCGGAGGAGGCGGCCGGCGCCGTCTACCTCTTCTGCACCCCGGAATCGAACTATATCAGCGGTCAGGTCGTGGTCTGCGGCGGCGGCATCCTGATCTGACCGTGGGCCGGTCCTCCCGGGACGGGTCCGTTCTCTAACAGTCGTCACTGCCGGACTTGTTCCGGCAGTCCATCCCGGAGCCGGCCTCAATACGTGCGGCAAGCCCCGCAAACCGTTGGGCAGTGGCACGATGGACCCGCGGATGAAGTCCGCGGCTGTCGGTTTAAGCTCGATTGGCTGGTGCGCAGAGCCGCAGCGGGGTTGATGATCGGCTGTCGTGGACTGTTGGAGGACGCGAATCCGCCGAGACATCTCCAAACGTCGTCACCGCCGGACTTGATCCGGCGGTCCATCGCAGGGCGTGTCTCAATGGAAGCGGCAAGCCTCGCAAGCCGTTGGGCGGCGGCACCATGGACCCGCGGATCAAGTCCGCGGGTGACGTCTTGAGGATCGGCGGGCGGCCGGGCCCGAGGCGAGGTTGATCTAAACCGAACAACCGGAGACTTGATTCGCGTATCCGTTCCGCAAGCTTTGCAGCTTCTCAGCGGCCGGCGGATTGGGGTTCACGGGCGAAGGCCGTGGACGGGGCCAGCCCAAGCACGACAGCCATTCGACCAAACCCGGGAACGGTCGAGCCGCTACCCCTTGAGGCAGCGCGACAGCAACTGGTCGACACTCTCGTAGGGGGCGCCGCCATGGGCCTTGCTGCGGCGCAGCACCATCTCATCCTCGTTGATCACCTCCAGCCAGAGTTCCTTGCCGCCGGTGCAGAACAGCGCCACGGTCGGGCCTTCGCGCCGCACCTCGCAATCATCCTCCGGCTGCGCCGTGCCGCCGACGATCCGGCGCACCGCGCCGTCGCCCACCTGCGTCAGGTCGGTCGAACAATTGCCGTCGTACTGGATCCAGTTGCCCTCGATCGCGCGGAAGACGGCGCGCTGCTGCGGCGACAGCCGCGCCTTGCTCTGCGGCAGCGGCGGCAGGTCCCGGCCCTCGATCCGGAAATCGGCAACGCCCATGTCACTGCCGTCCCTGCCCGCGTCGGCCATGGCCGGCTTTTCCATGGCATCCGGCGCAGCGCTGTCCTGCGCCGGCTTCTCGGCCGGCATTTCCGGCTTCATCTCCGGCTCCGGCGGCGTCTCCTTTGCCGGCGCCGGCATCTGCGGCTCGGGCTTGGGCTTGGGCTTGGTCATCACCTTCGGCGCCGGGGTGTCGACCGGCTTCAGGTCATGCAGCGTCAGCACGTCGCAATAGCTCCAGCCCCGCTTCACCTCGGCGCAATAGCTGCGCGCCGCGGCCACCGTATCGAACGGGCCGGTCAGCAGGCGGATATAGGTCCGCCCTTTCACCCGCGCCTCGCGATAGAGCGGCTGGTGTCCCTTCAGCTGCGCGGGAATCCGCTTCTCCAGGATGCGCCAGCCGCGCTCCGCATCGGCGCGATTGAAATAGGAGGCGAGGTGCGCGCCATAGCCTTCCTCCGCCGCGACGGCGGGGGCCATGGCGGCAGTGTGGAGCAGGATCGCCGTGCCGAGCGCCGCGAGAAGCGGAACCGGGCGCCTCATTTCCCCGCCTCGAGCGACTTGTTGACGATCTCGAAAGTATCGCGCGACAGGCCCGGCATGTCGCGGATGCTCTCCAGCGCGGCGCGCATCAGGTTCTGGCGCGGCCCGTCGTAGCGCCGCCAGCGGCCGAACGCGCCCGCCATGCGGGCGGCAACCTGGCGGTTGAGCCCGTCCAGCTTCTTCACCTGCTCCGCCAGGAAGGCGTAGCCGCCGCCGTCGGCGGCGTGGAAGCGCCATTGGTTGCGCATCGCGAAGGCTCCGATCAAGGCATAGACCCGGTTCGGGTTGGACAGTCTGAAGGCCGGATGGTCCAGCAGTCGGCGCACCGTGGCAAGGGCATCGCGGCGGGGCGCCTGCGCCTGGACGGCCAGCCACTTGTCCAGCACCAGCGCCTCCCCGCGATAGCGTTCCTCGAAATCCGCCAGGGCCAGGTTGCGCGCCGCCTCCTGCCCGTGATTCGCCAGCACGGTCAGTGCCGCAAGCCGGTCGGTCATGTTGTCGGCGTCGCGGTAATGGGCCATCACCAGGCGCTGCACCTCCGCGTCTTCCGTCAGCAGGCCCAGCAGCGCCAGCGCGGCGTTGCGCTGTGCCCGCAACGCGGCCTGGTCGGCATCGGCCCGGTACGGGCGCGCCGGCTGCAGGCGCGCATGCATGCCAAGCAGGACGTTGCGATGCGCCAGGGCGATGGCCCGCAGCATCGCCTCCCGCGCGGCATGCAGCCCGTCGACATCGACCACCGCCATCTGGTCGGCCAGATAGCCTTCCTCCGGCAGCACCATCGCGACCGCGGCGAAGGACGGATCCATCGCCTCGTCGCGCAGCAGGCTGCCGAAGGCATCGACATAGCGGCCGTCGACGGCCATCGCCGGATCCTCCGCGGCGGCCATCCGCAGCAGAACACGGGTCGCATAGCGCTGCCCCGCCTCCCAGCGGTTCACCGCATCCGGATCGCGCACCATCAGGAAGGCATCGTCGGCATCGCCATAATCGGCCTGCAGGATCACCGGCGCGGAGAAGCCGCAGTTCAGGGACGGCAGCGGCGCATTCTCCTGCGCCTCCACGGGGCGCAGGCGGAAACGCTGGCGCGGGGCGGTCAGCCGCAGAAGATGCGCGGTCCGCGCCGGCCGGTCCGATGCAGCGCCCTCCGCGTCCTCCAGCCGGGCGGCGATGGGCCGGCCCTCGCCATCCAGCAGCGCCAGTCGGATCGGAATGTCCAGCGGCTCCTTCCCGGCCTGGTCCGCGGTTGGCGGCGTGTCCTGCGACAGGGTCAGGACGAGGCAGCCGCCCTCCGGCAGCGCCTGCCCCCCTGCAGCCGAGGCTGCACCGGATGCAGGCCCCTCGACATGCCATTGCGCCGTCACCCGCGGCGTGCCGGACTGGCTGTACCAGCGACGGAACTGCACCAGGTCGATGCCGCTCGCCTCCTCCATCGCCGCGACGAAATCCTCGCAGGTGGCGGCCTGCCCGTCATGCCGCTCCAGGTAGAGCCGCATGCCGGCCTGAAAGCGGGCCTCCCCCAGGATGGTGTGGATCATGCGGATGACTTCCGCGCCCTTCTCGTAGACGGTCGCGGTGTAGAAGTTGTTGATCTCCACATAGGCGTCGGGTCGCACCGGATGGGCGAGCGGCCCGGCATCTTCCGGGAACTGGCGGGCGCGCAGGGTGCGCACGTCGCGGATCCGCTTCACCGCGCGCGACCGGTGGTCGGCGGTGAACTCCTGGTCGCGGAAGACGGTCAGCCCTTCCTTCAGGGAGAGCTGGAACCAGTCGCGGCAGGTGACCCGGTTGCCGGTCCAGTTGTGGAAATATTCGTGCGCCACCACGCCTTCGATCAGTTCCATGTCGGTGTCGGTGGCGGTGGCCTCGTCCGCCAGGATGTACTTGGCGTTGAAGATGTTGAGGCTCTTGTTCTCCATCGCGCCGGAGTTGAAGTCGGCGACGGCGACGATGTTGAAGATGTCCAGGTCGTATTCCAGCCCGAAGCGCGCCTCGTCCCAGGCCATCGACTGCTTCAGCGCCGCCATCGCGCACTGGGCGCGCGCCGCCTGGCCGGGCTCGACATAAAGGTGCAGGTCCACCTGCCGGCCGCTGCGGGTGGTGAAGCCGTCCGCCAAGCGGTCGAGCCGGCCGGCCACCAGCGCGAAGAGATAGCTGGGCTTCGGGAAGGGGTCCTGCCAGCGCGCCATGTGGCGCCCGTCCGGCAGCGACTGGCGGTCCATGCAATTGCCGTTGGACAGCAGCACCGGGCAGCTTCCCGCATCGGCGCGGATCGTCACGTCATAGGTGGCCAGCACGTCGGGCCGGTCGGGAAAGAAGGTGATGCGGCGAAAGCCCTGCGCCTCGCACTGGGTGCAGAAGATGCCGTTGGACAGGTAGAGGCCGGTCAGCCGGGAATTCGCCTCCGGCGCGATCCGGCAGCGGGTGCGCAGTGTGGCGCGCGGCGGCAGGTCGTGCAGCACCAGCCGGCCGGCACCGTCGACATGCCGCGCCGGGTCCAGCGCCGCCCCGTCCAGGCTGAGTTCCAGCAGGGTCAGGTCCTCGCCGTCCAGGTGCACCGGGAACGCCGTTTCCGTCAGGCAGCGCAGCGACAGCTCCGCGGTGACGATCGTCTCCGACGGGTCCAGGTCGAATTCCAGGCGGATCGCATCGACGGTGAAGGTCGGCGGCCTGTAGTCCGACCGCCTGATCGCCGCGGGCATGTCCTGTCGGTCCAGCATCCTGTGCTCCAGCAAGGTCGGTCCCGGCCCACGCCGGGCCGGCAAAGGGGGGCGCGCGGGCGGTGTCAGAAGCTCTCCGTCCAGGGGCGCAGCTCGAACTCCCAGGTCCAGGCGCTGCGCGGCTGGCGATGCGCGAACAGATAGGCCGACGCGATCGCATCGGGGTCGAGCTGGCTGTCCGGCCCGCCGCGCCCCTCGCGCGGATCGGGATCGGGCCGGCCGATCCCGCCGTCGATGACGAAATGCGCGACGTGGATGTTCTTCGGCGCCAGTTCCCGCGCCATGCTCTGGGCCAGGCCGCGCAGGCCGAACTTGCCCATCGCGAATGGCGCCGACTGGGCGAAGCCCTTCACGCTGGCCGAGGCGCCGGTGAACAGGATCGAGCCGCGCCCCGCCGCCAGCATGTCCCGGGCTGCCCGCTGGCCGACCAGGAAGCCGGCATAGCAGGACACCATCAGGCTGTGCCGTACCGCTTCGCGGTCCAGTTCCGCCACCGGCCCGCGGCTGCGGGCGCTGGGATTGAACACCACCACCTCGGGCGCGCCCTGGGCCGCGGCGACCGCGTCGAAGAACCTGTCGACCGCATCCGGATCGACCGCGTCGCAGGCGAGCGCCTGCGCGCCGGTCTCCGCGCAGAGATCGGCGAGCTTGTCGGGGTTGCGCGCGCCGAGGGTCACCGGATGGCCTTCCCGCGCGAACAGCCGCGCCACCGCGGCCGAAAGCCCGGCGCCGGCGCCGATCACGGCCACGCTGCCGGGTGCCGTCGCTGCTGAGCCTGACATCGAATCACCCTCCTGCCCGGATTGTCGCGCCCCGCCCCGGCAGCCCGATACGGCGCATCGATAGGGGGCCCGCTGCGGCGCCCGCGGCGGGTTCCGCCACGGCCGGCATCTTCACTCTACGCATTCGCGGCCGGCGCCGCTAACTTATGCCCGCGATCCGGGGGAGGGCCATGCTGGTTTTCGAGATTATCGTCCTGACGGTGGTGTTCCTGACATCCATCGGCCTGGGCATGCATGTCGGCCTGGCCAACCTGTTCCGGGCCTTCCAGGACTGGGATGCCCTGCTTCTGGTCCTGTTCGGCCAGTACCTGATCATGCCCCTGCTCACCTGGGTCGCCATACACATGGTCGGCGGCGAGGCGCAGACCGACATGTCGATCGCCATCGTCCTGCTCGGCCCCGGCAGCGAGGCCGCCGCAGCCGGCGTCTTCCTGGCGCGGGCGAACCTGCCGCTGGCGGTGATCAGCCTGGTGCTCACCAACATCATCGGGCCGGTGCTCGGGCCGGAACTGATCGACCTGATCGTGCAGCCGGAGCCGGCCATGTCGGGCCCGGTGCTGACCGCCTTCTCCGACATCCTGTCGATCTTCTTCCTGGCGCTGCTGGCACCGCTGGCGATCGGCATGACGGTGCGGCAGCTGGCACGGGCGCCGCAGACGAACTTCGAGACGCCGTTCCGCGTGTTCATCTGGCTGATGCTGGCGCTGACCGTGATCTATGCGGCGCTTATGCAGGCGTTCGAACCGCCCGGGGTGGAGGCGGCCTATGCCTTCCATGAACTGGCCGGCATCGTCGTCGTAACGATCCTCGCCTACATCCTGGTCTTCGGCATCGGCACCCTGCTGGGGATCCGCGCCGAGAACGCGATCGCCGCCGCCTTCATCGTCAGCCTGCAGCCGGTCGCGGTCAGCCTCTACGTCTCCAACAACCTGACCGATGCCTGGCCGAAGCTGACGGAACTCGCCATCGGCTATGCGATGGTGCTCCCCTTCATGATCGCAGCCTGCATCTTCGTGATCCAGCGCCGCCTGCCCTTCGTCAGGCGGCGGTAGGGCGGGCGCCCCGTCCGGCCGGCAGCGCCAGCCACTGCCGGACCGCCAGGACCGGCAGCGGCAGGACGCAGATCGCCATCACCGCCCATATCGGCCGCGCCCGTTCGGGGTCGAGATTGGCCAGCAGCACCTGGCCGGCCGGCACGCCGGTGGCGATCGCGTACCAGGCATATTCCAGGCCGGCGGCGGCGATGCCCGCCAGGCCGGCCACAGCCATGATCCGCGGCAGAAGCGGCAGCTCCAGACGCCAGCTGTCGTGCAGCCGGTACAGCAGCAGGGCGACGAAGACGCCGCTGAGGACCACCGCCTCGGACACGTCGAGCTTCGCCTGCATGAAGAAGTGCAGCAGCCCGAGCGCGGCCAGCGGATAGACCGCCCGGTGCAGATGCCGCCAGCGCTGTCCCAGCCGGCGGATGGCGGCGTCGCAGGAGGTCGCCGCCAGCACCGCCAGGCCGGCCAGCGCGACGAAGCCGATGGTCAGGTAGATGCGGCTGACGATCTCGCTGGCCACCATCGCCAGGTCGAGATTCTCGTTGAAGGCGTACAGCACCAGATGCGCGGCCACATAGGCGAAGGCGGTCAGCCCCAACATTCGCCGCAACCCGGCGAGCCGCGGCCAGGACAGCAGCTTGCGCATCGGCGTGACCGCAAGGGTGGCCAGCAGGAAATACAGGGTCCACACACCGGTCAGGTGCAGGACGGCCTTGATCGGCTCCGGATCGTAGGCCCCGGTGAGGGCGGCAGTGGCGAACCAGGCGGCCGGCAGGACCGCTGCGGCGAAGGCCACCGCCCGGAGCGTGCCGAACCGGCCGGCGCGGTCGTTCCAGGGCAGGTCGGAAGCCGCCGGCGTGAGCCAGGATTTCAGGGACGGGGTCTGGACGGGTTGCGGCATGGAATCGACGGTCCTCCGGGGCGCCGGCGCGGAAAGCCACCGGTTCAGCCCAGAGCAAACATGGCGGAGCGCCGCCGCGGGCGCAGCCCCTGCTCACGCAGATGTTGGCGCCACCGCCCCCGGCTCTCGTCCCTGTGACCTGGGGCGGTCTGTGACCGGGAGCGGCGCGAAGCGGCCGGGTTCAGGGATTCAGCACGTCCGGTAGCTCTGTCTCCACGGCGCAGCGGATCTGGCCGTTCTCCTCCCGCAGTTCCTTGAACCAGATCAGCAGCTGCTTCTGCCCGTCCGGGATGTCGACCGCGGTTACCTCGCAGGCTTCGCCGCCCCGACCGCCGGATTGCAGGCGTGCGACCGGCCGGACGACAATGACGCTGCCGCCCGGGCAATAGCCGCTGCCCATCGAGGTGATGCCGCCGAAGCCCACGCCGACGGGCCCTTCCCAGTTCTTGAAGTGGCCGCCAAAGCACTGGACGGAGATGTACGCGCTCATCGGCTGCGCCGCAGGCGCCCTGTCGACGAACAGGTACTCGATCATCTCATTTGCCCGGACAGATGTTCCCTGGGAGGGCGCCGCCTGGGCCGCGGCGGGCAGACAGAGCGCGATCGCGGTCAGCGCCGCGGCGGCTGCGGCGGGCGCCACGCGGCGCAGAAGAGAAACATGAACCGACATGGGAGCGTCCCCTTGCTGTCATTGTCTTGTGGACGCTCTTATCGCGAAGCTTCGCGGCCCCGCCGGGGCCGGATTGTGGCGATCCGGGGAATTCGCCGCTGCCGGCAGCCGCGACGGGTCAGGCCGGCCGCTTGAACTCCACCAGCACCTCGCGGAACACCGTGTCGCCGATATTGCGCGCCGCATGGGTCGCGGGGATCGCCGGGCCGTCGCCATCCGCCGGCGACAGGCTGTCGCCGTTCAGGGTGTAGCGGCGGCTCTCCCCGGCGGCGATGGTGAAGGTGGAGAGCTTCCGCCCCTCCGCATCCGTGGTCTCCAGGGTCGAGCCCTGGGTGACGTGGAACAGGTAGCTGTTCTCGTGGGTGTGCAGCCCGGTGCTGGCGCCGGGCGGCAGTTCCATCTCCCATACCGACACCAGGTCGGACTCATAGACCTTGCGCGTGGCGATGTCCGTCATCTGCCGCTCCTCCCCTGCATTCTCTTTCGGACAGGATAGGCGCGGCCGGGGCCAGGGGCCAAGGACCAGCGAGCGGCACCCGGAAACAGCAATGCCCGGCGCGCAGGACGGGCCGGGCATCGCTGCAAACCAAGGCGGATCCGACTACGGGGCCGGCCGGTCGGTCTGCATCGTGCAGTCCAGGAAGCCGCCGCTCGTGGTCAGTTCCTTATAGCTGACCCTGACCTGGATCGGGTTCTCCGGGACCTCGAACGTCGCGGGCAGGCAGGAGGTCTGCTGGCCGGTCGAACTGCGCACCTCGGACTTCACCATGACGCCGCCGAAGTCCGGGCAGCTGAAGCTGCCGATCGGGGTGATGCGGTTCGAGCCCTGGCCGACCGGGCCGTTCCACTTGATCGAACGGACCCCGATGCATTCGAGCTCGATGGTGCCGGTCAGCTGCGCCGGCACCGCCTTGTCGTCGACGAAAACGAAATCAACGCGGGTCTCCTCGGCGGCCTGAGCAAGTGCCGGCAGGCCGAAGGCCGCGGCGGCCAGCGCGACGGCGGTTGCCGCAGGCGCGGCACGATGGAGGAACCCGAAATTTTTCGACATGGGAGCGTCCCTTTGTTGTCGTTGTCCTATGGACGCTCTTAAAGCGGAACTCGGGGGCCGGATGGCGGCCGGATTGGGGTCTTTTCGCGGCACAGCGCACGGCTGCCCAAGCTTGCGCAGCGGACAGCCGGACCGCCCGGCAGGCATGCAGCGATGCCCGCCGCCGACGGCGCACCGGCGAAAGCAGAAATCGCCGGCCCGGCGCTTCCGGGCCGGCCCTCAGCGCATGGTCTTGAGGGCGGTGGCCCAGCGGGCGAGCTCGGTCAGCATCGCGTCCGCGCTCTGGCTCTGGATGTCGTTGGGCGCGAAGGCGCCGTCCTTCAGCTGCTGGGCGACCATCGGCACGGTCACGCCTTCCATGATCGGCACCATCTTCAGCACGTTCAGGGTCAGCTTGGTGGTATGCACCGACCGCATCGCACCGGAAATGCCGCCATAGCCGACGAAGCCCGCCGGCTTGTAGTTCCACTCGTTGTAGACGTAGTTCAGGGCGTTCAGCAGCGCCGGCGTGGGGCCGAAATTGTACTCCGGTACCACGAAAACGAAGGCGTCCGCGGCGGCGACCGACGCCGACCACTTCTTCGTATGGTCGTGCTCGTACTGCTGCAGGCGCGGATGCTTCGGCTCGTCGTAGATCGGCAGGTCGAATTCGGCCAGGTCGACCAGATGGGCGTCGAAGCCGTCATGGGCCTCGGCCACGCCGTGGAACCAGGCGGCGACGGCGGGGCCGACCCGCCCCGGGCGGGTGCTGGCGATCACGGTATGCAGGCGCAGGCTCATCGGGGGCTCCTCGGCTCGGATTGGTCCGGCCGCATTATGGCGCCCCGGGCGGGGGCGGCAATCGCCCGCCGCCCCGCGTCAATGCCCGCCCCGACCGAAGCCGGGGCCGGGCCGGCTACCACTTCTCGGCGGCAAGGGCGCAGGACCGGCCGTACGGCCGCTCGAGCGCGGAGAAGGAAACCCGCACGGACGCCGGGTCCCGCGGCATCTCGATATTGGTGGAATCGCAGTCCGTGACCACGCCGCGGTCGTCCCCGACCAGTTCGCCGGCCACCCACATCAGGGTCGCACCGCGGCATTGCGGGAAGGCGATCGGGGTGACGAAGCCGCTACCCAGGCCGGCCACCACCAGCGCCTTCTTCTCGAACAGCCGCCCTTCATCGTCCGAGCAGAGCAGCTTGATCTGTGCCTGCACGGGCACCTCGGCCCGGGTCTGGTCGACGAAGGCGATCTCGTGCGGGGCCGAACCGGGCTGTGCCTGAGCGGAGGCCCCGAGGGCGGAGGCGGCCGCCAGCAGAGCGGCAAGGGCGAGCGCCGCGCGCCGGCCCAGGGAAACGTGGCGCAGGGAAATGCGGCGCACGGAAATTGCAGATTTCGGCATCGGGAAGTTCCTCCGGTTTCCGCCTGTGTCCGGAGCCTGTTAGAGCATCGCTGCGTGGCGCAATCCGGGCGGAACCGGGGTCTTTTGCGGGCAGGCAGGTCCCTCCCCTGCCTATCTCTCCGCCGCGCCGCCCCTGCCTCGGCGCACCGGCGGACTGGCCGCGGCCGGATCCTCCGGCCAGGGATGCTTCGGATAGCGGCCGCGCATCTCCTTGCGCACCTCGACATAGCTGCCGGCCCAGAAGCGGGCCAGGTCGCCGGTCTTCTGCAGGGTGCGACCGGCCGGCGACAGGATGTCCAGCTGCACGGCGGAGCCGTCCGGCAGGCGCGGCGTCTCCGCCACGCCGAACAGGTCCTGTAGCCGCAGCCGCAGCACCGGCCGGCCGTCCTCATGGTCCAGCGCGCGCTCCAGCCCGTTCGCCAGGCGCAGTCGCGAGGGTGCCGCCGCCTCCAGCGCCTGCCGCGCCGGCCAGTCGAGCAGCGCCTCCAGCCCCTCCGCCAGCGCCCGCTCCAGCCCCTCCGGCGCGGGTGCAGCGCGGCCGGTCCGCGCCGCCAGCATGCCGGCCAGGGCATCCTGCACCGCCGCATCGGCCGGGTCGGGCCAGGACAGCTCGGGCCGGGCGGCGGCTGCGGCGGCGATGCGGGCCCGCATCCGCCCCGCCGCCCCCGTCCAGGGCAGGGCATCGGCGCCGCGCGCCGCCAGGAAGGCGCGGATCGCGGTCTCCGTCCGGGCGGCATCGACTGCGCCCAGCGGCCGGCGCGACAATTCCAGTTCCCCCAGACGCCGGACCGCATGCCCGGTCAGGCCACGCTCCGGCGACCAGTCCAGGCGCTCTTCCGGCACGATCGCCGCGGCAAACCGGGCCTCCAGTTCCGCCATCGTCAGGGATGCCGCGGCATAGATCCTGGCAGCCGCCCGCGCGCGGCCGGCATCCAGGACCACCAGGGCCTCCGCCGCCGCCAGCGGATGCCGCTCCGGCAGCACCGCCTGGCGGCCGTTGCGCATCTTGAAGGCCCCCGCCCCGGCCGGCAGCGCCACACGGTCCGGAAAGCCGGCCGCCAGCAGCGATCCCAGGGAGGGTGCTTCGTCGGCGGCACCGCCGCCTCCGCGATCCACGCCCGCCAGCCGCAGCAGGCGCTTGGCCAGGTCGGCCACCCGGCGGCTGCCCGGCCCGCGATCCCGGCGCAGGGCCGCCAGCCTGTGGGCCAGGTCGATCTCGTCCGGCCCGCCGCCTTCCGACAGCAGGGCCGCCGCCTCCGCCGCCGCCGCGGCGGTGCCCTCGTCGATGCCCGCCAGCAGCAGGCGGGCCAGGCGCGGATGCAGCGGCAGGCCGGCCATCCGCCGTCCCAGCGGGGTGACGGCGCCGCCCGCGTCCAGCGCGCCCAGGTCCTGCAGCAGGCCGGTCGCGGCGGCGACGGCCTGTGGCGGCGGCGGGTCGATCCAGGTCAGCGCCGCAGGCGCGCCCACGCCCCAGTCGGCCAGGGCCAGCACCAGGTCGGCGAGGTCGGCGCGGCGGATTTCGGGCTCCGGCTGCGGGCTCAGCGCGCCATGCGCCGCCTTCGGCCAGAGCCGCCAGCAGATGCCGGGGGCCTGCCGCCCCGCCCGGCCGGCCCGCTGCGTGGCATTGGCCTGCGCGATCGGTTCGGTCACCAGGCGCGACAGCCCCACCGCATGGTCCAGTGCCGGCCGCCGGGCGCGGCCGCCATCGACCACCAGGCGCACGCCATCGACGGTGACGCTGCTCTCCGCCACGTTGGTCGCCAGCACCACCCGGCGGCGCCCGTCCGGGTCGCGGCGCAGGGCGCGGTCCTGCTCCGCCGGCGGCACCCGGCCGTGCAGTTCCAGCACCGCGATCGCCGGCGGCAGCATCTGTCGCAGCGCGACCGCTGCTTCCCGGATCTCCCGCACCCCGGGCAGGAAGGCCAGCAGGTCGCCGGGCTCCAGCGCCACGGCCTCCGCCACGGTGCGGGCGACCGCATCCGCCAGCCCCTCGCCGTCCCGCGGCGGGCTGTGCCGGATCTCGACCGGATGGCCGGGGGCGGCCAGCTCCACCAGCCCGGCATCGGGCAGCACCCGGCGCAGCGCCGCGACGTCCGGGGTGGCCGACATCGCCAGCAGCCGCAGGTCGGGGCGCAGGCCGGCCTGCACGTCCAGCGCCAGGGCCAGGGCCAGGTCGCCTTCCAGGTTGCGCTCATGCACCTCGTCGAACACCAGGCAGCCGATTCCCTGCAGTTCCGGGTCGGATTGCAGACGCCGGGTCAGCACCCCCTCGGTCACGAACTCGATGCGGGTGCGCGGACCCGCCTTGCGGTCGAGGCGGACGGCATAGCCGACGCTTTCGCCAACCGCCTCGCCGCGCGATGCCGCCACGAAGCCGGCCGCCGCCCGGGCGGCGACCCGGCGCGGCTCCAGCACCAGGATGCGGTCGCCGGGCGGCAGCCAGGCGGCATCGGCCAGCGCCGGCGGCACCCGGGTCGTCTTGCCGGTGCCGGGCGGCGCCACGAGGATCGCCTGGCGGCCCGGCTCCAGCCGCGCCACCAGGGCGGCGGCGGCGGCCTCGATATCGGCGGGCTGCGCTTCGGTATTGCGGGAAGTGGGTGCGCTGGGCATCCTGCTTGGACAAGATCGGTGTCAACAACAAACAAGCGCGGACCCGAGGCTGCTGGGCACCACGCGAGGGGAGGAGATGGAAGCCTCGACCCCAGAGACAATCAAGGCCGGGACAATCAAGAGCGGAACAACCAAGGCGGAGCTGATCAAGACCGGGGCAATCCGGACCACCTGTCCGCGCGACTGCTATGACGCCTGCGGGATACGTGTGCTGCGCGAGGACGGCGCCGTCCGGCATGTCGTGGGCGACCGCGACCATCCGGTCAGCCGGGGCTCCCTCTGCGGCAAGTGCGCGCTGGCCTATAACGGCGCCTGGCGCGACCCGGAAGCGCGGCTCGGCACGCCGCTGCGGCGGGTCGGCGCCAAGGGCGAGGGCCGGTTCGAGGCGATCGGCTGGGACGAGGCGCTGGCGGAGGTGGCCGCGCGCCTGAACGACCTGGTCGCGGCCGGCACCCCGGAAAAGATCCTCACCGCCCACTATACCGGCACCACCTCGGTGCTGGCGGGCGCCTTCCCGATGCGCTTCTTCAACCATATCGGTGCCACCGAGGTGGAGCCCGACACGGTCTGCAACAATGCCGGCCATGTCGCCCTGGGCTATGTCCTGGGCACCTCGGTGAAGGGCTTCGACCCCCGCACCATCCGCGATTCGGCCTGCGTGCTGGTCTGGGGCTGCAACCCCTCCGCCTCCGCCCCGCATGCCCACAAGCACTGGCTGGCGGAACGTCCGGGAAAGCTGGTGGTGGTCGATCCGATCCGCACGCCCACGGCGGCGATGGCCGACCTGCACCTGCAGCCCCGCCCCGGCACCGACGCGGCCCTGGCCTTCGGCATGCTGCACGTGCTGCAGCGCGACGGGCTGGTCGACACGGCCTTCCTGGCGGACCATACCGTCGGCTGGGAAGACCTGGCCGCCCTGCTGCCGCCCTGCACGCCGGACTGGGCGGCGGCGCAGACCGGCGTGCCGGCCGCCGATATCGCGGCGGCGGCGCGGCTCTACGGCAGCGGGCCGTCGATGCTCTGGCTCGGCCAGGCGCTGCAGCGCCAGCGGCTGGGCGGCAACATCATGCGGGCCTGTGCCATGCTGCCGGCCGTGACCGGGCAGATCGGCCGGCCGGGCACCGGCATCTACTACCTGAACGGCAAGGGCGCGACCCGCAACCTGCCGATGGGCGATGTCGCCGGAGACGGGCTGCGCACCGCGCCGCCGCGGGCGATCAGCCATATGGACCTGGCGGACAGGCTGGCGCTGCCAGCGGCCGCGCCGGACGGCTTCGGCGCGCTGCTGCTGTGGAACATCAACATCGTCGCCTCCAACCCGCAGCAGGCGGCGTTGAAGGCGGCGCTGGCGCGGGACGACCTGTTCACCGTGGTGATCGACCTGTTCGGCACCGACAGTGCCGACTTTGCCGACATCGTGCTGCCGGCGGCGTCGTTCCTGGAGTTCGACGACCTGGTCTGCTCCTACATGCACCTGTCGGTGTCGGCCCAGGCGAAGGCGATGGAACCGGTGGGCGAGGCCCTGCCGAACCAGGAGATCTTCCGCCGGCTGGCCCGCGCCATGGGGCTGACGGAGCCGGCGCTGCAGGAGGGCGACCGCCCGATCATCGACCGGCTGCTGGCCGCCAGCGGCCTGGGGGTCGATTTCGATCGGCTGAAGGCGGTCGGCACGGTGCCGGTATCGCCCGAGCCGGTGATGCTGTTCGGCGACCTGCGGTTTGCCACGCCGTCGGGCCGGATCGAGATCGCCAGTGCCCGCGCCGCGGCGGAGGGCTTCCCCGCAGTGCCGCAGCCCTGGACCGACCCAGCCCCGGCGGAGGGCCGGCTGCGCCTGCTGTCACCGGCCAGCGAATGGCACATGAATTCGTCCTACGACAATGTCGCCAAGGTCGCCGACCAGGCGGGGCCGGAGGTCCTGACCCTGAACCCCCAAGACGCCGCCCGCCTGGGCATCGCCGACGGCGCCGCGGTGGAAGCCCGCAACGCGCTGGGCGCGCTGATCTTCCGGGCGCATCTCGACCCGTCGATGCTGCCGGGCACGGCGCTGGCGCCGAAGGGCCGCTGGCTGAAACGCAGCCCGCAGCATGCCAATGTCAACCTGCTGAACCCGGGCGAGCGCAGCGACATGGGCGACAGCACCACCGTCCACAATGTCGAGGTCAGCCTGGCGCCGCTTCCCGGCTAGCCTGCCGATCGTCCGTTCGCCCGTCGCCTTTCGTTCCGTACCCGGAGTCCGCGTTTCATGTCCTCGCCCCCCCTGTCCTCGACTCTGGCCAGCCCTGCCGCCGACAGCCGCTCCTTCAAGCAGGCGCCGTTCCGCCATGTCGACTTCCTGCCGCCCAGGGCGGAGCTGGAGCGCCGCGCCGACGGCTCTGCGGTCCTGCGTTCGGCGCACCGGCTGGGCAGCTACGAGGACCATGTCCTGCGGTTCCTCGAGCGCTGGGCGGCGCAGGCGCCGGACCGCCCCTTCCTGTGCCAGCGCGGACCGGCGCCGGCGGACGCCCCGCCGAAGACCCTCGGTCCCTGGCGGGAACTGACCTATGCCCAGGTCTGGCAGCAGGCCCGGGCGATCGGCCAGGGGCTGCTGTCGCGCGGCCTGCAGCCCGGCGATGCCGTGATGATCCTGTCCGGCAACAGCCTGGAACATGCCCTGATCACCCTGGGCACGATGGCGGCCGGGCTGGTGGCGGCACCGGTCTCGCCGGCCTATTCGCTGCTGTCGTCGGACCTGGGGAAGCTGCGCCATGCGATCGATCTGATCGCGCCGAAGCTGGTCTTTGCGCAATCGGCCCGCCAGTTCCGCCGCGCATTGGCAGTGGCGCAGGAGGCGGGCGCGCTGCTGGTCCATGTCGCCGACCCGGAGCCGGAGATCGACAGCCAGCCCTTCGACGCGCTGGCGGCGGCGGAGCCGGGACCGGAGATCGCGGCGGCGCTGGCGGCCCTCGGCCCGGACACGGTCGCAAAATACCTGCTGACCTCCGGCTCCACCGGCATGCCGAAGGCGGTGATCAACACCCACCGCATGATGTGCGCCAACCAGGCGATGGCGCAGACCGCGATCCCGCCGGACCCGGCGCAGCCGCCGGTGATCCTGGACTGGCTGCCCTGGAACCACACCTATGGCGGCAACATGAACTTCAACGGGGTGATGTCGACCGGCGGCACCCTGTACATCGACGATGGCCGCCCGACGCCGGACCTGTTCTGGATCAGCCTGCAGAACCTGCGCGAGATCGCGCCGACCAGCTACCTGAACGTGCCGGTCGGCTTCGGCATGCTGATCCCGGTGCTGGAGGAGGACGAGGGCCTGGCCCGGCACCTGTTCTCGCGCCTGAAGCGGATCGGCTATGGCGGCGCGGCGCTGTCGCAGGAGATGTTCGACAAGCTGCACGAACTGGCCGTGCGCACCACCGGGGAGCGGATCATCGTCTATACCGGCTGGGGCTCGACCGAGACCGCGCCGACGGCAACCTCCACCCACTGGGCGTCCGAACGGTCGGGGCTGATCGGCCTGCCCTATCCCGGGGTGGAGCTGAAGCTGGTGCCCGCCGGCGGCAAGCTGGAGATCCGGGTGCGCGGCCCGATCGTGACGCCGGGCTACCTGAACCGCCCGGACCTGACGGAAAAGGCCTTCGACGAGGAGGGCTTCTACCGGATCGGCGATGCGGCACGGTTCGTCGACCCGGACGATCCCGACAAGGGGCTGGTGTTCGACGGCCGGGTGGTCGAGGATTTCAAGCTCGACACCGGCACCTGGGTCAGCGTCGGCCCGCTGCGGGTGGCCGCGGTGGGCGCCGCCGCGCCGGTGCTGCAGGACGCCGTGGTGACCGGCCACGACCGGCCCTATATCGGCCTGCTGGCCTGGCCCAGCCTGGCCGGCTGCCGGGAGCTGGCGGACAATCCGGCGGCGCTGGGCGATCTTGCCGCAGCCGCCGCGGACGAAGGGGTCGCCCGCCATCTGCGCCGCTGCCTCGCCGCACACAACGCCCAGGCGGGCGGCTCCAGCATGCGGATCCGCCGGGTGGTGCTGATGACCGATCCGCCAGGCATCGATGCGGGAGAGATCACCGACAAGGGCTATGTGAACCAGGGGGCGGTGCTGGACCGCCGCAGCGCCCTGGTGGAGGCGCTGTATGCGGCAGGCGGCGAATGCCTGCTTGACGGCGGGCGCCTGCTGTTCATCGATTGAGCATGGCGTCCGGCAATAATTGCCATTGCACGGAAGCATGACGTTTCAGACCGGGAGTGACAGATGAAGGACCTCGCCTACCTTCCCGCGGTAGAGATCGCCGCGGCGATCCGGGAACGGCAGATCTCCGCCCGCGAGGTCCTCGCCCTCTACCTGAAGCGGATCGAGAAATTCGACCCGCAGGTCAATGCCATCGTCGCCACCCTGCCGGAACAGGCGCAGGAACGCGCCGCCGCCGCCGACGAGGCGCTCGCCGACGGCGAGATCTGGGGCCCGCTGCACGGCGTGCCGATGACAGTGAAGGAGGCCTTCGACCTGGTCGGCACGCCGACCACCTGGGGCCGCACCGAATGGCGCGACAACCGCCCCGGCCGGAACGCCATCGCGGTGCACCGCCTGGTCAATGCCGGCGCCGTCGTGTTCGGCAAGACCAACGTGCCCACCGGGCTGGTCGACTGGCAGACCTACAACGAGATCTATGGCACCACCAACAATCCCTGGGACCTGGAGCGCGGCCCCGGCGGCTCCTCCGGCGGCTCCGCGGCGGCGCTTGCCGCCGGCCTGACCGGGCTTGAGCTGGGCAGCGATATCGGCGCCTCGATCCGCAACCCGTCCCACTATTGCGGCGTCTACGGCCACAAGCCGACCTGGGAGATCATCCCGACCATCGGCCAGCGCCCGCCGGGCCGCAACGCCTCCGCCGACATCGCCGTGGTGGGGCCGATGGGGCGCAGCGCCGAGGACCTGGCCGTATCGCTGGGCGTGCTGGCCGGCCCGGCGCCGCATGACGCGGTCGCCTGGTCGCTGGAACTGCCGAAGCCGCGCTGGGAACGGCTGCGCGACTTCCGCGTCGGCGTGATGTACGACCATGCCTGCTCCGCCGTCGACCGGACGGTCACCGACCGGATCGCCGACGTCGTCGCGGTGCTTGGACGGCTGGGCGCGCGGGTGCAGGAGGGGGCCGCGCCCGATGTCGACCTGGCGCTGTCGCACCGGCGCTATGTCCAGCTGTTCCGGGCGGTCACCCATGCCGGCGGCCCGCAGGCGGTCTATGACGCCGCGAAGGCGGAGGTGCCCAAGCTGGCAGCCGACGACATGAGCTATCGCGCCCAGGTGCTGCGCGCCACGGTGCAGGACTATCGCGCCTGGGCGGAGGCGGTGGAGGACCGGGTCACCATCCAGCGCGCCTGGGAGGCCTGGTTCAAGGATTTCGACGTGCTGATCTGCCCGGCCGCGGCGACCCCGGCCTTCCGGCACGACCAGGACAGGCCGCGGGAGGAGCGGACGATCACCGTGAACGGCCAGACGGTCGACTATAACGACCAGCTGTTCTGGGCCGGCATCGCCGGCGTCGCCTACCTGCCCGCCACCGTGGCGCCGATCGGCGTGGCCGGCGGCAGCAGCGAATTCGCCGGCCTGCCCGTCGGCCTGCAGATCATCGGCCCGCGGCTGGAAGACTATACCCCGATCGCCTTCGCCCGCCTGCTGGCAGAGGAAATCGGCGGCTTCCATCCCCCCGGCGGCTACGAATAAGCGAAGCCGAGACGCCGCGTCACGCAGACGGCGGCACCGAAGCCGAAGGGGTGGGATAGAATAGGCATGGCACCAGCCTGCCGATGAACGGCGGCGGACTTGCCGCCCTGCCCCGGATCGCTGCCGAATTCTGGCCGCATTCGGTCTGTACTTCTCTGGCCTGCCCGCGGTAGCGGAGTCGCACAGGAACCGGCACAGATGACTTCCCCGATCGAGACGGCAGAAGCTCCCGCCCCCGCCGCGCCCGGGGCGGCGGTGCCCCATGCCGTCTTCACCACCGACGACCTCGCCGGCGGCGATCCCTTCGCCTATTGGCGCGACAGCATTTCCTGCATCTTCGAGGTAGAGGCGCAGCGCGAGGTGCGGGAGGAGGATTTCCACGCCGAGGTCGATGCCCACATGCTGGGGCCGGTCATGCTGGCCAGGACGTCCAGCCGCCGCCAGCACTGGGCACGCACGCCGCGGCTGATCGCCCGCGACGGCATGGACCATTACATGGTCCAGCTGTTCGAGCATGGCTGCACCTTCTGGGAGAGCCGGGGCAGCAGCTTCCGCATCCCCGACAACGGCCTCGTGGTGTTCGACCTGGCGCGCGAGGTCGACACCGTCACCGACGATTTCGCCAACCTGTCGCTGATCCTGCCGCGGGAGATGCTGCAGGACAGCCTGGAGCGGCCGGACGACCAGCATATGCGGGTGCTGCAGGGGACGGAGCCGATGGTGGCGCTTCTGCGCGACCATATGCGCTCGCTGAAGCGCCTGGCCGCCCGGATGTCAGCGCAGCAGGCGATCACCGTGGCGCCGGCGACCGCGGGCCTTGCGGCGGCCTGCCTGAATGCCGCGGCCTGCGACCGGCCCGATATCCGGGCCGGGGTGGCGCTGGCGCAGCTCGGCCGGATCCGGCGCTTCATCGAGGCGCATCTGTCGGAGGCGGAGCTGTCCGCCGACTGGATCGCCGGCCGGGTCGGCGTCTCCCGCAGCAAGCTCTACGCCCTGTTCGACGAATTCGGCGGGGTGGCCGCCTATGTCCGCGACCGGCGGTTGCGGCGGGCCCTGCTGATGCTGACCGATGCGTCCCAGGGGCGGCGCTCGATCTATGACATCGCCCTGGCCTGCGGCTATGGCAGCGACACCGCGTTCAGCCGGGCGTTCCGCGCCCGCTATGGCGTGCCGCCCGCCGACGCCCGCCGCCGTGGCGCCGTGCCCGCGCCGGAGGATGGCGACGGCGAGGGGCTGGACCGCCGCTATGAACGCTGGCTCCGCCACCTGTCGGTCTGATCCGCCGATCGCCCGCTTTGCCGCAGCGCAAGGATCGCGTATCGAAGGGGCCTGGCGGGAGCGGGAAAGGCGCACACTTCATGGTCAAGGCACGGGCCGGCAGGCGGCGGGGCGATGCCCGGTGGCGAGGCGGCATGAAGTGGCGCCCGGTGCTGCTCGCGATGCTTCTGGCGCTGCCCTTCCAGGCAGCCGCTCCGGCGCAGGCGGAGCCCCGGACCGAGCGGCAGCACCAGGCCCTGCTGGACGGGGTCAAGGACACCCTTGACGACCTGGACCGCAGCATCAGCAGGGAACTTGGCACCGACAGCGGCCGGGCGCGGTCCGGGACCGCGCCGGCATCGGCACCGGCGAAGACCTTCAACGGCAATCGCAGCGTCGTGCGGCTGGTGCAGCACCGGCTGAACGAACTGGGCTACGACGCCGGCCCCGTGGACGGCCTCTACGGGACGGCGACCCGGTCGGCGATCCTGGCCTTCCAGCGCGACAACAACCTGGCCCCGACCGGCGATGCGACGGCTGACCTGCTGAGCGCGCTGGACAACGCGCAGGCGCGCCTGCCCACGCCGAAGCCGGTCCCCCGCAGGACGGTCGACAGCGCGCTGACCGGCCTGGTGCCGCGGATCGACAGCCTGCCCCATGCCGAGACCCTTCACATGGTCGCGAACGGCGAGGTCCAGGCCGCGATCGCCGCGCACCCGGCACGGAACTACTGGCGGCATTTCTACCACGCCTACCTTGTGGCGATGTCGGACAACGGCCAGGCCTGCGGCGCACCGGCGGTGCGCGAGGCCCTCACCTACAGGCTGCTCCTCTCGGACCGGCTGCTGGCGCGGCAGACCGACGAGATCATTGTGGCGCGTGTCCACATCGACGTCCTCGACAGCGCCGAGGTCCGCTTCCCGCCGGCGCAGTTGGCGTCGAAGGAGGCCTATCTGGCGGGCTTTCCGTCGATCCAGGATGCCTTCGACCTGCACCAGTCGGTGCTGGCCGTCGTCCTGGGCGCGGGCTGCGACCCGCAGGTCCAGCCGTCCTTCGACGACAATGTCCTGCGCCTGATGGCAGCGGCCTTCGGGATCCAGGTTGCACCGCCCGACCGCCGGCGCCCCGGCCCGCCGCCGGCCGGTCTCGGCGGCAGGCCCGGCGCACCGCAGCGGGAATAGGGCGTCCGCGCCGGTTCAGCGCCGGCGGAGTGCCGCCGTCCGGTCGCCATCGACCTCCCAGTCGACGCCGTTTTCGGCCAGCCGCAGGGCAACGCCGTAGACCGCCGCCGCCCGCTCCGGGCTGAGCCAGTGCCGGTTGACGTCGGCGGCGACCGCCTGGGCTGCGCGGGCCCGCGGATCGCCATAGCCGCCACCGCCCGCGGTGCGGAAGCACATCCCCTCGCCCGGCGCGCAGGTTTCCAGGTGGAAACCGGGCAGCCGCTTCTCGCCGCCATCGGCCAGACGCTTGACGTTGCGGGCCGGGGCGGCATCGCCGCCGCCGAGCACGCCGCGCGGCGGGTTGATCTCGCCGTCGGAGCAGTAGGCGACGGTGATCGGGCCGCGCAGCGGACGATAGCTGCCCTCCATCGACGGCGCGCCGTTCCACTGCCCGGCGCCCATCGCGTCCTTCGCCACATGACGGCTTTCGACCAGCACCGGGTATTTCGCCTCGTCGGTCTCGATCGCGTCGATCGCCAGGATGCCGCCGCCGTTCGGCGCCTCGTAGGTCAGCCAGCCGTCATGGCCGTGCAGCCCCGGCCCGCCGGCCAGGGCCAGGAACAGCCCGTCGATGAAGGGCTGCGGCGCGCCGTGGCGATCGTCGGTGCCGGAGATCAGCCCCATATTGCTGCCGAACTCCACCCCGCCCTCGGCCAGGCCGTAGGGCGCGCCCATCTTCGCGAAGGCGGTTTGGATCGCGTTGATCAGCCGGTCGTTCACCCCCATGGTCGCGTTCGAGGTGCCGACCGGATAGGTCGGCCGGCCGACCACGCAGCCATCGCGCAGCAGCACCCGGATGCGCCCCGCGCTGCCGGCATTGTGCGGGATCGTCGGGTCCAGGTTGTAGAACACGCCGATCCGGCCCGATCCCGTCGCGCAGGCCTCCGACAGGTTCACCCCGCCGGGCACGCAGTCCGGATTGTCGCGCAGGTCGACCGTCACCCAGCCGCCCTCCGGATCGGTGGTGACATGGGCGGTGATCGGGATCCCGTCCTCGGCCACCCCGGGGATCGGGTCGTGGGTGCAGGTATGGCTCCAGGTGCCGGCCGGCAGCTCGCGGATCGCGGCAATGGCGCGGCGTTCGCCATAGGCCATCCAGGCGGCGACGAAGTCCTTCAGCAGATCCAGGCCGTACTGCGCCGACAGTTCCTTCAGCCGCTGCTCGCCCACCCGGCAGGCGGCCATCTGCGCGCGATAATCGCCGTACCACAGATGGCTGACCCGGAAATTCTCCCGGCAGAGCCGGATCAGGTCGGCCTTGTCGGTATAGTTCTCCTGGAAGCGCAGCGCCGGGATGTGCAGCCCTTCCTCGTAGACGGTGCGGAAATAGGCATCCATCGTCGTCGGCAGATGCGCGCCGGTATCGGTGTGGTGCGACCGCGACAGGGTCCAGAACAGCGGCTCGCCGTCGCAGAACACCGGCACGCAGGCGGTCATGTCGGCATGGTGGGTGATGCCGTAATAGGGGCTGGTGGAATAGAAGGCATCGCCTTCCTTCACATCGTCGAACAGCCGGGTGATCGGCGCCGTCGTCAGCTCCAGCGCGGTGACGTGGATCGGCATCGCCTCTTCCACGCAGACCAGGCGATGGTCGTAGGTCAGCAGCCCGCAGGAGAAGTCGCGGGCATTGGTGATGGTTGTCGACCGGCTCGACTTCATTACCGTGTTGACCATCTCGCGGATGATCGCCTCGAAGCGGCTGGACAGCACCGCCATCAGCACCGGGTCGAAGTCGGGCGCAGCTGCCCGCGCTTCGGCCGTACCTTCGGTCATGCCGTCACCTCCACCAGGTAGTTGCCGCCGCCGTCGACCCGCGCCCGCATGCCCGGCAGCAGCAGCAGGGTGGTGGTCGGCTCCTCGATCACCGTCGGCCCGGCCAGGACCATGCCGGGACGAAAGGCGGTGCCGTCATGGACGGGCACCTCCCGCATCCCGCCGTCGTCGCGCAGGTAGACGGCCCGACGCCCCTTCGGCGGCGGTGGCGGCTGTTCCGCGCCCGGTGCGGCCGGACGCTCGCCGGCCCGGGCATTGCGGCCGATCGCCATCGCCTTCCAGGTGGTGATCGCGATCGGGTCGCCCTCCTCCTTGAAGCCGTAGATGGCTTCATGCGCCGCGTGAAAGGCGGCCGTCAGCCAGGCAATGTCCGACGCCTGCAGGCCGCGCTCCGGCGGGTCGAACGGCACGGAGATCTCCCAGGACTGGGTTTCGTACCGGCCCTGGAACGTCCAGGCGATGCGGCGGTCGGCTTCCGCCACCCCGGCACCGGCAAGGAAGGCCGTGCAGCGGTCCCGCAGGTCCGCCAGCAGCGCGTCCACCGCCTCGGCCGCGAAAGCGCGGCTGCTGGTGTGCAGGCTGGCCACGGCCTCCCACCGCAGGTCGGAGATCAGGCCGCCGAAGGCGCTCAGCGCCGCGACATGCTTGGGCACGGTGAAGCCGCGGACGCCGAGCACCCGCGCCATCTCCGCGACATGGGCGGCGGTGGCGCCGCCGCCGGCCACCAGCCAGGCGTCGCGCGGGTTGATGCCCTCGTTGATCGTCACATCCTCGATCGCGGTGATCATGGTGTGGTTGCAGGTGGTGTGGATGGCATAGGCGGCCTCCACGGTGGAAAGGCCCAGCTGCGCCGCGATGCCGGCGACCGCCCGCGCTGCCGCGTCGCGGTCGATCCGCATCGCGCCGCCCAGGAAATAGTCCGGGTCGATGATCCCCAGCACCAGGTCGGCGTCGGTCACCGTCGCCGCGCTGCCGCCGCGGCCATAGGCGGCCGGCCCTGGCTCCGCCCCGGCGCTCTGCGGCCCGACCCGCAGCAGGCCGCCGGCATCGACCCAGGCGATGGAGCCGCCGCCGGCACCGACGGAGCGCACGTCGACCTTCGGCAGGCCCAGCATGTCGTAGGGCAGGATCATCGCCTCCGCCGCGACCAGCAGCTCGCCGTCACGCACGGCGGAGACGTCCAGGGTGGTGCCGCCCATGTCGATGACGACGATCAGCGGATCGCCGCACAGCGCGCGGGCCGCCACCGGCGCCAGGGTCGGCCCCGACATCACGCTGTAGATCGGCTTCGCGATGATCTCCGCCGCCGGCATCATGCCGCCGACGCAGTTCGCCACCAGCAGTTCGCCGCGATAGCCGCCGTCGCGCAGCGCCGCCTCCAGCCGCGACAAGTAGGTGGAGAAGATCGGCTGCAGGCTGGCGTCGATGGCAGTGGAGATGGTGCGCCGGTATTCCCGCGGGATCGGATTGATCTCATGGCCCAGGGTCACCGGCAGCCCTGGCCAGGCGTCGGCGATCAGCTCCCGGGTCCGCCGCTCATGCGCCGGATTGGCGATCGACCAGAGGTAGGACACGGCAATGCCGGCGACGTCCAGGCGCCGGGCCACGGCGACCGCCTCCGCCACCGCCGTCTCGTCCAGCGGCGCCACCTCGTTGCCCATCGCGTCGATGCGGCCGCCGATCTCGAAGGTCCGGTTGCGCGGCACGAAAGGGCCCGGATAGTCGATGCGCCAGTTCCAGGTGCGCTTGCGCGGCGCCTCCCGCAGGGTCAGGACGTCCGGATGGCCGGCGGTGCAGAACAACGCCACCGGGGCCGTCTGCCCCTGCACCAGGGCGTTGGTGGTGACAGTGGTGCCGTGCACCAGCTGGCGCACCTGCCCCAGGAAGGCGCTCAGCGACAGGCCGTCATGCCTCGCCGCCAGGTCCAGCGCGGCCATGAAGCCGCGCTCGAAGGCGCCCGGCGTGGAAGCGGCCTTGAAGATCCGGGCCGCCCCGTCCGGCCCCGCCACGATGCAGTCGGTGAAGGTGCCGCCGATATCGATGCAGACGTCATAGGACATCGGCGAAGTGTCGGGCAGCCGGCCGGCGATTACCAGTGTATTTCGGACGACCCGTGCGGTCTCGCTCAGTCGCCTGCCGCAACACCGGGAAGGCGCGCAGCAACGACATGTTCGTCGCGCTCCGCCTCCGTGCCGAGCCACCAGTCGCCGAGCGCATCGAGCAGGGGCACCAGGCGTCGGCCGGCCGGGGTCAGGTCATACTCCACCTTCCGCGGATAGCCGGGATATTCCCTGCGGCGCAGGATGCCGACCGCCTCCAGCTTCCGCAGCTCCAGGGTCAGGATGCGGTGAGAGACTGTGGGATTGTCGCGGCGCAGCTCACCGAAGCGCTTCGTGCCGTCCTTCAGGTAGTAGAGCAGCAGCGCCGGCCAGCGCCCCGACAGCACCTGCATGCATTCCTCGATCGGGCAGCGCGAGACCAGATCCTTCATCCCCTCACTCCGCGGCGGTTACCGAAATGTGCGTAATTCACATGGCGCCGGGGCCGCCTATGTTCCAGTGGCGCTGCGCAGCGACGTCACCCCGACCACAGAACCACCTGGGACATCAGATGGAACCGATCCTGCTTTACGGCTTCCCTGCGGGAAGCTCGATGGGGCTCGTCGCCGCGCTGGAATGGCTCGGACAGCCCTACCGCCTGGCCCGCGTCGACATGCTGGGCGAAATGCGCCAGCCCGACTATGCCCGGCTCAACCCGCGGCACGAGACGCCGGTGCTGATCACCGACCGGGGCCGGCCGCTGACGGAGACGATGGCGATCGCCGCCTGGCTCGAGGCCCGCGACCGCGATCGCCGCATCAGCTTCGACCCCGCATCGCCCGAGGCCGACCGCATGCATCAGCTGATGGGCTTCGTGAACTCGGGCTTTACCGGCGCCTTCAGTCCGCTCTGGGCGGCGATGGAGATGGCGCAGCCCGACCCGGCCTACCAGGACGCGCTGCGCCGTTTCGGCCGGGATGCCGTGATGCAGCGCCACGACAAGCTGGAGGGGATGATCGGCGAGACGCCCTTCCTGCTGGGGGAGCGGCCCTGCCTGGCCGACGGCCTGCTGGTCGGAATCGCCCGCTGGCTGGACATCCACGAAGTCGCGGACCCGGCCCGCTGGCCGAAGCTGCAGGCGCTGCGGCAGCGGATCGAGGCGCAGCCGGCCGTGCGATACGCGCTGGCCCTGGAGGCCGGCGATGCGGCTGCCGGAACCGGGGCCTGCCTCGGCCACCTGCCGCTGGCGGAGGTGATCGCGCGCTACGGCAGCTGACGCCGTGGGCGGCGCCTGCCGGATCGCCGGCGGCGCCGCCACCGCCCGCTCCTGTGACAACTCAGTCGCCCACCGCCTCCCTGAACCGCCGCAGCGCCGCGATCTGCCCGTCGGCCGACGGGATCCGCCAGGCCGGGAACAGCATCGCCATGTCGGCGCCCAGGCGCCGCCAGCCGGCCGCTGCCGCGGCCCAGCGCTCCGGCTGCTCCTCCTTCGCGGCGATCCAGGCTTCCAGCCCGAACGAGCTGCGGTCCCGGCCATTCTCCTTCAACAGGCCGTCGAGTTCGGCCAGCCGGGCTTCCGCCGTCTCGTCGGGCGGGATGATCGGCATCCAGCCGTCGCCGATCCGCGCCGCCCGCTTCAGCACCGCGTCGGAGGCGCCGCCGAACCAGACCGGGATCGGCCGCTGCACCGGCCGCGGCCGGATGTTGACCGCCCGCATCTCGTGAAAGCGGCCGTCGAAGGTCACCAGGTCCTCCGTCCAGAGACGGCGCATCACCTCGACCTGCTCCGCCTGGCGCGCGCCGCGGTTCGCCCAGTCCATGCCCAGCGCCTCGTACTCGACATGGTTCCAGCCGCCGCCGATGCCCAGCCGCAGCCGGCCGCCGCTCAGCAGGTCGACCTCCGCCGCCTGCTTGGCGACCAGCGCGGTCTGGCGCTGCGGCAGGACCAGCACGCCGCTGGACAGGCCGATCGACCGGGTGCAGCCGGCCAGGAAGGCCAGGGTGGTGAAGGTCTCGTGGAAATCGTGGCTCTCGTCATAGAACGGGGTCCAGCCGTCCCGCGCCGCGGTGCCCAGGACATGGTCCGGCACCTCGATCATGGCGAAGCCCAGATTCTCCGCCGCCTGCGCCCAGTCGCGGATCTTCGCCGGGTCGCCGCCGATATCGTTTGTCGGAAAGAAGGCGTTCAGGCGCATGGCAGGTCCCCTGCTGGCTGTTCGAGACGCGACGGCGACAGCCTGCCGTGAAACGCGCGCCTGCGCGACCGGCGCCGGGCACCTCAGTGCTTCAGCACCCGGTCCAGCCAGGGAAAGACACGTTCATCGAAGACCTCCCGCCCGGCGCCTTCGCAATGCCCGCCAGCGCCCTCGGCCGCCGTGAAGCGCAGGAATTCTGCACGCGCCCGCAGCATGTCCGCCAGCAATGCGCCCTGGCCGGTGGAGACGACGTCGATCTCGTTGTCGCAGATCAGGCAGGGACAGGCGATCCGGTCCGCATGGCCGGCGAGCGAGAAGCCGCGCATCGCCCGGACATAGGCCTGCACCGTCGACAGCCCGTGCGCCGCCATGCGCGTCCGGAACAGAAGCTGCCCCTCCGGCCGGGCGACCAGTGCCTCGAAAGCCGCCTCGGCTTCTGCGCTGTCCGTGTCCAGCAGCGCCTTCAGCCGGTCCGGCAGGCGCTGCAGGATCGCCGCCCCCATGTCGACCTGCCCCGGATCGGCCACCAGGGCCTTCAGCCGCGGCTCGCCGCTGGTGCCGCGCGGCATCAGGTAGCCGCCAAAGCTGATTCCCACACCGGCAATGCGCTCGCTGTCCACGGCCGCCATGGCCGCGGCGGCATCGACCACAGCGGGCAGGACCTGCTCGAAATCGGGACGCATGAAGGCCCGGCTGTCGGGATCGTAGAGGGTACAGCCCTGACCGGGCCCGTCGAAGGCCAGCACGGCATAGCCCCGCGCCAGGGCCGGCCAGCCGACCATGACCGCCGTCTCCTCCGCCGTGCCGTCATATCCCGACGGCATCACCAGGGTGGGCCAGGGCCCCGCCTCCGCCGGTCCCGGATGCAGCAGATAGCCCCAGAGCCACCGTCCCTCGAAGGGGATTTCCACGCGGCCGCCATGCCAGGGGGATTGTGCAAGCGCCGCGCCGAAACAGGCGACCAGCCGCGGCCAGGCCGCCTGCAGCTCCGCGCAGTCCAGGTCGACCCGGTGGAAGAAGCAGGCCTGGCGCCAGGCCTCGGACGCGCGCAGCAGCAGTCCGAAGGCGGAGGCATGCTGGCCGGCGTCGGATGCGACATGGCCACGCGCCTCCAGCGATCCGGCAAGCACCGACCAGGCCGCATGCCAGCTCGCGGTATCGCCGTCCTCGATCCGGCCCGCCACGGCCATCACCTCACCGACGCTCGCGGCGCCCAGATAGACCTTGGCCAGGCTCCGGTTCAGCTGACTGTTGAAGTCCACCGTCGCAAACGGCGCAATCGTTCCTGCCGCCATGTCCCCCCCTTTTCGCAGCACGGAGCGGTGCGCGCTACGGTGGTCGAATGCGGGCAGACTTCCGCCGGAACGAGCATAGCGGAAACGTAGCGGCGGGGCACCCGGGGGTGGTCAGGGCAACGGGTTGGAAGCGGCATCAGCGCCCGGCTTTCTTTTGCGGAGGCGCGGGATTGCAGGCAGGCCAGGTGGCGAGGGCCTGCGCGGCGACAGCTTCGAGCATCTCGCGGCGGAAGCCGGCCTTCGCCTGCACCGCAATACCGTGCACCACCGCCATCAGGAACGCTGCGAGGACATCGGGCCTGGCCGTCGCCGGCAGGTCGCCCTCGTCCCTGGCGCGCTCGAAGCGCGCGCGCAGCTGCGCCTCGCCCGCCGCCCGCATCTCGATCAGCGCCTGCCGGACCGGCTCCGCCGCGTCGGATCCGGCCATGGCGGCGTTGATACCCAGGCAGCCCGGATGCTCGGGATGGCGGGTGGTGACATCGATGGCGCCCTTCAGCAGATGTGCGGCGACCTCCCGCGCGGTCGGGCGCCGCAGCGCCGCCGGCAGGTAGTCCAGGTAGCGCTCGTCGTAGCGGGCCAGGGCGCGGCGGAACAGCGCCTCCTTGTTGCCGAAGGCGGCATAGAGGGCGGGTCGCTCAACCCCGGTCGCCGCGGTCAGGTCGCTGTAGGAGGCACCCTCATAGCCCTTGCGCCAGAACACCCCCAGCGCGGCGTCGAGGGCCTCCTCCACGTCGAATTCGCGATGGCGTCCCATCAGGTCTGTCCGGCTCGTTTCATAATGACCGTTATTTAATCTCTTGACCGGCTTCCGTCCAAATTCCATATCGATCGTTATCGTAATGATCATTACGATTCACACCGCAGCGTGCCGGCTCCGGCCGGACGCTGCCCGATCGCATATGGAAGGAATGGTCATGACCGGATTGCTGGCGGGCAAGGCTGCCCTCGTCACCGGCGGCTCGCGCGGGCTTGGCGCCACCACCGCGGAGGCCCTTGCCGCCCAGGGCGCGGATGTGGCGATCAGCTATGTATCCTCTGCGGACAAGGCCGCGGCGGTGGTGAAAAAGCTCGAGGGCATGGGCGTCCGCGCCCTGGCCGTCCGGAGCGACCAGGCGGATCTCTCTGCCGCCGGGCCGCTGATCGAGCAGGTGATCGCCGCCTTCGGCAGGCTCGACATCCTCGTCAACAATGCCGCCGTCGCGGTGCAGGGCCGGACGGTGGACGATCCGGACTTCGATACCGCGGCCCATGACCGCCAGTGGCAGGTCAATCTCATGGGCGCGATCGCCACCACCCGGGCGGCAGCGCCCCGGCTGACGGATGGCGGGCGGATCATCTTCATCGGCTCCCTGCTCGGTTCCCATGTGCCATTCCCCGGTGTCGCCGACTATGCCGGCACGAAGGCGGCGCTGGCCGGCTATGCCAGGGGCGTGGCGCGCGACCTCGGCCCGCGCAACATCACCGTGAACGTGGTGCAGCCCGGCATCATGCCCACCGACATGGCCGCTTCGGTCACCGGCGAGCTGCCGGATCTCGAGGCGATCCTGGACCTGCATACCATCCGCCGCATCGCCACCGTCGAGGAGGTGGCGGATACCGTCGGCTTCCTGGCCGGGCCGTCGGCCGGCTATATCACCGGCCAGGCGATCAACGTCGCCGGCGGCCTGGGGGCCTGACCGGGCTGCGCCGCTGACCTGCACGCCCGGCGCCGCCTTGCCAAGGCGGCGCCGGGCACCCATCTGGGCAGCAGGCGAGGACGACCTCGCCCGGCCTCCCTGGCCCGCGGACGGGACGACCCGATACCCATCGGAGCCGTCCCATGCGCAGCACCGCAGACCGTATCCGCCAGGCCGTCAGCTTCGAGGCCATCGGCCTCCTGCTCGTCACCCCGCTCTTCGCTTGGGCCTTCGCCCACCCGCTCGACCAGATCGCTACCCTCGCCCTGCTCGGCGGCACGGCGGCGATGGCGTGGAACTACCTGTTCAACCTGGGCTTCGACCGCGCCCTCAAGCGCTGGCGCGGCAGCCCGCGCAAGACCCTGAAGCTGCGCATCGCCCATGCGGCGCTGTTCGAACTGTCCCTGATGGCGATGCTGCTGCCGGTCTTCGCCTGGTGGCTGGGCGTCTCGCTGGCGGAGGCCCTGCTGATGGATCTCTCCTTCAGCGCCTTCTACATGGCCTATACCTTCGTCTTCACCTGGGGCTATGACGGGCTGTTCCCGCCGGCCGGGGCGCGGGCGGAGACATAGCCGCAAGGCGACACGCCTACGCTACGGCTGGCAATGCGCCCGCCAGCGCTCCACGCAGGTCCGCGCCGTCTCGTCCGCCGGGCGCTTCCACCAGTCCTCGGCGGAGAAGATCTCCACCTCCTGCGGGCCGTCGAAGCCGGCGGCCAGCACCAGGCGGCGCAGGCGGGCGAGGTCGATCACGCCGTCGCCCATCATGCCGCGGTCCAGCAGCAGGTCCTTGGTCGGCACCAGCCAGTCGCAGATATGGTGGGCGAGGATGCGGTTGCCCGCACCCGCCCGTTGCAGCGCCGCCTCCAGCCGCGGGTCCCACCAGACATGGTAGGCGTCGACGGCGACGCCGATGCCGCCGTCATTGTCCGGGTCCAGGATGTCGCAGACATCCAGCGCCTGGTCGATGGTGTTGATGCAGGCGCGGTCGGCGGCATACATCGGATGCAGCGGCTCGATCGCCAGCGGCATTTTCGCGGTCCGGCAGCGCTCCAGGATGGCGGCGATGCCGTCGGCGACCATCTGCCGGGCAGCGCCGATATCCTTCGACCCGTCCGGCAGGCCGCCAACCACCAGCACCAGGCAGTCGGCCGACAGTTCCACCGCCTCCTCCAGCGCGCGGAGATTGTCGTCGATGGCAGCCTGGCGCCCCTCCGGGGTCGCGGCCGGGAACATGCCGCCGCGGCACAGGCCGGTGACCTGCAGCCGGTTCTCCCGCACCGCGCGGGCCGCGCGGTCCAGGCCCACCGCGGCGATCTGGTCGCGCCAGGGGGCGATGGCGGTGACGCCGTGCTTCAGGCAGACATCCACCGCCTGCACCAGGTCGCACTGGCCGCGCAGGGTGGCCAGGTTGATCGACAGCTTCTTCAGGTCGGGCTCGCTCATGGGGTGATCTTTCCCGGCTTCGGCATCGCTTCCATCGCCTGCCAGTCGGGCAGCGGGCCGACGCCCAGGCCCGGGGTGTCGAGGGAGCCGATGGCGATGCTGCCGTCGCGGATGTTGAGGCGGGCGCGCCCACCCTGGCGGTGATAGATGTCGGGGTGGGCGTCGAGGAACGCCGCCTGCTCCGCTTCCGGCGCGCCGGCCATGCCGTCGACATAGTGGTGGCCGTTGCGCTCCACATGCGTGCAGCCGATCAGGGTGGCCAGCGCCAGGTCCTGCTGCACCGCCACGCCGGCCTGGGTGGTCAGGTCCTCCGCCGACATGAAGTAGCGCTCCGTGCCGGCTGCCTCGTTCCAGGCGGCGGTGCGTGCGCGGTTCAGGAGCGAGCGGTAGAAGCCCTTGCAGGATTTCGACGAGATGCCGCCATAGCCCAGCGCCTTCGCCCGCGGGAAGACCCCGATATCGGCGTCGGACTCGTCGACCTCCACCGGCGCGGCCTCGGCCAGCGGGCCCAGCGGGGCCGACAGGGCGGCGGCGCGGGCGATCGGCTGCTCGATGAACAGGATCGAGGCGCGCAGCCGTTCCAGCCGCGGCTCGGCGGCGATCCGGTGCCACAGCTCCAGCACCGCCTCCGGCGTCTTGTACTGCTCGTTGCCGTCCAGGGTGGAGCGGTAGGGCGCGGGCTGTGCGTCGATCACCGCGGCGATGCCGCAGAGCCGGTCGATATCGGCATCGACATCGCCCTGCACCTTCAGCTTGAAGCTGCGCAGGCCGTAGGTCGCCACCGCCGCCTCCAGGCTTTCCGGCAGGCCGTCGCCGACCCGCCGGTCGGCGGGAATGTCGGCATCGGTCAGGGAATCGACCAGGCCGACGGTATGCCGCGCCTCGATGGTCGCGGCCGGCGCGAGGCCGGCCAGGAAGCCGCCGATGTCGAAGCCCTGCAGGTCGGGCGCGGTGTCCGCGGCGATGCCAAGCCGGTTCTCTGCCACCGCGCGGAAGACGGAGATGCCGTCCCGCCGGCAGACCGCGTCGATGATGGCGCGGTCGACCAGCGCCAGGCCGAAGCCGGCGACCAGGCCATTCAGCCCCTCCGCCGCGCAGGCCGCATGATGGTCGGCCTCATGGCCCGCATGCAGAGCGAAGGGCGCCAGGTCCTGCGGTCCCGCCAGGGTGCGTTCCGCGGCCAGCAGCAGCGAGCGGCGCAGCTGGTCGAAGTTCTGCTCGTTGGTCAGGTCCGGGTTCTTGTCGAACCATTTCGGCGCCAGCATTTCGGCCGCGATGCCGGTGCTGCCGTCCGCCAGTTTCAGGCGGACGAAGACCTGCGGCGCATGGGTCAGGGTGACGATGCCGAAACGGAACGGCATGCGCAGAACCACAGGCCGCTCGAACAGGTCGATGGATACGACCGATGCCTTTGTCACCTTGCTCATCGGATCGCCTCCAGGATGCCTTTCACATAGCCGATCGAGCGTGCGGCGCAGGCGCCGCCGTCCGGCTCGTAGACGAAGGGCTCGAAGGCGATGTCGCCGTCATAGCCGCTGTCGATCAGCGCCTGCAGGATCGGCGTGAAGGGCAGCTCGCCCTCCCCCGGTCCGCGGCGGTTGGTGTCGTTCAGCTGGATATGCCGCACCAGGCCGGACGGCATCCATTCGCGGATCACCTCGCCCACCGGCTTCGCCTCGGTCTGGGAGGCGGCGCTGCAGTCGATCATGGTGCGCAGATGCGGGTTGTCGATGCGGCGCACGATGTCCGCGGCTTCCGCGACGGTATGCACGAAGTCGTTCTCCTTCGGCGCCAGGGGCTCCAGGCAGTAGGTGACGCCGGCAGCCCGGGCCGCCTCGCCCGCGATCGCCAGCATCTCTACCGCGCGCTCGATCGCGGCCGCATCGCCGCCGGTGCGCCGCTGGTGCGGCGAGCCGTGCACCAGCACGCGGCAGTCGAGCTCGCCGGCCAGCGCGCAGAGCCGTTCGATCACCCGGCGGGTCGCCGCGCGGACGTCCGGATCGGGATCGGTGATCGACAGTCCCTCCGGCGCCAGCAAGAGCCAGTGCAGGCCGGTGGCCGCCAGGCCGTTGTCTGCCAGCGACCGGCGCACCGCCTGGACCTCGGCCGCGGTCAGCGCGGTCGGGTCGTCGGCCAGGGTGAAGGGCGCGACCTCCAGCCCGTCATAGCCCAGCGCGGCGGCATAGGCGCATTGCTCGGCAAAGGGCAGGTGCCGCAGCACCTCGTTGCACAGGCTCAGTCTCAAGGGAGGATGTGTCGTCATCGGTTCAGGTCTGGTCCTTGTCGGTATCCCCGCGCCGCCCCGGCAGCAGCCGGCGCAAACCGGTGCCGGCCACCCGCCGCACGGCGGAGAAGCTGAACAGGATCGTCGCGAGGCAGGCGAGCCAGAGCACGATCGAGATCGGGCGGGTCAGGAAGGGTTCGAAGCTGCCGTCGGTCAGGGTCATGCCGCGGCGCAGCGACTTGTCCAGGATGTCGCCCAGCACGATGCCCAGCACCAGCGGCGCCATCGGGTATTTCATCTCGCGCAGGGCGAAGCCGACCAGGCCCATCGCCAGCATCACCCCGATGTCGAACACCCGGCTGGCGATGGCGAAGGCGCCGACGGTGCAGAGCACGAAGACGATCGGCATCAGCCGCTCGCGCGGCACCGTCAGCACCTTCAGCAGCGGCCGGGTCAGGGCCAGGCCCAGGACCAGGATGCCGATCGCGGCGAACAGCAGCATGCCGGCGACTTCGTACACGAAGGCCGGGCTCTCGATCATGATCAGGGGGCCGGGGCGGATGCCGTGGATCAGCAGCGCCGCCAGCAGCACCGCCGCCGGGGCGGAGCCGGGCACCGCCAGCACCAGCACCGGGATCAACGCGCCGGGCACCGCGGCATTGTTGCCCGTCTCCGATGCCAGCAGGCCTTCGCGGCTGCCCTTGCCGAACTCCGCCTTTTCCCTGCTGGCCCGGCGGGCGGCGGCATAGGAGGACCAGGCGCCCATATCCTCCCCCACGCCGGGGATCAGGCCCATCAGGGTGCCCAGGATGCCGGACCGGAACAGGGTGCGCTTGTAGCCCCACAGGGTGCGCAGCTTCGGCAGGGCGGCGGTGCCCATGTCGCGCAGCACCTCGTAGCGCCGCGCCTTCATCACCGACAGGATCTCCGCGAAGCCGAAGGCGCCGACCAGCGCCGGCAGCAGGCCGATGCCGCCGGCCAGGTCGGTCCAGCCATAGCTGAAGCGCTGGTAGGCGTGGATCCCCTCCTGCCCCACGGTGGCCAGCAGCAGGCCCAGGAAGCCGGCGATCCAGCCCTTCACCGGATTGTCGATGGCGGTCAGGTGGCCGGAGATGATGATGCCGAACACCGCCAGCCAGAAGAACTCGAAGGAGCCGAAGCTGAGCGCGAACTCCGCCAGCAGCGGCGCGACCAGGGCCAGGGCGATCAGGCCGATCACGGTGCCGATGGCGGAGCCCGCGGTGCTGAGCACCAGCGCCTCCCCCGCCCGGCCGGCCCGCGCCATCGGGAAGCCGTCCAGCGCGCTGGCGGCATTGGCCGGGGTGCCGGGGATGTTCAGCAGGATGGCGCTGCGGCTGCCGCCATAGATGGCGCCGACATACATGCAGATCAGGATCAGGATCGCGTCGCCGGGCGCCATGCGGAAGGTCAGGGTGGTCAGCAACGCCACGCCGAGGGTGGCGGTCAGGCCCGGCATCGCGCCCACCGCCATGCCCAGCAGGGTCGCCCAGACCACCGCGAACAGCGCGATCGGGTCGCTGCCGATCGTCAGCAGGCCGTCCAGGAAATAGCTCAGCCCCTCCACGACGGCGGCCCTAGGGCAGCCGCACGAGGAAGATCTCCTCGAACAGGGTGGTCACGGCGACGGCGGTCACGGCGGCAAGCAGCAGGGCGATCGCCAGGCCGCGCAGGCGGTCCCGCAGGCCGCCATGCGCCGGCCATTCGAAGATCGCGACGAACAGGAAGACGAAGATCGCGGTCGCCAGCCAGAACGGCAGATGGCCGACCAGGAAGGCGGCATAGCCGATCGTCAGCACCAGGGTCAGCGCCACCCGCCCGGCGACCGCGCGGCCCTCGGCCCGGCCGTCCGCCGTGCCTTCCTTCGCGCGCCGCCAGCCGCCGCCGCGGATCGCACCGGCCATCAGCACGGCCCCCAGGATCGCCACGACGATGCCGAGCAACCCGGGGGTCAGGCCCGGCGCGGTCATCGGGTGCACGCCGAGATTCTCGAAGCGCGGCATGCGCCAGGCCTCCACCGCGGCAGCCAGGCCGAGGGCGATCAGCAGCAGCGAGAACAGGAAATCCGCGCGCGGCATCGGGGCGCTCCGGGCGGTTCAGAAAAAAGGTGCGGCGCGGGCGGGGTCGTACCCCGCCCGCGCCACTGTACAGCCGAGCGGCAGCCTTACGGCTTCGGGATGTTCAGCTCTTCCGGCGACATGGTGGTGCGGCCGGCAGCGTGGAAGCTCCAGGCATCGGCCTGGATCTCCGGCCAGACCTGCTCCCGCGCGCCATCGCCATAGGCCGGGGTGAACAGGGCGCCGCGGTTCAGCGCATAGCCCTTCAGTTCCGCCGCATTGGGGATCTTCTCCGCCCAGATCGCGTTCATCGTCTCGATCACCTCCGGCGGGGTGCCCTCCTTCGGGATGAAGATGCCGAAGGAGGTCGCCAGCTGCGGCAGCTTCTTGTCGACGAACTGGGTGATCGGCGGCACGGTGCCGTAGCCCTCGATCTCCAGCGGCTTGTCGGACAGCACCGCCAGCGGCCGCAGCCGCTTGCCGCGCACCATCTCCGCCTGCTCCGACGCCAGCTGGGTGGTGACCTCCGCCTCGCCGGAGACCACGGCGATCACCGCCGGGTTGCCGCCGTCATAGCTGACATGGCGATAGTCCAGGCCGGTCGCGCCCTTCAGCGCCTCGATCGCGGCATGGCCCGACGAGCCCGCGCCCGCGGTGGCGACGGGGATCTGCTTGTCCTTCATCGCGGCCAGCAGGTCGTCCATCGTCTTGTAGGGGGTGTCCGGATTGACGCTGACCATCGGCACGTTGGTGACGGTGGTATAGAGCTGCCAGTCGTCGACCCAGGTATCCCACATGCCCAGCAGCTTGTAGGTGCCCAGCTGCTTCGGCGCGCCGGCCGCCCAGGTATAGCCGTCGCGGTCGGCCTCCCAGACGTTCTTCTTGCCGATCGAGCCGGAGGCGCCGGGGGTGTTCACCACCACCACCTTCTGGCCCAGCTCGTTCTCCAGCACGCCGGCGGTCACCCGGCTGACCTGGTCGGTGGCGCCGCCGGCGCCCCAGGGCACCACGATGGTGATCGGCCGGTCCGGCTTCCAGGCATAGTCCGCTGCGGACACGGGGGCGGCGGCGAGCGCCAGCGCGCCGGCGCCCAGGACGGCCGCCAGGCCGATTCCCAGGATTCCTGTCGTGCGTGTCATTCCTTTTCCTCCCATTGCAGCCGCCGCGTGCGCCATGCCGCGGCGGTTCCGCCCGGCCGCGGGTCCCCCGCGCGGCCGGTCAGCCTTCATGCGGTTCAGGCGGCCAGGCCGTGAACCGCCATCACGTCGCGCATGCGCCGCGCGGCAAGGTCGGGATCGCGCAGCAGGCGGGCCTTGTCCGCCAGCCGCAGTAGCTCCGCCAGGTGCAGGGCCGAACGCGCGCTCTGCTGCCCGCCGACCATGGTGAAATGGTCCTGGAAACCGTTCAGGTAGGCCAGGAACACGACGCCGGTCTTGTAGAACCGGGTCGGCGCCTGGAAGACATGCCGGCTGAGCGGCACCGTCGGCTCCAGGATGTCGAAGAAGCTGTTGTCGGCACCGCGGCCCAGCGCCTGCAGAGCGGCGGAAGCCGCCGGCGCGATCGGGTCGAAGATGCCCAGCAGCGCGTCGGAATGGCCTTCCGAATCGCCGTGGATCAGCTCCGCATAGTTGAAGTCGTCGCCGGTATACATCCGCACGCCGTCGGGCAGGCGGCGGCGCATCGCGACCTCCTTCTCCTTCGACAGGAGCGAGATCTTCACGCCGTCGACCTTCGATGCATTGGCGGCCAGCACGCCCAGACAGGTGTCCATCGCGGCCATATGGTCGGCCGAGCCCCAATAGCCCTCCAGCGCCGGGTCGAACATCTCGCCCAGCCAGTGGATGATCACCGGCTGGCGGACCTGGGACAGGATCCGGTCATAGACCCGGGCATAATCCTCCGGCCCCTTCGCCGCTTTTGCCAGGGCGCGGCTGGCCATCATGATCACCCGGCCGCCCAGCCCCTCGACATAGCCGACCTGCTCCTCGTAGGCGGCGATCACCTGGTCCAGGGTCACGTCCGGGCCGGGGTCCAGATGGTCGGTGCCGGCACCGCTGGCGATGACGGGATCGTCGCTGCGGCCCTTTGCCCGGTCCAGGGCGCGGGCAATCAGTTCCTGCGCCTCCGGCCAGGCCAGGCCCATGCCCCGCTGGGCGGTGTCCATCGCCTCCGCCACCCCCAGGCCCAGGTCCCAGAGGATGTCGCGATAGGCCAGGGTGCGGTCCCAGTCGATCGACGGCTGCAGCCAGGGATCGTGCGGCGCGGCCGGGTCGGCGACGACATGGGCGGCGGCGATGGCGATCCGGTTGAATGCGCTGCGATCCGCCTTGCCGCCGTCCTGCCAATAGGGCGAAGGCCCGCCCAGGCGGTAGCTCTCCAGGCGGCGGTCTGCGGTCGGCAGGTTCAGTTCGGCCATGGCGGATCGGACCTCCGGCTCGTCAGATCTTCAGTTCGGGCACGTCGAGCCAGCGGCGCTCCGCCCAGCTCTGCAGGCCCAGTTCGGCCAGCTGCACGCCGCGGGCGCCCTCCGCCAGGTCGAACTTCCAGGGCGCATCCTCCGCCAGGTGGCGGATGAAATCCTCCCACTGCAGGCGGAAGCCGTTCTCGTAGACCTGGGTGTCGGGCACCTCTTCCCAGGTGCCGAAGAAGTCGATCGACTTCGGCACGTCGGGGTTCCAGACCGGCTTCGGCGTGTTCACCCGGCTCTGGCTGACGCAGGAGGTCAGGCCCGCAACCGCGGAACCGTGGGTGCCGTCGACCTGGAAGGTGACCAGGTCGTCGCGGCGCACCCGCACCGCCCAGGACATGTTGATATGGGCGACGATGCCGCCGGCGATCTGGAAGGTGGCATAGGCCGCGTCGTCGGCATCCGCCTTGTAGGTCTTGCCGTTCTCGTCCACCCGCTCCGGGATGTGGGTCGCGCCCAGGCAGGAGATCGACTGGATCGGCCCGAACAGGTTGTGCAGCACGTAGCGCCAGTGGCAGACCATGTCGAGGATGATTCCGCCGCCCTCGGCCTTGCGGTAGTTCCAGGACGGCCGCTGCGCGGGCACGCCCCAGTCGCCCTCGAACACCCAGTAGCCGAACTCGCCGCGGACCGACAGGATGCGGCCGAAATAGCCGCTGTCGATCAGCAGCTTCAGCTTGCGCAGGCCGGGCAGGAACAGCTTGTCCTGCACCACGCCATGCTTCAGCCCCGACGCCTTCGCCTTCTTTGCCAGGGCGACGGCATCGTCCAGGCTCTCCGCCACCGGCTTCTCGCAATAGACATGCTTGCCGGCGTCCAGCGCCTTGCCCACCAGCTCGGCGCGGAGCTGCGTGGTGGCGGCGTCGAAGAACAGCTCGTCGTTGGGGTCGGCCAGCGCGGCGTCCAGGTCGGTGGTCCAGCGGCTGATGCCGTGGGCGCGGGCCAGCGCCTCCACCTTCTCCGCGTTGCGGCCGACCAGGATCGGGTCGGGCATCACCCTGTCGCCGTTCGACAGCGCCACGCCGCCCGCCTCGCGGATGGCGAGGATCGAGCGCACCAGGTGCTGGTTGTAGCCCATGCGCCCGGTGACGCCGTTCATGATGATGCCGAGGCGGCGGGTAGCCATGTCGTCTTTCACTCCATGCCGAGACATTGATACAGCCGGCGCGCATAGACGCCGAAGGGCTCGGTCGACTTGATGCCGAGCTTGCGCGGGAAGGGCAGCTCGACCGGGAAATAGTCGGCCATCCGCGCGGGCCCGGCGGTCAGGACCGCGCAATGGGTGGACAGGAAGATCGCCTCCTGGATCGAATGGGTCACGAAGACGATGGTCTTGCGGCTCTCTTCCCAGATCCGCAGCAGCTCCAGGTTCATCTTTTCCCGGGTCAGCGCGTCCAGTGCGCCGAACGGCTCGTCCATCAGGATCAGCTTCGGGTCGTGCACGAAGGCGCGCGCGATCGCCGCGCGCTGCTGCATGCCGCCGGACAGCTCGTAGGGATATTTCTCCGCCGCGTCGGCCAGGCCGACCATCTGCAGCAGGTCGCGGGCGCGCTCCCGGCTCGCCTTCTTGGGCAGGCCCAGGATCTCCGCGGGCAGCATCACATTGTCCAGGATGTTGCGCCATTTCAGCAGCAGCGCCTGCTGGAACACCATGCCGATGTCGCGGCCGGGCACCAGGCCGCCGCCCGTGTCGCCGCCGCTTCCAGCATTTCCGGCCGCGCCGATATGGACCTCGCCGCCGTCATGGCCGTGCAGGCCGGCCAGGATCTTCAGGACCGTGGTCTTGCCGCAGCCCGACGGGCCGACCAGGGCGACCAGTTCGCCCTCCGACACCGTCATGGTCACGTCGGAGACGGCCAGGACTTCCTCGCCGCCGGCGCGATAGACCTTGCGGACATTCTCCAGCCGGATCATCGGTGTCGCTGATGCGGTGCCGGCAGCCGTCGCGCCGCCCGCCGCCCCGCCTGTGGTCGCGGATTCTATGCCGTCCTCCCTGTCCCGTGGCGACTTGCTGTCGGGGCCTGATGCCACCCAGGGCTCGATGCCGGACGGCTGCGGATGCCGCGCCGGATCGACGGCCCCATTGCCGGGGTGCGACAGGTTCCGACAGGCTCTGGTCGGCCGGGTCGATTTGGTAACCGGATGGTTACAACACCATCACAAAGCGGTGGGAGCGTCAACCGGACCGGCAGCCGCGTCCGGCGCCCCCCGGACCACCATGACGGCGGAGCGGGCGGACCGCCAGGGTCCGCCCGGGATTGCCCCAGGGTCCGCCCAGTGTTGCCCCAGGGTCCGCGTTGACAAGGGCCACCGGGGCCATCGACAATCAAATAACCAGCCGGTTACTTACCGTGCTCCGCACGGGCCCCGCGGGCGCCTGCCGTCCAGGTCGATCGCATGGACCGATGGTCCGGATCGATCCAGCGGGGATGCCCCATACCTTCGAACTGGGCTGCAACATGGGAGGAGCAGAACAATGCTGAATCGTGCCGTCACCACGGCCACCCTCGCCGGCGTCGCGCTGGCGGGGAGCCTGGGCCTGGCGCTGGCCACTGCGCCGCAGGCGCAGGCCGCCGACAAGGTCGAGGCCAACCTGATCCTGAACTGGATCGCCGGCGGCGACCACGCCCCGTACTACTACGCCAAGCAGGAAGGCTGGTACGACAAGGCCGGCCTGGACCTGACGATCGAGCAGGGCAAGGGCTCGCAGCTGGCCACCCAGCGGGTCGGCATCGGCGCCAGCCAGCTCGGCCTGGCCGATATGGGCGTGGTGCTGACGGCGATCGGCGCCGGTGCCGACATCGTCGCGATCATGAACGTCTATGCGAACACGCCGCAGGGCTTCTACTGGCTGAAGAGCTCGGGCATCACCGGCCCGAAGGACTTCGCCGGCAAGAAGATCGGCAATCCGCCGTCGGACGCCGCGCGGGCGATGTTCCCGGTCTTCGCCAAGGCGGTCGGCATCGAGCCCGACTCGGTGCAGTGGATCAACGTGCAGCCGAACGCCAAGCTCTCGGCGCTGAAGGCCGGCTCCATCGACGTCACCACCTCGTTCTACAACATCCACCACATCTTCCAGGGCCAGCTGGGCGACGATATGGGCTTCGTCTCCTGGAAGGATGTCGGCGTGAATCCCTACGGCAACTCGCTGATCGCCAATGGCGAGTTCCTGAAGGAGAATCCCGACGCGGTCCGCACCTTCGTCGAGGTCAGCCAGAAGGCCTTCGCCTTCTGCGTCGAGAACGCGGAGGCCTGCGTCGACGCGCTGGTCGCGGCGAACACCGGCCTGAAGAAGGACAACGAGCTGCAGAACTGGAAGCTGGTCACCGAGCTGATGAGCAACGAGCATTCGCAGAATGTCGGCCTGGGCCATTTCGAGGATTCGCGGATGGCGACCGACTACGACATGGTCGAGACCTATTTCGAGATCAAGCAGCCCTATGACGTGAAGAAGGCCTATACCAACGAGTTCATCGACACGTCGATCAAGATGCCGAAGGCCAACATGTAGGCCCAACTGCATCGGACGATCCGCGGCCGCCGGGCACCCGCCCGGCGGCCGCTTTCGTTTCCGCTTCTGCACCCGTCGTCTACCGTCGGGGCCGACCGGATGCCGGCGACACGGGCCCGCATCCGGGGAGAGGGGGGGCGTCGGGCCATGTCTCTGAAATACATCCAGGTCACCGCACCGGCGGCACGTGCCGAGGCGCTGCGCGCGGCGCTCGCCGACCGCAGCTCGATCGTCGACCTCCGCCTCTCCGGCATCGAGGATGGCGAGCGCACGCTCCACCTGGTAGCCGGCCCGCAGGAGCGGCAGGAACTGTTCGACGACATCCAGGCTCGCTTCGGCCCCGACAGCGACTGGCGGATGATCGCGCTGCCGGTCGAGGCCTCCGTCCCCCCAGCCCGAGGAGCCGGAGGATGCCCGCGAGCGGCGCGCCTGGGCGGCCACGGTCCAGACCCGGGAGGAGCTCTATAGCGCGATCGAGAAGGGCGCGACCCTCGACACCAACTATCTTCTGCTGGTCGCCCTCCTTCCGCCCTCGGCGACCATCGGCCTCATGCTGGCGGCAGGCGATCCCGGCCGTGCCGCCGGCGCCGCGCTGCTGCTCTGCGCCAACGTGGTCAGCGTGAACCTCTCCGGCCAGCTGGTCTTCCTGCTGCGCAATGTCCGGCCGCGCACCTGGCTGGAGAAGCGGGCGGCGCGGCAGTCGGTGCGGCTCGGCCTGCTGGTCTGGGCCGCCGGCCTGCTGGCCCTGGCGGCCTTCTTCGTGCTGCGCGACGCGGCGACCTGAACGGGGCCGCCCGGCCGTACCGCGCGGGTCCGCGGCCGTATATCCTGCGCCCCGGCACGGGCGGCGGCGCCTGGCCGCTGCCGGAGGAGGCATTCATGCAGATCGCGGTCCTGACCTTCGAGGGGTTCAACGAACTGGATTCGTTCGTCGCAGCGGCGATCCTGAATCGCATGAAGCCGCATGGCTGGGCGGCCCATATCACCGCGCCGGCGGAGCAGGTCACCTCGATGAACGGGGTGACGGTCCAGCGGCAGAAGCCGCTGGAATTCGCCGCAGAGGCCGATGCGGTGCTAATCGGCAGCGGGATCCGGACCCGCGAGATCGCCGACGATCGCGCATTGCTGTCGCGGATCCGGCTCGACCCGTCGCGCCAGCTCGTGGCCGCGCAATGCTCCGGCACCCTGCTGCTGGCGACGCTGGGCCTGATCGGCGACCTGCCGGCCTGCACGGACCTGACAACGAAGCCCTGGGTGATCGAGGCCGGGGTGCGGGTGATCGACGCGCCGTTCGTCGCGCATGGCAATCTCGCCACGGCGGGCGGCTGCCTCGCCTCCCCGTACCTGGCCGCCTGGATGATCGCCCGCGGCGCATCCATGGCGGATGCCGAAGCGGCCTTGCACTATGTCGCGCCGGTGGGCGAGAAGGCGGCCTATGTCGACCGCGCCAGGGCGATCGTCGCGCCCTTCCTCCCCCGGGCGGGCACGGTCGCCGCCTGACGGGCAGTATCCGTCGCGGCCGCAATCGGCGGGGACAAGCGCATGATCGTCTACACCTGGTGGGGTTCGCTGGCCGCCTTTCGCGTGCGCATCGTCATGAACCTGAAAGGCGTCACGGCTGAGGAGCGACAGGTCGACCTTGGCGAGGACCGGCAGCACGATCCGGCATTTCTTGCGATCAATCCGCAAGGCGCCATCCCGGCGCTGGTGCTCGATGACGGGCGCAGCCTCGTCCAGTCCATGGCGATCATGGAGTATTTCGAGGAAACCTGTCCGGAGCCGCCGCTGCTGCCCGCCGACCCTGCCGGGCGGGCGCGCGTCCGTGCCCTGGCCCAGATGGCCGTGGCCGACGGCCATCCGCTGGTCACGCCCCGCGTCCGCACGTATCTGGAAGTCGAGCTCGGCCAAGGCGAGGCGCAGTACATGGCGTGGAGCCGGCATTTCATGGGCAGGGCGCTGGCGGCGATGGAGGGCCATCTGGCGCGCGATGCGGAAACCGGCATGTTCTGCCATGGCGACCGGCCGACCCTGGCCGATATCTGCCTCGTCAGCCAGGTCGCCGGCTTCGGCTATTTCGGCGGCACGACCGATGCCTTTCCCGTCGTGCAGCGCATCAATACCGCCTGCATGCAGATCGATGCCTTCCGCGATGCGCAGCCGCGCGCGCAGCCGGATGCGCCGAAGCTGTGAGCGGCCCGTCGGCCCCGAGCCCACCCACCGAGCCCACCCACCGGCCGGCAGCCCCTGCAGCAACGGATCGTTGTCTCACCGGGCCCTGGCCGCCGGAACCGGATGACCGGACGGTCCGGATCGCCCGCTACTTCTGCATGAAGTCCGACAGCGTGATCCGGGGATCGTCCAGGCCCTCGCGCATCACCCGGCGGGCCTTGTCGCGGTTGCGGGCCTCTTCGCTGCCGTCCAGGACCTTCTGGTAGCTGTCGATCACCAGCTTGGCGATGCGCCGGCAGGTCCTGCGGCGGCGCATCAGTTCCTCGTCGGTGCAGCCCGGCATGTTCGCCCAGGCATCCGGGTCCAGCGCGCTGGCCGCCGCCTCCATCGCGGTGTCGGTCGCGGCGATGCCGTCCATCCACTGGTCGAAGCCCGGCCGGCCGGGCGGCGGCGGTTCCGGACCCGGGCCCGCGGGAGGCGCGGCGGGCGCCTCGCCCGCCGGCACGGCGCGCGGCGCGAGACGCGGCTCCGGCCGCTGCTCGGCGCGCGGCTCCGCTCGGGGCTCGGCGCGCGGCTCGGGTCTAGGCTCGGCGCGCGGCTCCGCTCGGGGCTCGGAAGGCGTCTTCCGGGATCGAGCAGCGGGACGGGACGGCGCAGGGTCCGGCGCAACCGGATCGCCGAAGACCCGATACAACACACGGTCGACGAAGCCCTTCCCGCTCATATCCCGGTTCCCCGACAGCACCCGCACAGAGCCACCCGCATCGGCGGCAGGGTAGCGCCGCGACGGGAGGGCGTCGATGCGCGCAGGATGGCAGGGGCGCCGGGAAGGGGGCCCTCAGGCGAAGACGTCGGAGACGTAGCGGCCGTGAACATGCTCCATCTCGTCGGCCCAGGCCTGCGCCGCCTCGTCCGCGGCGCCGGTGGCCTCCTGGTAGATCCGCACCAGGGTCTCCCGCGCCGCCGGCGCCATATGCTTGCCGTCGCCGCAGACGAAGACGATGGCGCCCTGCCGGAACAGCTCTGCGACGCGGGCGCGCTCCGCCCAGACCCGGTGCTGCACGAACGGCATCGGCCCGTCCGGCCCCTGCTCCGGCGCCTCTGAGAAGGCCGGCAGCACGGTCACCACGCCGTCCGTCTCCCACCGCGCCAGTTCCTCGCGGTACAGGAAGTCGGTATCCGGATGGTCGATTCCGAAGAACAGCAGCGACGGGCCGACCGTGCGGCCGGCGGCCTTCTGCGCGGCGCGCTCCTGGATGAAGCCGCGGAACGGCGCGATGCCGGAGCCGGCACAGATCATCACCATCGGCACCGCCGGATCGGCCGGCGGCTCGAAATGCGCCTTCGACGGCCGCACCGCGATCGCCACCCGGTCGCCCGGCTGCAGTCCCGCCAGGTAGGCGGAGGCGACGCCGCGGTGGCGGCCGGCGCCCGACAGCGCCGGGGCGTCGACGACGGCGATTGTCAGGGTGGCATGGTCGTTCCGCCACAGCGGCGAGGAGGAGATCGAGTATTGCCGCGCGCGCATCGGCGGCAGCATCGCCAGGAAGCGGCCGAAATCCAGGTCGCAGGAGGCGAAGCGTTCCAGCAGGTCCAGCACGCTGCAGCGCGGCTCCAGCACGCCGGCATCGTAGCCGTCGCCGGCCAGCGCCTGCAGCGCCTGCCGCTCCGGCGGGCAGGCCGTGGCTGCCGCCAGCTCTGTCACCTGCACCCGGGTCGCCGGCTGCGCCAGCTCGACATAATCGGCCAGCAGGCCGCCGCAGCTGACCGGATGCCCCGTCGGCAGCGCCGCCGCCCCGGTGGCCTGCTGCAGCACGACCTGGGTGTCCGCCTTCAGCCCGAAGCGGCGCAGCACCCTGGCGACAGTGTCGGCGTGATTGCTGGCCAGGACAGCCAGATAGTCGCCTGCCCGGTAGCTGGCGCCGGCCGGCAGGGCGAATTCCAGATGCCGCTTCGACCGGGCGTTCGGCGCCGTCATGTCCACCAGCTCGCGGTTCTCCACGACGGTGCCCGACTGAAGTTCGTTCAGCCGCAGCGCATCCTCGCGACCGCCGGCGACGAACGCCACCTGAACGCCGGCCCGCGGCTCCGCCGCTGCGGCCTCGCGCCCGAAGGCGATGGCCATGGGCGGCCAGAGCCCGCCATACCATTCGTCGAAGGCGCCGAAGAAGTCGCCGCCGGAATCGGCCTCGCCGCGATCGGCGACCCGCGTCGCCCCGGCGCGCGACAGCGCCGCATCGACCCGCTTCGGGATCGCCTGCCAGGTGCGGGCCCATTGCCGGTTGCCGCAGCCCATGACGGCGAAGTTCAGGCCCGCCAGCGCGCCTTCGGGCAGCGCCTCGAGATGCGCCATGAAGCGGCGCGCATTGTCGGGCGGCTGGCCCTCGTAGGAGGCGGTGACGACAACCAGCGCGCCCTCCCCCTGCAAGGTGTCGATGCCTTCGTCCATCGGCGCCAGGCGTGCGGCGAAGCCCTGCGCCGCCGCCTCCCCCGCGATGCGCCGGGCGAAGGCTTCGGCCGAACCGGTATTGCTGCCGTACAGCACCGCCAGCGGGATGCCGTCCGCCGGCTGGGCGATTTCCGGCTGCGCCGCGGCGTGCGCGGCAACGGGGGCCGGGAGCTCCGCGGCCGCCGCCCCGCCGCCCCGCAGGCCAGCCGAAGGTCGGCGCGGCGTGGCGCGGATCCGCAGCCCTTCCGGCTTGATCGTCAGGGTCTCGTGGATCTTCAGCCGGTAGCCGGGATCGTCGAACGCGATGTCGAAGCGCTGCAGCATCAGGGTCAGCACCAGCTGCGCCTCCTGCATCGCGAAGGGCCGGCCGATGCAGGCACGGGCGCCATTGCCGAACGGCTTCCAGGCGTTCGGCGGCAGCTGTGCGGCAGCCTCCGGTGCGAAGCGTTCGGGCCGGAAGGCCTCCGCATCCGGCCCCCAGACGGCGGGGTCGCGGTGCAGGACCGGCTCCAGGATCAGGATCGTATCGCTGGGCTTCAGCGGGTAGCGGCCGCCCAGCACCGTGTCCTCCAGGGGCTTCACAGCGAACACGGAAGCCGTCGGCCAGAGCCGCAGGCTCTCCATCAGGATCTGCTCGATATGGCGCAGCTGCGCCAGATCCTCGACCCGGGGCAGCCGGTCGCCCAGCACCGCGTCGACGATGGCGCGCGCCCTGGCCATCGCCTCCGGGTTCTTCAGCAGCAGGTAGGTGGCAAAGGACAGCAGCCCGCTGGTCGTCTCATGCCCGGCGATCAGGAAGGTCACCATCTGGTAGCCGATATTCTCGTCGCTCAGCCCCTCGCCGGTGACCGGGTCGCGGCCGTTCAGCATCAGGTTCAGCAGGTCCTGCTTCGCCGCGCCGTCCGGATCTCGGCGGCGTTCCGCGATCAGCTGCTGTGCGACCGACTGCATCAGCGCGGCGTTGCTGCGGTAGCGCTGCGCCTTGTGGACCAACAGGCGGTTCATGCCCGGCAGCCGGCGGCCGCGCTGCCCGGCTTCCTGCAGCGCGCCGACCATCGCCGCGACGAAGGGGTGCAGCTCCTCCCGGTAGAAGCTGTTGAAGCGGTAGTCGAAGGCGCAGAGCGCAATGGTGTCCAGGGTCAGCCGGGTCATGTTGTCGGCAACGTCGATCGGGGCGGCCGGGCCGAACCGCTCCCAGCGCACGAACATCTGGTCGGCGATGTCCAGCATCCGGTCGAACATGCCGCGCACACCGATCGGCCCGAAAGCCGGCATCAGGATGCGGTGCGCCTTCTCCCAGTTCGGCTCGCTGTTATGGGCGGTGAACAGGCCGTCGCCGGCAAAGGCGCGGATCTCCTGCAGCGGGCCGTGCAGCCGCTTGTTGAAGCGGCTCTCGTCACAGAGCTCGTTCACCAGTTCCTGCGAGCTGGCGACATACATCTCGGTATCGACCAGCCGCAGCTTGTAGAACGGGCCGTATTCGCCGGCCAGGGTCATCAGGCTCTGCACCGGATTGTCGGAATCGATCTGCGGCAGGTTGCCGACGATCGGCCGGGTCGGCGGCTGGGGAACGGGATGGGGCTGGACCACCGGGGACCTCTTGCGAAGCGGCTTGACCGCCGGCGGTCGGCGATCTAATTTACGAATGTAAAATTAATGACCCGGCGGGCTTGCGTCAAGATGCGCTGTCGGAGTGCCGCCGACCGTCCGGAGACCCGATGACCGCCGCCTCCCCCGCCGGCTCCTCTGCCGCCCCTGGCGACCGCCGCTCCGCGGACCCGCGTTTCCTGCGCAGCCTGGAGGCGCTGCTGGCGGCGGTGACGGCGCTGGCCGACGACGAGCCGCTGGCCGGCATCTCGATCACCCGGGTGGTGGAGAGGGCCGGGGTGACCCGGCCGACCTTCTACCAGCACTTCGCCAGTGTCGCGGAGGCGGCGCAGCAGGCCGCGCTGGCCCGCCTGTCGGCGGCCTATCCGCCGCTGGATCCGGCGCTCCTGGACCCCGCCCCTGCGGACCGCCCGCTGACGGAAGACGAGATCCAGCGCCGGATCGAGCGCCATGCCCTGCCGATCCTGCAGCACCTGCTGGCGCACCGGCCGTTCTATCTGCGGGTGCTGGACGGTGCCGGCACGGCCCAGTTCTTCGACGAGCTGGTGGCGTTCCTGTCCGCCCGCCTGCTGCCCGGCGCGTTCGAGGCGGCGGCGCGGCGCAGCGGCGCGACCACCGCCGACATGGTGACGATCCAGGCCAGCGGCATCATGTGGCTGGTGATCCGCTGGCTGCGCAGCGAGGCCGCCGGCGAGGCGCCGGAGGCGATGGCGGGCCGCCTGGCCCGCGCCGTCACCGCGATGCTTCTGCCGCCGCGTCCGCCGGACGCCGCCTGAGGGTGAAGGCGGCCGGCCTGCCCCGGCTGCGCGGGATCAGCGGGGATCGGGTGACGTCGCCGACAGGGGCTTTTCCATCTCCACGATCGTGAAGCCGGGCCGCCCCGGGCTCGGCCGGCGCCCCGTCCCGCGATAGCCGCCGCGCGGCGCTCCGCCTCGGCCAGCAGGGCGCGGCCGATGCCCCTTTCGGCATCGCCGGGATCGACGGCCAGGCTGTAGACCAGGTCGCGCACCGCGCCAGGCTCCGCCTCGACCAGCCCGACCGCCATTTCCCCGTCGCAGGCGAGCAGCACCTTGCCGCCCGCGATCCATGCCTGATGGTCAGCGACCACCGGCCCGGCGCATAGCCGAGCACAGGCAGCCAGACGGCACAGGCCCGCTCCGTGATCGCGCGCATGACGGCAAGGTCGGCGGCGCCGGCAAGGCGGAACGACACACCTATCGGCACGACCCTCAGGTCAGCCGCAGCACCAGGCTCTCGTCATAGGGCAGGGCCGGATGGGCAAAGCGATTGCCGTTGCGCACATAGTGGATCGCGCAGGCGCGGCGCCAGCGGTCGGAGCGGTTGTCGGCCGACTGGTGCCAGGTGCCGCCATGGTGGAAGCTGACGCCGCCCGCCGGCACCGGCGCCGGCACCATCTCCCGGGTCGCGGCCCGCGCCGGGGGGATCAGCAGGTCGTAGGGCCGCTCCGGCGGCGCCTCATGCGGCACGATGCCGTGCAGGTGGCTGCCTTCCGCGTAGTGCAGGCAGCCATTCTCCAGGTCGGCATCCTCCAGCGCGATCCAGGCGGTGACCATGCCGTCCGGATCGGCCGGGCCGAAATAGTAGTTGTCCTGGTGCACCGGCTTCGGCCCGCCGCCATGCGGCGGCTTCATGAAGATCTGGCTGAAATAGGCGCTGACCCCGCGGCCGATCAGGGTTTCCACGCAGTCCAGCAGCGGCCGGTGCGCGGCCAGGCGTCGGAACAGCGGGCGGTTGGCGTGGGGATTGTCCAGCTTGCGCAGCACGGCGGACTGCGCCTCCGCCCGGCTGGCCGAATTGTCCAGGTACCAGGCCCGTTTCGCGTCATCCAGCTCGTCCAGGAAGGCCGCGCTCCAGGCCATCGCGTCGGCGATCGCAACCTGCATCTGTGCCGGCGAGAAGATCGCCGGCACGGTGACATGGCCGGTGCGGCGATAGCGTCCGACCCAGTCGTGCCAGGTCGGGCCGGCGCCGCGGTGCACCGCGGCCGGCGGCAGGTCGTCCAGGACGACAAGGTCAGGCGATGAGGAACTGGACGTCGTCGGAATTTTCGTCTGGGCGGCGGTCATCTGGCATGCCTTCCTGCACGGCTGCATCTTTTAACTATATGGTTACATGGATGCAGCAAGGGGACAAGAGCATGCGGCGGTGCCGGGTGCCCCTAAGGCCGCACCCCTGCCAGGATCATCTGCCGGACATGGGCGCGCCACGCCTGCCGTGCCTCCGGCAGGCTCAGATCCTCGCCGAAGAACATCGACAGGGTCACCGCGTTGGACTGCGCGAAATAGATCTGGCCGACGATGGACAGGTAGAGATGCACCTCGGAAATGCCGGGACGGAAGCTGCCCTCGGCCACGCCGCGCTCGATCAGCCGGGCCAGGCTCTTGCGAAAGCCGGGGCCGAATTCGGTCAGCCGGGGCGACTGCGACAGATGGCGGCCGCGATGCAGGTTCTCGCTGTTCAGCAGGGTGATGGAGTCCGGGTGCCGGTCGTAATGGTCGAACACCAACTCCACGAACCGCGCCAGCAGCGCGGCCGGCTCCCCCGTCTCCACCTCCAGGTTCGCCGCCAGCGCCGACAGCTCGTCATAGACCTGCTCCAGCACCGCCGTGAACAGGCCCTCCTTGTGGCGGAAATAGTAGTACAGCATCCGCTTGTTCAGGCCCGCCTGGGCGGCGATCCGGTCGACCCGCGCCCCGGCCAGGCCGTAGCTGGCGAATTCCGCCCGCGCAGCGGCCAGGATGTCGCGCTGCGCCCGCGCCGGATCGCGGGTGGCATGGCGCCGCGCCCGGCGGCCGCCCCCTTCGGCGCCATCCATGTCCGGGATGGCGCCGGCGCTCTCGCCCTCGCGATCGTCGCTCAACTGCCCTCCAGCCTGCGATCCTGCACCACCACCAGCTTTTCCAGGCCGATGACGATGCCGTACAGCACCACCCCGATCAGGGTCGTCAGCAGGACGGCCATCAGCATCGCCGCGGTGTCCAGGGTGACCTGCACCTGCAGCATCAGGTAGCCCAGCCCCTCGCCCGAGGCGATGAACTCGCCGACGATCGCGCCGGCCACCGCCAGCACCACGGCGACCTTCATGCCGGAAAAGATGTAGGGCAGCGAGCCGGGCAGCTGGATCTTGGTGAAGACCTGCCAGCGCGACGCGCGCAGCGCGCGCACGAGGTCCAGCAGGTCGGGCTCGATCTCCGTCAGTCCGCGGGCGGTGGTCAGCAGGATCGGCAGGAAGCAGATCGAGAAGGCGATGATCGAATTCGGCAGGAAGCCGTAGGAGAACCAGACGATGATGATCGGCCCCAGCGCCACCTTCGGGATCATGTTGGTGGACAGGATCGCCGGCATCATCAATTCCGTCGTCAGCGTCGACCAGGAGAACAGGACGGCGATTCCCACGCCGAAAACCACCGCCGCGAAGAAGCCGAGGAAGATCTCGCCCGCGGTGACCAGCGTGTTGTGCGTCCAGTCATAATCCTGCCCCAGCGCCATCAGGGTGTCCCACGGCGTCGCCATCACATATGGCGGCACATCCCCCAGAACGACCCAGAAATGCCAGATCGCGATCAGGACGACATGGACCAGGACCGCCAGGGTCCAGCGTCGCCAGAGCGACTGTTTGGAGCGCATCTTCCCTCCCCGTTCGACAGCACGGCTTGTCTGTATTAACCAATCAGATAATTATAGCCGCAATTGCTGGGAGGGTACCATGTCGAGCAACGAGCCCCGGATCAAAACCACCGTCGTCGGGTCCTATCCGGTCCCGGACTGGCTGACCGCGCTGCCATCGTCGCAGGCGCTCACCGACGCCACCCGCGTCGTCCTGGGCATCCAGGAAAGCGCCGGCATCGACCTCGTCTGCGACGGCGAACTGTACCGGTTCGACGTCAACCACCCCGAGACCAACGGGATGATCGAATATTTCGTCTCCCGCATGGGCGGGGTGCGGACCGCGGTCCAGTTCGAGGAGGTGATGGCCTATCGCAGCCGTGCCGGCATGCGCTTCCGCGCCGCACCGCCCGGCGTTGTCGACGGGCCGCTGTCCAGCGGCACCCTCGACCTGCCGCAGGCCTGCAACAAGGCTGTGGGGCTGGCGTCCAGGCCGCTGAAATTCACCCTGACCGGCCCGCACATGCTGGCCAAGACCCTGATCGACACCCACTACGGAAAGCTGCCGGACCTGGCCTTCGGCATCGCCGACGTGCTGGCGGAGCAGGTGCGCCACTGCAACGCCGCGGTGATCCAGGTCGACGAGGCGAACCTGCCGGGCAGCCCGGACGAGGGCGGCTGGGCGGCGGAGGCGATCAACCGGGTGCTGGACGCGGTGCCGGGCACGCCGGCTGTCCATCTGTGCTTCGGCAATTACGGCGGCCAGACCATCCAGAAGGGCGGCTGGGGTGCCCTGATGGCCTATCTCAACGCGCTGCACACCGACCATATCGTGATGGAATGCGCCCACCGCCCGCTGGAAGAGCTGGAGGTGTTCCGCGACCTGCGGCCGGAGATCGGCCTGGGCCTCGGCGTGGTCGACATCAAGTCGACGGTGGTGGAGTCGGCGGATTCCATCGCCCATCAGATCGAACGGGCAGAGGGTCTGCTGGGCGAAGGCCGGGTGCGCTACATCCACCCCGATTGCGGCTTCTGGATGCTGAAGCGCTCCATCGCCGACGCCAAGATCCGCGCCCTGACCGCCGGCCGCGACCTGTTCGAGGGCCGGCAGGTGGCGGAAGCGGCGCAATAGGACAGACGGATCGGGGCAGGCCCTGGCCGCCTGACGGCCGGCCGCGCCCGCCG
>MDTD01004153.1_pt1 | contig 73665 bp, 63 predicted proteins | sample 811221 | NCBI WGS metagenome assembly MDTD01 (sample SAMN05326646, study PRJNA326480) | marine metagenome | isolation source: seawater | place: Pacific Ocean: South West | collected 2011 | reverse complement strand
GCTGCTGATCGTGGACGAGAGCCACGTCACCTGTTCGCAGCTGCAGGCGATGTACAACGGCGACCAGGCCCGCAAGAAGGTTCTGATCGAGCACGGCTTCCGCCTGCCCAGTGCGGCGGACAACCGGCCACTGAAAGGGGCCGAGTTCTGGGAGAAGGCGCGCCAGACGGTGTTTGTCTCCGCCACCCCAGGGGACTGGGAAATGGAGGTGAGCGGCGGTGAGGTGGCTGAGCAGGTGATCCGCCCCACCGGGGTGCTTGATCCGGTGGTGGAGGTGCGGCCCACCACCGGCCAGGTGGACGACCTGCTCGGAGAGATCCGCGATCGGGCGGCTAAGAACCAGCGAGTGCTGGTCACCACCCTCACCAAGAGGATGGCGGAAGACCTCACCGATTACCTGGCGGAGAACGAGGTGCGTGTGCGTTACCTCCACTCGGAGATCCACTCGATCGAGCGGATCGAGATCATCCAGGATCTGCGCCTCGGGGAATACGACGTGCTGGTGGGGGTGAACCTGCTGCGGGAAGGCCTGGATCTGCCGGAGGTGAGCCTGGTGGCGATCCTCGATGCCGATAAGGAAGGTTTTCTGCGGGCCGAGCGTTCCCTGATCCAGACCATCGGCCGGGCTGCTCGCCATGTGGAGGGTGTGGCGCTGCTCTATGCCGACAACATGACCGACTCAATGGCCAAGGCCATCTCTGAAACCGAGCGACGCCGGGCGATCCAGCAGACCTACAACGAGAAGCACGGCGTGGTGCCAACGGCGGCGGGCAAGAAGGCCAGCAACTCAATACTCAGCTTCTTGGAGCTGAGCCGCAAGCTCAAGCAGGACGGGCCTGATGCCGATCTGGTGGAGGTTGTAGGCAAGGCCGCCAAGGCCCTGGAGAACGATCCCGATACCGGCCTGGCGCTTGAGGCGTTGCCGGAGTTGATAGATCAGCTCGAGGCCAAGATGAAGGAGGCGGCCAAGAAGCTCGATTTCGAAGAAGCCGCGAACCTGCGTGATCGGGTGAAGCAGCTGCGCCAAAAGATGGCTGGGTCGCACTGATGCGCGACTTAAAGGAGCATCAATAAGGTTTGAATTGACCAAGGGCACCTCTGTGGTGCATCATCATTAAGTCGCTGAGACCACCTCCAGCCGACACCTTGCGGATGTAGCTCAGTGGTAGAGCATCTCCTTGCCAAGGAGAGGGTCGAGAGTTCGAATCTCTTCATCCGCTTATCTAATTTTGTAATCAACGAATAATTATTTTTTGATTATTTTGTTGTTAAGATTGTTCCGTGTGGATTCATTTAGTAATCGCGATTATCCTTTTTCATTGGTATTATTTGTTTGTCAATGTTGCCGTCAAATAAAATTGTTGCTGTAGATGGCTTGTGCGACAGTCTCTGTGCAGGATCGTTTTCCTAAGGCTGGTGCCTGGTTTTGGAGGAGTTAGTGGCGATGTTGACTTGCAATCGACATGCATGATCCGCGCTCGCTGATTGTGAGGGCGTTGCTGCTCGATGGCGCCGGTCAGCTGTTGACTCTTGGTTTCATTCTCTGGGTGCCGCCCTTGATCGGTTGGCAGATCGGTGGGAGCAATTTGGAGGGACAGGGCAGCTGGCTGTTGTTCTCGTTGCTGCTTTACCCCTTCTTGGGCTGGTTGTTCGGCAGTTATACGGTGTTGCGCTGGCGGCGTCTCGCTCTGCCGGTGCTGTTACAGCGGCTTGTAATCACAGCGGCGGTGAGCGTGATGGTGGTGGCTCTTGCCCGCTGGTTGATCAATCCTGCTGATTCCATATGGCTGGTGTATCGAAGCGTTCAATTTTTGTGGATGCTTGCGCTCACCGGTTGGGCCTTGTTGGTGCGTCTGGCACTGCGGAGAGGTCTGCTGCTACCTGAGAGTCCAAGGTTGTTGTTGCTGGCCCAACAGAATGAGATCCCTACCGTGCTCACGGCCTGGCAGCGAGTTCCCCACCGCCAGCGTTTGTCCCCTGTGGATGCATCACGTCTACAAGGGCGACTGGAGCACCCAGAACAGCCTTTGTTGGTGGCTGTGAGTTCGGAGATACGCCGTGATTCAAGCCAGCGTTCGCTGCTGGAGAACCTCGAGATGTGCGATCCACGCGTCGTGCGCAGTGTGTCGGTGCTGAGTTTGTTTGAACAGCAGCAGGAACGTCTGCCACCGGTGTTGATGGGGGATGTTCCCTTTACCTATGACGACCTCCCCTGGGCATCCACCTTCAGTGTTCAGGCCCAGCTCAAGCGCCTGGCAGATCTGGTGGTGGCGGCCCTGTTGTTGTTGATTACGGTGCCGTTCATGGCTGTGGCGGCCTTGCTGATTTGGCTCGAGGATCAAGGACCAGTCTTTTACGCTCAGCAACGCACCGGCTGGCTGGGGCGTCCGTTCACCGTGCTGAAGCTCCGCACCATGACGGTGCAGCCATCCGACGCCCCGGCGGAATGGACTCAGATAGGTGATCAGCGAGTAACGGTTGTTGGAGGTTTTCTGCGCCGGGTGCGGTTAGATGAGCTGCCCCAACTGCTGAATGTTCTCAACGGGGAGATGAGTCTGATCGGCCCACGGCCAGAACGACCGGAACTCGAGCATCAACTGGAGCTCAGAATTCCTCATTATCTCAAGCGCCATTGGATGCGTCCTGGTCTCAGCGGCTGGGCCCAGGTGTGTGCCCCCTATGCCAGCAGCATCGAGGATTCAGATCTCAAGCTCTCTTATGACTTTTACTATCTAAAGCACTTCAGCACCTGGCTGGATTTGGTGATTTTGTTCCGTACGATCAAAACTGTACTCAAGGCCGGTGGGCGATGACTACGCTGCTGTCTGATAACCCCGGTAGAAGATCACACCGGTCATAACAACCGCTATTTCATTGATTCCTCTCATTTCAGCCGTTAACTTGATTGTCTAGTGCCTATGTCTCTTGGAGCAGGGTTGAGGCAACCATGTGCGGTGTCCAGGCAACCTGGAATGGTGTCAAGTGCGCAAGTTTCCTGCTGCTGTTTCGGCTAAAAAGTCGGAGTAAGCAAGGGCCAAGCCTTCCTTGAGAGGAATTTTTGCACGCCAACCCATTGTCGCCAGTCGACTCACATCCAACTGCTTTTTGGGTGTGCCGTCGGGTTTGCTCGTGTCCCAGTGAATCTCGCCTGTAAAGCCCACCGTGGTTGCTACCTGTTCGGCAAGTTCCCGGATTGTCAGATCGATCCCAGTGCCGACATTTAGAAAGGCTAGAGGAGCACCTTGATCATCGAATGGGGCATTGGCTGCAAAGGGATTCCAGTGCTCCAGGGCAAACACGCAGGCATCACCTAAATCATCGGCGTGTAGGAATTCCCGCAGCGGAGTGCCTGAGCCCCAGCACGTTACCGAAGGTGCACCAGAACCTTTGGCTTTATGGAATCTTCGGATCAGGGCTGGTAGTACATGGCTGGCTGTCGGGTGATAGTTGTCGCCGGGTCCATAGAGGTTGGTGGGCATCAGGCTGATCGCATCGAAGCCATGCTGGAGTCGTAGTCCCTCACTGAGCTTGATTCCCGCGATTTTTGCGATCGCGTACCAAGAGTTGGTGGGTTCTAGAGCACCTGTCAGCAGCGCTTCTTCACGAATGGGCTGGTCGGCGAGTTTTGGATAAATGCAGCTGCTACCCAGAAACATCAGTCGGCGCGTACGACAGCGCCAGGCGGCCTCAATGACCTGGGTTTCGATACGCAGGTTCTGAAGCAGGAAATCTGCAGGTCTGCTTCGATTGGCTTCGATGCCGCCTACCGTTGCTGCCGCAAGTACCACCACATCAGGGCGTTGCGTTTTCATCCAGCTGCCCACCGCTGCGTCATCAAGCAGATCCAGTTCTTGTCGAGTAGGGGTGAGCAACGCACCACCTAGACCGGGATTCCCGTAGCCGGCTCTTCGTAGCGCACGAACGATGGCGCTCCCGGCCATGCCGCGTGCACCGGCCACAAAGAAACGATCGCTTGCTTGGATCAGTGCCATCACTTCCTGCACTTCACTCTTTTGGCCCCACCACGGCAAAGCCCTTTCGTTTCAGGTAAGCGTCCTTTCGCGCTTCTTCCTGATCGTGAGTCACCATCTCTTTCACCAGCTCTTCCAGCGTGGTGGTGGGGCTCCAGCCCAGTTTGGCGTGGGCCTGGCTTGGATCTCCGAGCAATGTGTCGACTTCGGCTGGCCGGAAGTAGCGCGGGTCAATCCGGATTACAACAGCGCCCGTATCATTCCGGCGGCCTTGTTCTTTGAGTCCCTCGCCTTCCCAGCTGATACCCCCCCAGCCGAGAGCTGAGGCACTCAGCTCGATAAAACGGCGTACGGATTCTTGGCGACCGGTGGCGATCACGAAATCCTCGGGTGAGTCTTGCTGCAGCATTAGCCACTGCATCTCAACGTAATCGCGGGCGTGGCCCCAGTCCCGCAGGGAATCGAGGTTGCCCATGTAGAGGCACTGCTCGAGGTCCGCATCGATGTGGGCTAGGCCGCGGGTGATCTTGCGGGTTACGAATGTTTCACCGCGCCTGGGGCTTTCGTGGTTAAACAGGATTCCGTTGCAGGCATACATTCCATAGGCCTCCCGGTAATTCACGGTGATCCAGTAGGCGTAGAGTTTTGCGACCCCATAGGGGCTGCGCGGGTGGAAGGGAGTGGTTTCCTTTTGAGGAATCTCCTTTACGAGCCCGTAGAGCTCTGAGGTGGATGCTTGATAGATCCTTGTGTGCTCGGCAAGCCTGAGAATCCGCACCGCCTCGAGAATTCGCAACGTGCCGAGAGCATCCACGTTGGCGGTGTATTCCGGAGCTTCAAAGCTCACGGCCACATGGCTCTGGGCCGCGAGGTTGTAGATCTCATCGGGCTGAACCTGCTCGATGATCCGCTGCAGGTTGCTGCCGTCGCTTAGGTCGCCGTAGTGGAGGGTGAGACGTGGGTTCAGCTCATGCGGATCCTGATAAAGGTGATCGATCCGGCTGGTGTTAAAGCTGCTGGACCGGCGCTTGATGCCATGCACTACGTAGCCCTTCTCAAGCAGCAGTTCCGCCAGGTAACTGCCGTCTTGGCCGGTGATACCGGTGATCAGGGCACGTCGACCCTCAGTTGCGAACTCAGCCATTCGATAATCTTCTCATTAATCAGTCTCTTTGGAACTTCTTGATAACGAAACAGCTGGATAAATTGATAGAATTAATGTTTTGTTTGCGATTCAAGATGTCAATCGAGCCTTTCACTGAAGTGATAAAAATTGGGTTTCAAGAGGAGTCAGTTCTGATGAGATTAATTATTCTCTCTTTTTGTTGAGCTAAAAATTTCATTCTAGAAAGTAGGCTGGTCCCTGAGATCATCTGATTTCCGTAAGAAATAAAGGCTGTGAAGGGGCGCTGGGTGTTTCCAGGCAGCCATAGCAAAAAGCATTCATTCATCTCCCCATAGCAGGTTTAGTCGTTTCATGCAAATCTTATTGACATGCGCTGGCTGTTGTACGGTTAATTTGTGTTGGACGACGAAACCCCGCCATGCTTCCTTGTCCGGCGCGGGTGATTAGTCTTGAGCGAACTCCTTATCGGCTCGAAGCCTTTCGGCACAGGCTTCAGGATTTGGCAACAAATGTCTCCTGGCAGCCCGGGGTGGATGGAACAGATCTCGATATTGATGCTTTAGTCCGTCAAGGTGTCTTGAGTCCAAGTGCAGCCTTTTGGCCTAGAGGTCAGATCGGGTGTGCGTTGAGTCATCTCGAGGCATGGCGTGCTTGTCAAAGCAGTGGCGAGTGTTTGCTTGTATTTGAAGATGATGTTCTTCTGGGCACACACTGGTGTTCGCGCTTGAAAGCGTTATTGCCTCAGTTGCCAGAGGGTTGGGACCTTCTCTTGCTGGGTTGGAACCAAGACTCCTGCCTTCAGTGGGAATGGTCAATCGGTTCCAGTGCCACAGCACTTTTCAGACCTCGCTCTCCAGAACCTGAGCAGTTGCAGACTGCACTGGATCAGGCCAATGCAGCGCAGCTTTTCAAGTTGCTGTCTGGGCTTGGATTGGCGGGTTACGTGATTAGTGCAACTGGAGCGGCTCGACTGCTCGAGTGGGCTTTGCCATTACGGACTTTGCCGATCACAACGCCGGAATTACCCGCCCGTGATTGTTTTAGTTTGGATGGGCAGCTGAATGCCTGTTACAGAGATATTCGGGCTTTTGTTTGCATTCCGCCCTTAGCAGCTGGCGCGAATCAGCACAGCCAATCGCTCACTCAGCACTGATTCGGAAACGTGCTCTATTACGTCGACCATACGTCTCGGTTTGACCGCAACACGGTATTCAACGTTGTGTCCGTTCAATAGCTAAGGCACTTCTTGCGCTTCAGGTGCCCCTGCGACCCGTGGTCTGGAATCGCAGCGAGCAAGATTTTGTTTTGGCCTCGCCCGATGCGCTTCAGCACCTCAGTCGTTGGAGTGGTCCTGAGCCTGAGGATTGGGCGTTGGAAACGCCTCATGGCGTTGAGCACCCTTGCGATAGCTGGCTCTTGATTGTTGAGTTGGTCAGTGGTCCGCACAACCCGGATGCTGACCAGTTACGTCGAGCGGCTGGTGCTTCACTTTGGCTTTATCCAGGATGGATTAATTGGAATACCCAGGTTGTTGCTGATAGAGGTGGCTTGCGGCCTAACCCTGCGGCTTGGCGTTATCTTGCTTTCTAACCCGCTGCTGCCGCGCTTAGCGCCCAGGCCTGTTCATACAGGGAGTGGTCAAAATAATTATGTGTTTGAATTTTTTCCATTGTTGCCTTATTAAGTGTAGATGCTGCTGATCTGTTTGTTGTTATATTGATTCTAGGCATTGCTTGATTTGAAAGCTTCGGAAATAAACGGCTGAGTCGCTGCAGGTCATGGTCGAGTTGATCTTGACGGCCGATCCAGATGCATTGCTTAAGAGTTATTTGAGCCTGTTTGAAGGCGGCTTCAAGATTTATGTGCCGGTCACATGCATGGCCGCCAAGCTGTCTGGTCATTCTGTTGTGAATATTGTGAAACACCACTGCTGAAGGGAGTGAGAAAAATGTTTCTGGCTCATAGCACTTCGCAGCTTGTACATCAAGGAACTCAGCATCGTCAATGCGCTCGATCGATGCTGAGCGTGCATACCAATACCAGGAAAGACAGCGTTCTATTGGATTTCGTACCACCGTCATTATCGCGGCATCAGGAAAAAGTCGGTGCGCATCACTGAAGCTTAAATGTCCGCAAATGAAGGTGAAGCGGTTGAGTAGTTCAAGGTCTTTGTTCTGCAAGAAACAGGCATTGACATGGGGCGAGACTGCCTCTGTTCCATAGGCTTCTTGTAGGGCATGTCTCAGGCTCGTGCCTGCTGTTTTCGGTAGATGCAAAAACAAAAACTTTGCCATATGTTACGACTTGTTTACAGGAGCTTAATTGGCTTGTCGTCAGAGGCTGTATGAATGCTGTCTCCATTGCTGCAGTGCTGCGACCAGATCTAGACCCTGCTCAGCAATGACGTCTAATGCCAGCTTGCGTCCAGCTGCGGCGATCGTCTCACACTGGTCGAGGTTGTCGTGGCACCAGGCCAACTGGCCTTCCAAATTTTGCAGGTTGGCGGCCACTGGTACGAAATGCTGGTAAGGCTCCATGCGGTTATGAAACCACTGTCGGCGCGGACTGGCTACACGCAGCAGACAGCTGCCACTAAACAGTTTCCAGAGCAACCCCCACGAATTCACATTGCCATCGATGTCTATCAACCAGCGCTGCTGCCCGAAGACCCTTGGGGAAACGCGCTCGCTTATTAGTCCTTGCCCCTTCAGCCATTGTCGAATTGCTTGTTCTGCTTCTTGATCTCTCGTTTGCACAACATTGGTGAAGCGTGCATCGACGCAATCTGGGAGCTGTTGGCTTAAGGAACAAAGCGCGTAACGCGGTAGCTGTCTGATGCGTTGCACCGTCAAAGCCTTCTTGCCCGTGGTTGCACCGCGCCAGAACATGCAGGCCCGCCTTTCACGCCATGGTGGTAGGGGGTCTTTCTCAAAGTCATTCCAGATTGCCTTGAAGCCGTCGGAGGCCAGGCAGTAGGGATCTGGAATTAACAGCCTGCCGTCGCTGTTCCAGGCGGAATCGAAGGCTAAACATGGATCATCTGGCTCCTCATCGTGAAATTGCAAGGCCACGCTTCTGAGGTTGCTGCAGCTCAGAGCCGCGCGTCCTACTGCTAGTAAGGCGTGAAGCCGTCCAGGGATCTTTGGACCATCAATTGGCACTGTTGCTGAGCAGCTTCCATCTTCCAGGAGCTTGAGATGGATAACACGGGTGCCAGCATTGAGATGCACCCGGCAAGGGCTAGGCAGCTGCTTCCGATCTAAGAACCAGGCAAGGGAGCCAAAGGTTGGCTTTAACGTGGGTTGTATTTCGAGGTTCAGAGCTGTTGCGGATATTTCTAGCCATCGTGCATCACTGGAATCCGCATGGGGATGGTGCCCATCAATCTTTGCGCCCAGACTTTGAGCCGAAGCTCTGGGCCTTGCAGGACCAGTTGCTGTGTTTACGGCGTTTGGGGGTATTTCAGGGCACGCTCAATATTTCCCGACAGCAGGTAGAGCCAGTGAATCAAGCCACGGCCCACGTGCTCGATATCGCAGTGGTTACAGATGGTGAGCACCACGTGCTCGACCATTTAGATGCGCCTTATCGTCCTTTGTTCGAACATGTGGTGGTAAAGCCCAAAAGTTCCAAGCATCTTGGTTTTGAGGCTCAACAACTCTTGGTCAACCGTCTTGATCAAGGTTATGACCTTTACGGCTATTTCGAGGATGATCTTCTCATCAGCGATCCATTCTTCTTCCGCAAGATCGATTGGTTTCGCCGTCAGCTCAATGATCGCGCTGTGTTGCTCCCCCACCGCTATGAGTTGCATCGTCTTCCGGATCAGATTGACAAGTTGTATATCGACGGGCCGGTGACTACTGAATGGCTGGAGCAGTTTGTACCAGATCCGCCGGCTCCCATTTCAGCAGGCTTACCTTCAGGTGAGATTATTTTTAAGACGCCGGAGAATCCTCACGCTGGCTGTTTTGTGCTCGGCTCTGCGCAACTGCAGTATTGGAGTGAACAGCCGTGGTTCCAAGATCTCGATTGTGGATTCGTTTCCCCACTTGAGAGTGCGGCAACCCTCGGTCTGTTGAAGACTTTTCAGGTCTACAAGCCCGCATTGATGCATGCGAACTGGCTTGAGTTGCAGCATTGGGGTAAATCTTTCCGTACCTTAGTAGGTCAGACTGTTAAGCCAATGGCAAGTTGAGCGGCATTTCTATCGATGAAGATACTTCTGATTCATCAGAATTTTCCAGGACAGTTTCGTCAACTCGCCCCCCATTTGCTGGACCGAGGACACGAGCTTGTGGCTATATGTTCTCACCAGCGGCCTGTGCTTGAGGGTGTGCGTGTCCTGCGATACGAGGAGCCAGCTAAACCGGTTGGTGAACTACCGCATTCAACATTGCTTTGGCATGAAGCCCTTCAGCGTGCTTCTGTTGTGGCCAAACTTTGTTCTGGCCTTGCGTCTGAAGGTTGGCAACCTGATCGTATCTTGGCTCATACAGGTTGGGGTGAAACATTGGGGTTGCACGAGGTGTGGCCCGATGTTCCGCAGATTGTGTGGCCAGAGCTATGGCTCAGACCAGAACACGGTGGTTATGGAGTTGACCCACTAAAACTTCATGTCGGACTCGACCAATACCTTGACCACCTTGGCCGCAATGCCCTTACGGCTCGAGCCTTGGACCACGCGGTGGCCTGGGTTTTACCTACCCGCCATCAGGCCAATAGCTTCCCTGTGGAGTTTCAGGGATCTCGGCTTTGTGTTATTCATGAGGGCATAGATAGCCATTTGGCCTCCCCAGATCCCTCCGTCAGTTATGAAGTTGGCGGCCATCGGGTTGATCGAAGCGTGCCCACTATTACTCTTGTGAATCGCAACCTCGAGCGCTTGCGTGGCTTTGATGTGTTCATGCGGGCTTTGCCAATTATTCAGGCTCAGCACCCTACGGTCCGTGTGCTGATTGTTGGCGATAATGAGGGTGGCTACGGGGGTGGTCATGCGTCTGGTCGACCCCTTAGGGAGGTGATGCTCGAGGAGTTAGACGGTCAGCTTGATATGAATCGCATACATTTTTTGGGTCGTATTCCTCATCCCTATCTAATCAAGCTGCTGCAAGCGACTTGGGTGCATGTTTACCTTAGTTATCCTTTCATTATGGGTTGGAGCCTCTTAGAGGCAATGTCCTGTGGCTGTTGCATTGTGGGTAGCCGTGGAATGCCTGTTGAGGAGGCTATCCACAACGGGGTTGATGGTGTTTTGGTGCCCATGGACGATCATCAGCGTTTGGCGCAAAGGGTATTAGTCCTGCTTGCTAATCCACATTTGCGCCAGCAGTTAGGTTTTAACGCAAGATGCACTGCTCTTAGCTGGGATCAGAGCGTGACCTTGCCTCAACTTACCGACTTGGTGGAGCGAGGAGAAGTCTGATGAAAATTCTGATCGTTGATACCTTTTACGGTCCCTATTTGGAGCGTTTGTACGCAGGTGGAGAACTGCTTCAGCAATCCTGGGCGCTGCAGCACAAGGCTCATTTCGCTGGAGGTTTTGGGACCGGGGATTCCTATTCCCATGAACTGGGTTTGTTGGGGGTTCCAGCGCTTGAGATTGTTGCCAATTCGATTCCTTTGCAACGCACTTGGGCCAAGGAATATCGTCCAGATCTTCTTCAATTGCAGGATCCGCTTCAACAGTTGTTAGCCATCCTCGAGGCTCAGATCCGTTCCTTTGAAGCTACGGTTCTTTATATTCAAGACATCAATTGGCTTCCCGCCGCCTTCCTTCGCCATGTGAAGTCTTATGTGGAGGTTGTGGTAGGTCAGAACGCTTGCCCGTTGGCGCCAGGGTTGGATCTAAGCCCTTACGACCTACTTCTTACCTCTCTGCCTCACTACGTTGCAAAGTTCAAAGGCATGGGTGTAAAGGCTGCATATTTCCCGATCGGTTTCGATAAGCGGCTATTGCAAATGCATCGAACGGATGGACCAAGGCCCCATTCTCTTACCTTTGTGGGAGGCCTTGGCGGCTACCACAGTGAGGGCACGCAATTGTTGGAGGGAATTGCCAGGGATCTGCCGTTGCAGGTATGGGGTTATGGTAGCCACCAGCTTCCCGTCGATTCAACTTTGAGACAGCGCTGGCAGGGTGAAGCCTGGGCGCATGACATGTATGAACTGCTGGCGAAAAGTCAGATAACCATTAATCGCCATATTGATATAGCAGAAAGCTATGCCAACAACATGCGGCTTTATGAGGCAACGGGGATGGGGGCCTGTCTTCTTACGGATGCCAAGCTGAATTTACCCTGCTTATTTGAACCTGATCTCGAAGTGGTGACCTACTCGTCACCTGCTGAAGCAGCAAGCAAGCTTAATCAGCTTTTGACGCAGCCCGAAACTGCCTCAGCCATTGCAGCTAGGGGTCAGACTCGTACGTTGAAACAGCACACATACAGACATCGTATAGCCGAGCTGTTGTTGCTTCTACAGAAATATTGCTCAATAAGTTCAATAAATCAATCATATATTCCTAGGAAGCAGATTCTTCTAGTAGCATGCAGTTCTACGGATGTCCATCTAATACCAAAGCCGCTCTCAAGTTCCCTTCGTAAGGCACACCCATACCACCGCATGATCCTGATCAGTGATTCACCTTCACATACATCAAGCCTTCAAGGGATGCTCCGTTGGTGTGATTTAACGATGTCATGTGCTGAAAATCAAATTCTTTCTTGTTTAGATTCGATTCAGCCAGACCAAATATTAATTGTAAAAAGCCAATCCAGTTTAACTGATGATAATTGGATTACTTCTTTGAAGAGACATGCTATAGCACGTAATATTGTATATTCTAATATTACTGGGCAAGCGCCATGAGATCTCAGTCAGTCCTTGGCCTCAGCGATGCTCAACTTCAGTATTTTCAAAATACCTTTCATTTAAGCTACCACCTTAATTATCTTCATGTCTGTCTACAGAGTTTCCCTCTTTCAGGCATGAATATCCTAGAAGTGGGAGGTGCGCTGCCAGCATCCCTTGTTATCGATCATCTTGGCTGCAACAGCTGGACAACAATTGAAGCTCCTTCATATGATCGCGAGCTTGGTGAAGCCAATCAATTTCATAACAACTCTCAAGATCAACAGTCTCAGAAGCATCATCAAGACAAATATAAACGACTTTATCTTGACATTGAGGCAATCACGAAAGATCATTATCAACAATATGATTTAGTTTTTTCTATCGCATGTTTTGAACATATTAATCGCTTGCCTCAAGCATTAAGGGTAATGCACGAATGTTTGAAGCCTGGTGGCCATTTATTCACGATGCATTCACCAATATGGAGCGCTTTCGATGGTCATCATTTTCCTAAGTCAATTCCTGAACGCTTTGGAAAGGATCTAGATCCTTCAGGTGTAATTGGTCCTTGGGAGCATTTGCTCTTTGATCGAAGCCAATTATACCAACGATTAAAGGAACAGTACGACCAATCATTTGCTGAAGAGGCCATATATTGGATTTATAATAGTGATCATATTAATAGATACTTTAGCGAGGATTATTTCCAGGTCTTTTCTGATTCCATGTTTAACATCCTTTCCTTCGAGAAAACTTTTTCTATCAATGTCCCGCAACCCATAAAAAGTGCTCTATCAGTAAAATATAGAGCATATAATGATTTTGAAAATAATGGAATATATGCTATTTTGCAAAATAAAAGCCAACCCGCCTCACTAATATTTTAACTTTCTGCTACTTTTACGTTATGCCACTAGTTTACACCCAAACAATTGATCATCTTCCCTATTTGATAAACAGAGGTGAGCCTGTTTTTGATTCATTGAAGAAGATTAATGATTCTCCTTTTCATGCAGCTCTAGTAGTTGATCAGGATGATATTTTGGTAGGTACATTGACAGATGGAGACTTACGCAGAGGTTTGCTAAGAGGGTATCAACTTGAAGATGAAGTTGATAAATTTATGCAGAGCAATCCATCAATTCTTCTGGCAGATAATGCATCTAAACTAGAGTTAAGTAATCTGTTTAAATCAAAAGATATAACCTTTTTGCCACTTGTTAATGCATTGGGACAGATAATCAACATTCAGATACCGCTCCGTCCAACTGATGTTAATAGATCTGGTAAATCTGCTGTAATCATGGCTGGTGGACAGGGCCTAAGACTGAGACCTTTAACCAATGATTGTCCTAAGCCTATGCTGTCCGTCAATGGTAAACCTATATTAGAAATAATTGTAGAGCAATGTGCATCTTCCGGATTCGATAATCTTTATATCTCTGTTAATTACCTGAAGGAGCAGATAATTGACTATTTTAAGGATGGTTCTGACTGGGGAGTTTCGATACATTATCTTATAGAGGATGCACCACTCGGCACTGCTGGTTCTTTGCAGCTACTACCTAATACAATGGAGAGCCCTTTCTTGGTATTAAATGGTGATGTTCTGAGTAATATCAACTTTTCAAATTTAATGCAATTTCATGAAGAACAAGATTTTGCATCTGCTACAATATGTGTTAGGGAGTATTTAGTTGATATTCCATTTGGCGTTGTTACCGCCAACAATTCGCAGTTAATTGAACTTGTCGAGAAGCCACAATATAAGCACTTAATTAATGCAGGTATATATATTTTGGATCCTTCATTGCTTCGATTTTTAACGAAAGATGAGTATCTAGATATGACTGACTTGATAACCTTGTCGCAACAGGCAGACGAACGAATTGTGGTATGTCCAATTCATGAAAACTGGTTAGATATTGGGAGATACGATTCACTAAAAAAAGCACGACTTATTTGGGACAATTTTCAGGAAAAGTCTGAACCTTAATCTTGCCATGGTTTACTCTTTTGCTGCACCCTGAACAAGCCATTTATGCTATATTGCTTTTTGTTATCCAATATAGATTATTAAAAAAATGAGAATTATCGCGAAACTGGAGGTAAAAGATTCTTACTTGGTCAAGGGCATGCAGTATGAAGGATTAAAAAAGATCGGAAATATTAACGATATTACCTTTGAGTATTCTCAAAAAGGATTTCACGAGCTTATGTTTAGTGATGTCATGGCATCATTATACGGTAGAAATCGAATTGACAAAATCATTGGTGAATTTTCAAAACATTGTTCAATTCCAATTGCCGCAGGTGGTGGTATCTCAAATATTAATATAGCTGGTAAATTAATTAGTAATGGGGCCGATAAGGTTATGGTAAACAGTCATTTGTTTGACGATTTAAATCTGCTAAGTGAACTGGCTCATATTTACGGTGAACAAGCGATCATTATATCAATTCAAGCAAGAAGAGTAGTAGGCGCAAAAAGATGGAAAGTGATGAAAAACGCAGGTCGAGAGAATACCGGGATGTATCTCGATGAATGGTTGAGCAAAATTAAGCATATGCCTTTTGGTGAATTAATGATCTCCTCCATTGATAATGACGGTATGCTTACTGGAATTGACAAAGATTTACTACAAACTACGAGAGATCGTATTACTAATCACCCAATCATTTATAGCGGAGGTATTGGAACACTTGATCATCTGGTAGAGGCTCAAGAAATAGGTGCTGATGCAGTTGCAATTGCAAAAGCATTTCACGAAGACAATGGTTTATGTTCTTGTATTGATAAATATTTATTGAATGACGTTTCTTCCACCAAGACACTTAACACCTCGATAAATTTAGTTTCCAAAAAGGTCTCAATCTTAGATCTTAAGCTCGGTAATATAGCTTCATTAGTAAATTGCTTCAGTGACATAGGTTATTCAGTCGATGTGGTTGACGATTTATTTAATATTCAAAGTATAGATAGACTCGTGTTGCCTGGTGTCGGTCATATCAGTCAAGCAATTAACTCGCTTATGCGAAATAAACTGGATCATAAAATTAAAGAGTATGTTGCACTAGGAAAGCCGATTCTTGGAATTTGCCTTGGAATGCATTTAATGGGGAACAAAAGTGAAGAAGATAATAGTTCTAATCTATCTGGAATTGGCCTTTTTGGAGAGAATATTTATCAACTTGGGATCCCTAACTGTTCTTACAAATTACCGAATGTAGCTTGGAAATCAGTAGAAGTTAAAAAAGGGAGTCGTTTTTCACCGGGAGTTTTTTATCATATACATAAATTTGCATATACGTCGGTTAATGAATCGTCATATGATGAAATTGGAACTTCATCTTTTTATGATCAAACATTTTATTCATACCTCAGGAAGGACAATGTAATTGGATTTCAATTTCACCCCGAAAAGAGTGGAGCAAATGGCAGGCAAGCAATAATCAAATGTTTTGAACAATAATTTATTTGATTTTGTGTCTTAGTTCCCAATGCCCAGAAGAATTTTTTTGCCATAGATGAGGTGACCGAAATTTATCAATGTGCTTATCAAAATACTCGCTTGTAAAATCTGGCACCTTAAATTTTGTCCGAAGATCTCCATACGTTTTTTGGTCTATAGTTAAGTAATCACAAATTTCATTCATGAATCTAGCGGGATACTCGCCATCATATTTATTGACTAGCATAATTCCCTCTTCGCGATCTATTTCTCCATTTCTGATTTCCTGTGATGCATCATATGACGCACGACCAATTCCAAACTTTATATATGTTGTATAGAAATGAAAATCGTCCATTTTGTCGTCTATAGAATTGTAGGTTGAGTATGTACCAACTGTTCTTTCAGGTGCTGCTACAAAGTTTGTATTATTTGAAGCATAATAGTAAGCACCTTGAGGATGCCATTTCATATAATAGCCAAGCCAATGAACTTCTATTTTTTTCTCGATAACCTTGTTTGGATCTGGTGGTAAATACATTGAGAAATCATTGAGGCCAATTCCATAATCTGAAATTAGCTCTTCGAGTGAAATTCCGGACAAATAAACGTTCGATAAATCTGTTTGATCAAAAAATTCGTAGTCTTGAAATGATCTTGTTGCCATATCATTTTCCTTCAACGGGTTTCCATAGTCTGAGCCACTTTCTCCATAAAAGATTAATGGAATATTCATTTTCACAGCTAATTTAGTTGCCACATGTCTTTGTCCAATAATGAATGGCTGAAAAGGATGCAATAACTTGTCAAAGGCAAGTCTTGTCAAAAGACGATGCACCTTGCCATTCGGTGTGATCTTCACGTTGTCAAATCCAGAATTTACCCAAGCTTCAAAATTTCTAAACCCCCAATCAGTGTATAAATGTGGTGCCCATGTAACGGTCAGAGGATTCATTCCATATTTGTATTTTAAAATATGTGCCTGCATAACGCTATCTTTGCCACCTGAGCCTGGAACAATACAGTCGTATTCGCCAGACTTTGATCTATGCTTATCGCAAATTTCTCGAAGCTGTTTTTCTCGTGCTACCCAATCAGTGTTTTCCTTAGCGTTACTAACTCTACAAGCATCGCAGACACCATCAACAAATTGGATTATTTTCTTCTTTGAATCTATTGTATGTTTCTGTTCAATAATCGAAGAAGGTCTTTGATTTGAAATTACACATCTACTGCAATATTCTACTTTTTCTGGCAAGCCATATAGCGTTTTCATCAGACATTAACTTTGGCATTCAAAGATAACATCCAAGGCGGCTTTGGCCTATAGCACCCGCTAATATATTGCTCATTTAATAAAAGTTGTCTTTATCATACACATGTTTTTTTGCAGGGCTTATGTTGAACTTCATCTTGTTGGTTTGTCCTAGAATGACCAAAAATTCACAGACATGAAGAAGGTTGCAATAATTGGTTCCGGTTTTAAAGGAATGATGGATGCCTGGGAGCTTTCAAAAAACAATGACATCCAAATAGATATCTTTGACTCAGCCAAATCTTTCGGTGGAATTTCGCAGTCACATCCAATCCTAGGGTTTAACGTAGATATGGGCGTCCACATGTTTGACTCAATACAAAAAGAACTTTATTCAGAATTAGACATAATTATGGACGGTGAGCTTTCGCCTGTAGATTTTGTTTCACAAAGTTGTTTTAATAATATTGTAACGGATGGATTTTCCTTGCCTGATCTGAATAATGCTTCCGATCAAGATAAACAAAAAATATCTCAAGAGTTAACAGATCCTAATTTTCTCGACCCTGCTACAAAAGATTCGCCTGAGAGCTTGCAGGATCTCTTTATTTCTAGATATGGCCTGACAGCAGGAAATATTTTCTCTAATGTCTTTCAAAGAATCTACAGTTTGGACGCATCAAGGGCTGACCCCAAAGCTCTAAATCGCACATCATTGGGGAGACTTAAGTTTTTAGATGATCAGGATATGATCAAATTAAAGGAAAATCCCTATCTTGATCAGTTCCTAGCTGCAAGACGTTCGAGCCTTGGGACTATTGATTCATACGTTTCTTGCTACCCGAGTGGTGGCAAAGGTATGGGTGGTTTTTGCTCCAACATTAAGTCTAAACTTTTGAACAAAAATGTTAATATTCACTTGAACACATCCGCCTCTCCTTTTGTTTCCAATAATACTATTGCCCTTAGAATAGAGCAAGAATATGTTCCATACGACCACGTTATATGGGCAGCAGATACTTATGATACTATTTCTTCGAATCTAAAATGTGATATCAAAATTGACGCACTTATGAACCCAACGCCCATGCTATTTGCCGTATTTAAGACGCCAAGAAGTAATATTAAGAATTTTACTTATATGCAAAACTTCTCGGAAAATTCTTTTACCTATAGAAGCTCTGCAGCCGGCATTTATAGCTCTCAAGCTGATGAATATGGCAATAGTTTCGTAACCGTAGAGTGCCCAATGCCAAAACAGTTTCATGCCTCAGATGAAAATCACTATAAGAATCAAATTTGGGAAGAATTGAAGCTCTTATCTATTGTTAAATCGGATGAGACTTTTATAGATAGTTTTCTTCTCTTAATCCCTTCTTCATTCAAGGTCCCCTTAAAAGGTTTTACAAGTTCCTTGGAATCTTTTAAAGGTCTATGCGGATCTGTTCAACATTTATTTTCTATTCATTCTCCCGATAAGTTTTTTAGAAGAGAGATGTATGATGAAACACTCTCAATCATAGATCGTATATTATGAATATTTGGGAGAAAACTTTTTCGCAGAGAGAGTGGGGAAAGTATCCGCCTGAAATTCTTGTCAGTAGTGCAACAAAATTTAGACGAACAATTTCTTCCGAGATCTCACCGAGTTGCTTAGAGTTAGGTTGTGGTCCAGGCGCAAATCTAACGCTATTAGATTCCTTATTTGATCACTATTGCGCTATAGATATATCTCCTACTGCAATTGCTAAGGTAAATCAAATCCTTGGCAATAAAGTTTTTAGCGAACATTTAGTTGTTGGCGACTTTACAAAGCTCCCATGGCCATCTTGTACATTCGATTTTATCTGCGATAATCTATCCATATATGCGAATCACTCTTCAGATATAAAAAAAATATTAGCTGAGGTTTACAGGGTTCTTAAGCCAAGCGGTTTATTCTATTCACGTGTCTGGGGTAAAAATACTTACGGTATTTCTACGGGCTTGTCACTCAGTGACATATCGTTTGATGATTTAAAGGACGGACCATGTGAAGGCTACGGGATTTCGTCATTTTTCTCTGTCGATGACATTCGATTTTATTATGACAGATTTGACATAGTAGATATCATTCGACTAACACAAGAATCGTCCGCTTGCTTCAATAATTCTATTACGTTCTCTGGAGATATTATCGAAGAATACGTTATCCTTGCGTCCAAATAATGCGATCACTGTCAATCCTTACAACATCTCGATCGGACTTACAGGTTGTACAGTCTATTTTGCCGTCAGTAAGCTATAGAGAATGGCATTCTATTAATTTACTTTACTATCAAGATCTTGATGTCTCTTTTATACCTGCGACTGTTAAAAGATATAAGATTCCTATAAACTCCTCTGTGACTACTCATTGCCATGCAACTTGTGGCTCTAATATAATTTTGAAAATTTTATCTTGTGTAAAGCATTCTGATATCGAAACTGTATTGTTTATCATTGGTGATCGTAGCGAGTTGGTATTGTTTAGCTATCACTGCTTGATGCTTGATATACCTGTAATACATCATTCTGGTGGCGATATCACAAATGGAGCTATTGATAACCAAGCTCGAGATGCAATAACTGCGATGTCAGATTTTCATTTGACTTCTCATTCTTTCCATACTGAGCGTGTTATCCAACTAGGGGAAAACATTGATAGAGTTTGGACTGTTGGTGAACCAGCATTAAATGTTTTAAAATCCAGATTAGAAAATGAGGTTTCTTCAGTAGGACAGCCCTTGCGATTAGATTCACTGTCTCTGAATTCTTATATTCTTGGTTGTTTCCATTCATCGACACAAGATGATTGCTCTATTGATAATCAAATAGTTTTCATTAAAGATTTACTTTCTTCGTTTAGAGGTACCTTACTGTTGACTCATCCAAACTCAGATTATGGAGGTCTTAGGATACATCAAGCAATACTGGATATTGCTAATCAATTGCCAAATATCATATATATATCCGCTCTAGGTGAGAAGTACTTTGAAGCTTTACTCAAATGCAACTATGTTATCGGTAATTCATCTAGCGGAATTTTTGAAGCACCTCTAGCATTAAAAAGATCTATCAATATTGGACAAAGGCAAGAAGGTCGCCTTCAATCTAAATCAGTTATGAATATAGAATACTCGATTTCACAATATAAGGCTGCAGTTAAGCATATAGAGGAGACTTCTAATTTTTCAGGTCACTATATTTATAAATCTCCTTATTTTAACTCTGATTGTTTACTTCAGATTTCAAGCATCCTGAGTGATATTTCTCGTAGGGACTCACTCATTAAGAAAAAAAAGAAGTCTTTTTCATGAAACTCTCAGTTTTAACTCAACATGATGATTGGCAAGTATATCTTGCACGATTTAAAGCATTAGATCCATACGCTCTATTTGATATTCATAGCATTTATGCATCTCACCAAAATATTGAGTCTTATTTATTGGTTGTTGAGTCTTATGACTTTCTCTTGGCCTTACCTTTTCTTAAGCACCCTGTACCTCTATCGCTAACAAATCATATTCAATATTTCACTGCCCAGTCCATATACGGCTTTTCTGGTTATTTTCTAACAGGCAGGCAGAATCACTATCTCCCGGATGCTTTAACGCTAATTGAAGGCTGGCTATTTAGTCAAAATATTATCGCTGAATTTATTCGATTTAGTCCACTAAGTAATGTTGGTTACCCGATATTGACTGAACATGGGTATAATATATCTCCTAATAGACTGTTGCCAATTTTGCAATCATTTTCCTCTGATGAATTGCCCATAGCAACTGAATGTTCAATGTCCCGAAGAGCGCAACGTTCGGGTGCAAAATTTTCTTCCTTAGACAGCAATGACTATTTACGTTTTTTTGATGTATATAATAAAACAATGCAAATTAATAAGGCAAGCGATTTCTTCTTTTATAGCCAGGATTACTTTAGGTCTTTATTCTCGTCTAATGGACATGATCTAGATTATCGAGCTTTTGCAGTCTCCTGTGGTGAAACCATTCATGCAGCTTCCTATTTCCTGCTACGTGGTGAATTCGCTGTATACCATTTAGGATGCAACGATCGCACCATTCCTGGAGCATCTGACTATCTCCTTCGACAGTCCATCCTTCAATTATTGTTGAACGGGATTAAGTTCATTAACCTCACAGGTGGAAGGTCTAAAGACAAGACTGACAAACTATTCCGTTTCAAATCTAAGTTTTCAAATAATACTCAAGAGTTCTGCATTGGCACTCGTGTTCTTCACCCTGACCTTTATAATCTAGCATTATGTAAATACGAGTCGTCTGTTCACTGTGGTAAAATTGATAAGTTTATACCTTGGTGATATAAATGCCCAAAGTTATTGCTGAAATTGGTGTCAATCATAATAACTCTAAAGACATTCTTACAGGTCTTATCGAGGGCGCCGCTTCATGTGGCGTTGATATGATCAAATTTCAGCGATTCATCAGTTCTAATGAAATAGCTTCTTCAGCTCCCTTAGCTGCATATCAGCGTTCTGAGGCTTACAGCAGTCAGTTAGAGATGGCTGAGTCTTTGGAAATGGATGATCAGCTCTTGAATTATGGAGTGTCCTTATGTAATGAGCTTGGCGTTGAGCCAATATGTTCAGTTTTCGAGCAGCAAAGTCTTCACTACATAAACTCTAATTTCAGCTTCAATACTTTGAAGCTTCCATCCCCAGAAATTACTAATATTCCACTTTTAATAGAGTCTTCCCGTCTTTATAATAATATTATTCTATCAACTGGTGCAAGTGATCTTAGCGAGGTTGCGACAGCAGTAAAGATAATTAAGGAGGTTAATCCTGATGTGTCTTTATCTCTTTTGCACTGTGTTTCTGAGTATCCTGCACCACTTGAATCATTAAATCTATCATCGATGTTGTCAATGTCACATGCTTTTAAATTGCCAATTGGTTTTTCAGACCACACTCTAGGTACTCACGCCGCTATCGCTGCAATGACACTTGGCGCTGTCTTTATTGAAAAACACATCACACTTGATAAGTTGTTGACCGGACCTGATCACAAAGCCTCCGCTACCCTGGATGAATTACGTGAGATATGTATGTTTTCAAAGCGTGTCACTCAAATGCTTGGTGATGGTCTTAAAGCGCCTCACTCATCTGAGCTATCCAATAAGGACTTGATTCGTAAGTCTCTTTATATTAATGTTAAATCTATATCCAAGGGAGACCAATTTACAAAAGACTCTATCCAATGTAAGAGACCATACTCGAAGGATTTATTGAGTCCAGACAAGTATTTTGATGTTATTGGAAAAGAATGTTTAAATGATTTGAGCTATGATCAAGGTCTTTCAATTAAGGACGTTGATTGGTGAATATTTTAATCAAAGGCGGTGGCAGTATAGGTTTGAGGCACTTATCCAATTGCCATCTACTATGGCCTTCTTCTAGCATCACTCTAGTATCCAAATATTCAAATATACCCCCATCTATTCTTACTAACCCTGCTATTCAAGTTGTTAATCACTTAAACGACGTCATTGATAAGAATTTCTCTTTATCAATTATAGCCTCTCCTGCTTCACATCATATCTCAGACTTAAACCATGTATTTGATATTTCAGAATCTGTTCTTGTCGAAAAGCCTCTTTTTTCAGCTTGGGATTCCGATGGCATTGACTTCTCACATGTAACATCTAAAAATGTTATTGTAGGCTATGTCTTAAGATTCGATCCTATAATCTTGAATGCAAAAGCAATTATAGATAGTGGTAAATTCGGTTCGGTACTTTCTGCAAGAGTTTGGGCTGGCCAGGATTTACGGCAGTGGCGTCCAAATGTTGATTATAACAAGACTGTTAGTGCATCTCGTAATCTGGGCGGTGGTGTTCTTCATGAGCTATCTCATGAAATCGACTATATCACTTATTTACTAGGCCAACCCACTTCCCTTTATTCGTCTCTTGGTAATTACAGCGCTTTAGATTTAGACGTTGAAGATTCGGCTATGTTGCATTTAATTTACCCTGATAAATGTGTCACTATTAACACTGATTTTATTGCTTCACCTCCTAGTCTTGGTTTCGAGTTGCTTTTTGAGAAAGCAACCTTGAATGCTGATTTTGTTAATCGTCAATTGATTCTGTCTGCTCCAAGTCAAGAGCCTCAATATTATGACGTTAACGTTCAATCTTTTAATGATCTTTATATCGATCAACTACGTTATCTTGATTCAATACGCAATTCTGCCCCTTCCAATAGTAAGTATACCCCCTGTACTTTGCAAGAGTCTATTAACGTTATGAAGATTATTCAAGCGGCGATTCAATTCTCAAACTCGATTCCTTCAATTTCTATTTAACTATGTACGCTTTTATCTTTGCTCGTGGTGGATCAAAGGGAATTCCTAATAAGAACATTACTGTTTTCAATGGAACAACTTTGCTTGGGCATAGTATTCAAATATTAAAATCATATTTTTCAGAATCAAAAATCTTTGTCTCCTCTGATTCACCAGCCATTTTAAAAGAAGCTTGCCAACATGGGGTTAACTCCGTATTGCGGCCTGAATCTCTTAGTACAGATGAGTCAAACGAAATTTTGTCATGGCGTAACATGTGTGAACAGTTAGATTTAAACGAAACTGAGCCCTTTCTTGTTGCACCTGTTACTTCTCCATTCCGTACTACCGGCGATATTATAAAAGGGATAGAATTGTGGGAATCTTCAAAATACGATATTGTAATGACTAAGACTTCCAGCTCTCGAAACCCCTATCTTAATATGGTTACTTATAATAATAATGGTCTTTTGCGTCCTTTGAGCTATAAAGACAAGCTATATAGACGTCAAGATTCACCACCCTTTTGGGATATACTCACTATTCTTTATATAACAAATTATGCGTATATACGAAACACCTGTGATTTGCTTTCCGGGGATGTTGGTTGGCTAGAAATTCCCAAGGAAAGATCTATTGATATTGATACACCTTGCGATTTGAAATATGCTAAAATGCTTTTGAATATCAATAAACAAATAAATGATTGATCAATGTCTCGTTATTACAGGAGCCTGCGGTCATATTGGACAATTGTTGTGTAAACGTTTTCTATCTTTAGGCTACTTTCTCTATTGTCTTGATTTAGAAGATGCATTCTCCTCGTTTGAATTTTTCGATTCCCTTGGATCTAATAAAGTTTTTTGCATTCCTACTGATTTACGTGATACAGGCTCAATTTCTATTGCCTGTGAAACTATTTCAAAAGATACCGAATCTTTACAAGGCATTATCAATAATGCTGCATATTATGGTGATGTCCAGGGTTTTGATTCCTTATTTGAGGATGAAACCTACGAGGCATGGGATCAAGTATTCAAGGTCAATGCTTTTGCGCCATTCTTTTTGATTCAGCGTTTATACCCTTTGTTGCGCGCTTCCGTCAGTAGCTCCTCAATTGTCAACATTGGAACTATGTATACGCGTGTTGGGCCTGATTACAGCATGTATGAAGGTACATCTATGACCAATCCCTGCTCATACTCAGCCTCTAAATCGGCTCTAGAGGGTCTTACACGTTGGCTAAGTACTACCTTGTCTCCCTCTGTTAGAGCAAATATGATTTCGCCTGGAGGTGTATTTCGTAATCAGGACGAAGTATTTCAAGAACGTTATCTCAATAAAGTACCATTAAAGCGTTTTTGTACTGAGGATGATGTTGTTAATCTTTCTGAGTTCCTAATTTCTGATCAATCCTCTTATATTACCGGTCAAAATATTCTTTTAGATGGAGGTTATACCATTAAATGACCAAACAAGAATCTATCAACACTGCATACAATACGCTCTGTTCAAGCTATTCCTCTATAAGTCTTTCAAGAAATGCATATTGTTCATCGATAGATAAGTTAGTTTTAAACTATGCAGGAGGCACTGAGTATCTTGATATTGGATCTGCAACGGGTGCACGCTTAGATAATCTTCGTAAATCACTCAACCTTCCTTATGTATATTCTATTGAGCCTAGCCTAGATATGTATGATAAACTAAGATCTTATTCTAATATTCGCCCCTATCATTTATCTGCCCAGCAATACGTCCCTGAGTTTGACCAAAAATTTGACTGTGTTACTGCACTTTGGAATGTCTTTGGGCATATTCCTTCAGAAAGTCTTTTACATCAGTCTTTAACAAATATCAGAAAATATATGAAGCCTCACTCCGTCCTTCTTTTTGACGTAAATAATCGACATAATTATTCGTCCTATGGTGTAAAGGCATTATTCCGCTCTACCCTCGATTATTTTGATTTTCGTAGAGAACGTGGAGATACTACAATTTTTCTTTCGCAGAATAATCAAAAAATTCCACTCTATGGCCATCTTTTTGCTATTTCAGAAGTTAAAACTATGCTTTCCCAATCCGGCTTTTCTATCAAGAATATTCATTATGTTAATTATAATACAGGGAGAGTTTGTTCTTCGCGTTTTTTGGGCCAAATTTTTGTTTGTGCATCACCATGTTAAAGGAATTTGCTAATTTATGACGTTTCTTTCTCCACAAGTCTCACCTTAAATTTAATTAATATCCATTTGCTTTTTTAGTCTTTTTTATAAGGATTTCATTGGACATTGCATATCTACCTTAAATCCTCTCTTTAAATGTTTTATTGGCTTTCTACGTTATTCTATATTATGCGACTTGAAAAATCTGATTTGGCATATTGTGGTTGTAGTACTGTTCTCTTCCCATTAAGAACTGGATTTGCTTTGTGGTAACATCTAGTATCAGCTATGTATATTGTCCCTGGTTTGCATGTAATAGTTTGCCAGGTATCCTTTGGGTAAAATCTTGACATCTCTTCATCACTTATTCTCCCATATCCTTTATTAAGTAACGCTCTTGGCTTTGCTGATACTTTGTGAGTTCCTCGAATATATATATGCGGTCCGTCTTCGATCCCCACCTCTGTTAGAAATATAAAAACCTTTAACCACCTGAACTCATCAAGATCATAGTGGAATTCTTGTGCACATTCACTCTCTGCTTTTCCATTTGGTGTTGTATAGCTGTGCCAGAAGTTAAGGCTGTGAATCGATGGCTTACAGCGCAATAGAATCGAAACTATGCTTTTAATTACGTTGTCGTCTGCTATATCCCTGATTAATTTATTCTTCATTAAGCTTTTAACTTCCGCTGATGCTGTAATCGTGGCCTCCGGTCTTTCCTTCAAAATATCTATTTTCTCGTGCCTCATTCCATTTTCATCCCTTACGACACAGTCGTATTTAAATCCTTTTGATTCTTCCACCAGAAAATCGCATATTTGTTCCGATAGCCTAAATGGCATCTTTGCATAACCTTCTTCATGAACAGTCTTTATAACTTTTTCAAAATCTGATGCCGTAATGTTGAATAGGGCTGATCTCAGCTGAATATTATTTACAATATCATCACTTTTGTCACACCTAAAACAATGAATTAGTTCTTGGACTTCACCATTCGACAAGCAATAATAACGTACCAGTTTTTGCTGAACTAATGATGGTATCTTTCCGTATTTAGTATGATGATTTAGAGCGCATAATAATTCCACTATATCTTCTATCGTAATATTATACTTTCGTATTAATGACAACGTTCTTTGGTGCATTCTATTAAATGCACTTATTTCTTTATTCATCTTATACTCCATTCTGTTGTTGATTTCATTATTATACTAGTACGTTTCAATAACCAAGTTTGACAGTCTCATTATTTGTCCTGCTCCGTTAACCAATATCTTTTCGCCATTTAAGTTTGCTGTCCAAGTTCTCATTGGGTCTTCAGCTCTCTCATCGATGTTAATATCGAGTTCATAGTCATTCCACGCAAAGCTTTTTACTCTTTCGTGCTTCTGTAAGCACTTTTCTATTGTTAATTTGGAAAATATATTCCATCCACCTTCCCAGCTTTGCTCGATGTCGCGCCTATATCTCATTATCACGTCAATTCCATATGGATTAAATGACCCATGGATAATTATGTATCCCCCTCTTTTTGTTAATGACAATAAATTATCTAATATTTTCTTGTAATCATCAAAAATGCATAAAACACCACTGCATGTTACATATTCATGCTTCTCTTTATTGTCCCATTCCTTGAACTCTATATTTAGGTCCTGAACAAAAAGCCTGTTTGTGTTTAATCTTTTATTTCCTTTTTCTACCATCCTTTTTGATACATCAAATCCGTTTATTTGAATTCCCGCTACTCTGTTTTTTATAGTATTTAATAGTTCACCCGTCGCGCATCCGCAATCAACCACTGATTCACTGCCTTTTAATTCGGATAGATCTTTTATTATATTTGCAATTCGTATATGAGCTTCCTTTGGATCGTCAAATCGATCTTCATTTAAGTAAATTTCATCATCTGAAAATCTGTTGTGATTCCACTCTTCCATTTGTTTTCTTCTTATCATACCATAGCTTCCTTCATTTAAGATCCTTTACTCGTTTTTTGCTATACTTATTTTATAAGCCCATCGCGTTTCAGAATGGGCTTCTGACTCTCTCTTAGTTACATCCTTGATGAGTGCAAATATATCAAACTTAACTACCCTGAAAGAAGGTCTTCTTCGCTGTCTGGGCAAAGGTCATACATTACGTCCTTTTCTTCGGTCTCTTGAACTAGCTATTCATGACTCTAACTATAACGATGTATTGGACAAGTCTACTTCTACAGTATTTAGTTGTGATTCCTTTTGCGAGCCACACCTTAATACGCAACTTTATCTATTTTCATCACTTAAACGCTTAGGATATGATCAAACTAATTTTTTAAATATACCTTTAAGTCATTTCATCTCAGGAACACCTGATTCCAATGTTCTTAACATTGCAGCCAATCCTTCTTCTTACCATACTATAAATGACAAATTAATAGAGCAGCAAACATCCTATCTAAGCAATATCTTGCCAGATGATCGCATTTCAATTAATCATGACGATATTCTAGCTTTTTCCTTACTATATACACAAGCTGTTCAGCAACTTCCTTTAAAGTTATGGGAATCACTCCCTATATTTAAACATAATCTTCATGAATATTCCTTCAATGATTTGTGCATAACCTATAAATGTCCGCCGTCTTTTGCTTCATCTCCAGATCAACCATTTTACTCTCACTATATCCTCTCCAATATTTTCAATCTATGGCTTCTTTCTGTTTTGACTCTTTTGCCATCCATTGGCAAAACTTGTTTTTATATGTCATTTTATACACCTTCCAATATTTTCAGTTTATTTTGTGACCTAACTAACCGTTGCGCGCGATATTTTGAAAACCCTCTTGTTCCTTTACCAGCTTTAAATGACTCTTCTAAGAAGTATGTAACGATACTCAAAAAACCTACCGCATATTTTGGTTTGACTAGACATCAATATACAGATCATCTATCTAAGTTAGAGATATCTTCTTCCACGTATAAGCAGCTTGATCTTCTTCTCCAATCTAGACTAGAAGGTATCGGAAGTCACAATTATTCTTCCTCAATACATTCTGATGATCCAACTACTTCTTGGATATCTGACAAAAAAAACCAGGGTAAGCTTATTGTTACAGCATTTACTTCAAGTACTGACGAGGCTACTGTTGGTGATTTAGGTCGTAAGCACCAAAATACAGATGTTTCCCACTTTTCCTCTCCTGTTTTCCCATCACAGGATCAATGGCTTGTAGAATTAATTAGCTATTTTCAGAGTCCGAATCTTAATTCAGTATTACTGATACGTGTTCATCCCCGTCTAGCACCTGACAAGAGAGGTCATGGTGAAAGTCCTGTTTTAGCAAACCACATATCATCTCTAAAATCAGCAATTGGCAACTCTGATAATATACGACTTATCGAGCCACATCACTCTACATCTTCTTATAAAGTCGGTCTTTTGTCTGATTTGATTTTGAATGGCTGGTCGACTATTGGGCTTGAATTTGCATTGCTTATGAAACCAGTCTGTAATGCATTCTACAAATGTACAATGGGCGCTGCTATGCATTACCCCGTGCATATCAATACTCCACCTTTAAAAAGTACCCAAGATTATTTTGATCGTATCTCACGTTTACTTTCTGCTATCTCAAATGAGAAAACTCTTCCTGAGTCAGATCTTATATCACGTGCCGAAGCAGCAAAAGCATTCTTAGCTTACTCACTCGTTGGACTTGTCGATCTAAACAATGACGATGAGCTTAGATTGCAGATTAGTTCTCCCAGTCTCCTCACTCCCTTATTGCTCCGTTTGATTTCGTCAGATTGGTGCTAATCCTAACCGTTACCTAACTGCTTGTCATGTTTTGGCCTTTGATGTTTCATCACTTTCATAATGATCAGCATCCTATTGTCCAAGGGTCTATCTCGGCTCACCAGCTTGACAAACTTTTATTAGAAGTAAAAAAATCTTGTACTATATATGACCCAGATGAGTTTTCTCGTGAGATTAAAGTTGTTTCTCCTGACAAACCTCTGTGCTGTCTTACTTTCGATGACAGTCTTAGATGTCAGTCTGATGTAGTCCTTGATGTACTTGATTCGCATAATATTAAAGCTTTTTTCTTTTTATATACCTCACACCTTGATACATCTTCTCCTAATCCAATGTTAGAGGTCTATCGAGATTTTAGATGTGTATATTTTAACTCTATTGATTCTTTTTATTCTGCGTTCTTCGAGCAACTTTACGTGCAAACTGGACGTGATTATGACTACTATAGTTCTATTATGCCAATAGATCATCTCAATGATTGTCCTTTTTACTCTTATAATGATCGCCTTTATCGGTATACTCGTGACTTCTGCATTGATGAAACAGAATATTTTTCTTGTCTAGACTCTATGATATATTCCTCTAACTATAATTTAGACTTGGCTATCAGTAGACTTCTAATGACCTCAAAAGATATATCAAGCTTACATTCTGCTGGTCATACTATTGGACTGCATTCTCACACCCATCCGACTCGTATTGCCGATTATAGTATTGAACAATCAACTGATGAGTACAGCCGAAACCTTAATTTCCTATCCTCTTTCACTGATAATCCCATTTACTCTATGTCTCATCCTTGTGGTAATTATAATTCTTCTATTCTTACTAATCTTCAAGAACTTGGTATATCAATTGGGTTTCGGGCTAGTCTCAAAATTAATACACAGCTTTCCTCTCTTGAAATACCCCGTATTGATCATGCAGTCTTGATCAAGGAGTTTTCACTTTAAATTATGAATATTCTTCTTTTTACATCTAATCGGCCTAGACACCTCTACTTTATTGACCAGCTGTATAAATCTATTCCGCATGCCAACATTACTGCTGTAGTTGAATCAGGTACTCTATTTTATGGTAGTTCCCCTGGATTTTATCGTACTTCATCGATTTCTCAAAAGTATTTTACGCACGTACGTTCTGCAGAGCATAAATGGTTTGGTTACCCTCATCTTTTGCCACCAATTCAAACATTTATTGCCCAGTGGGGAGACATATCTAACTTAGACCCTTCTGTATTCCTGCCTATGATAGATCAAGCTGACGTCATTCTTGTTTACGCAAGTTCCTGGATACGTGGTGGTCTCTTCTCGCTTCTCCACCAAAAAAATGCTATTAATATTCATTTAGGTGTATCACCTTATTATCGTGGAGCAGCATGTAATTTTTGGGCACTCTACGATCTTAATCCTCATCTTGTAGGTGCTACTATTCATTACCTTAACTCTTCTCTTGATTCTGGACCTATTCTAAAAATAATTCACTCTGACACTCTTGATTGTGATAACTGTTTTGAATTTACGATGAAGCCAGTGAAGCTTGCAATTGATTTTATTGCTAAGAATCTTTCCACCTATCGACCATCTGATTCAGTATCCTTTTTGGATAACAATGCTATTCCCCAGAATAAAAATCTTGAAATTAGATATACAAAAAACTCTGATTTTACTGATGAAATTGCGTCAAATTTTCTAGAGAATATACCCTCAATTTTGGATATAGCTTCCTCCCTTTCTGCTAAATCTAATTAAATAATTCGTGAAGCATCAACTCTTTGCCGAAAATCTATGTACGCGATTTTTTTCATTAGGCAACCAATATCTATTGTCAGGCGACACAAAGCGAGCATCTGAACTATTTCTTTTAGCCTTGTCCGATGAGACATTTGATCTTGTTATTACTGGTATTAATAAGTGTCTAGTTTTATCCTCAGATTCATATCATGATATACAGGTTTTGACCACTCTCTATAACTCTTACCCTAATAATCACGTAATCATAGGCGCCCTTGCTTGGTCATATTACAATATTTCCGACTTTCGTAACGCAGTCTATTATTTCAAGCGGTCTCTTGGCCTCTTTGCTGATTCCTCCGAGATAAATCGTGGCCTTGGAGTTGCATTATTAGACTCCATAATTGTTGACTCTTATTGCCCTGATGGTTCCCTTGTTCAACAAACCCAACTTGCAAGTAATTCTCTTGATTCAGCTATCAACTACCTCTCGAAGGCATCACATCTGAACCCTACTTGTCCATTTTCTCTTGAAATATTAGGTTGGGCGCAATACCTTTTAGGTAATTATGAACGTGCTAAGGAGTACTTGGATGCCTCTCTTTCTGTTTCTACATATAATAGTAATCTTGAAAAGCTTGGTGCCACTCTTTTTCACCTCGAGCTTTTTGACGACTCTTATCAGTATCTATCTAAGGCCAACCAAATTAATCCAACCTTTTTTAATCATTACTACCTTGCACTTTATGCTATCAAGCATGAAGACTATGATCTCGCTTTCCAACATCTCTATCAATTTAATGAATTAGAACCTCAGTGGGTTACTTGTCCTAATATGCATTATGTGATCTTTAAATGCAGTGAATTTAGTTTTTCAAAAAGAGCCCACTTTATTCTTGGCAAGTTTCTGCTTAAACTTAACTCTTCTTCTTCGTTATCTCTTCTTTGTTCATTTACAAAAAATATTAACCCTTAAACGGTTTTTCCTTTGTTTAACTGAAAAATTATAGATGATGTTGCTCCATTTTCTGTGTCCACATATTCTTCAGGAAAGTGTCTCCAAATTACATTAAAGTTGCAGTTTTTATTTTTAAACATCTCTAATATGTCTTCCGGGCTATACATAGGGTATCCGTATTCTTCTATTGTTTCATCTCTATATTTGCTCCCAATCACATCATTCATTATGCCACATATCCCTTTATCTTTAGTTATTCGTCTAATTTCACTGCATACGATCTTTGGATTCATGCTGTAAGGCAGTGTACATGAGCAGATCACTACGTCGAATTCGTTGTCTGCGTAAGGCATATTATGCATATCTCCACAATCAATCATATCTCCATAAGATATAAGATCGAACCCTCTAATTTTATTAAGTGCAAATCCATATGCATGAAGAAGAAACAATTCTGCTTCATTCCTTGGTCCTATTGCCAGCACCTTCGCTTCTGATAATGTATCTATATCTGATAACACACCTAGAGTTCTATTTGTCTTTCTTTTTGGGAATAAGTGCTCTATACAACTAAGCGGTCTAATTATTCTTGAACTTCGAGCCGATGAAAAATCCCCTGTTAGTGACTCCAGATTGTATTGAGCTGTGTCCTTGTTATCGATCACATTTTTGCGTACGTGTTCACCCTCTTTAAATATTCTTATCTTATTTCCCTCTCTAATGTAGTTTTCAAATCTTATTCTACATGCGAAGTATCTTATTAGGTCTATCTTTAACAAATGCCTGCCTAATTCTAATCTCGGGATATGTATCCAATATGATGCTAACTCGTTTTTTGCAAATTCAAAATCCTTCAGTAAATTCATGTTTGTTTGGTTTATACAACTTAATTTAGACCAAACTGCTCGGCTTTTTGCTACTATGAAGTATCTTATCACTTAGTTACTTGTGAGCACATATTTCCCATATAACAATACCATTATTACAGGCGGTCTTGGTTTTATTGGTAGCAATCTTGCCGTTAAACTAATATCCAATGGGATTCCTTGTACTCTCATCGATAGTCTAAATCCCAATTACGGTGGTAATTTTTTTAATATATCATCTATAGCCAATTCACCTTTGCTTACAGTTAATATCTCTGATATTCGAGATCATTATTCCCTTACTCCTTTATTCTCCAACACCAAGTCCCTTTTTAATTTAGCTGGTCAGACTAGTCATATGGATTCTATGTCGCAACCATTAGTTGATCTCGATATCAATGCCAAAGCTCAACTTTCTCTCCTCGAGGTTTGTAAGTCTAGCGCGCCTAATATCAATATTACATTTGCTTCTACAAGACAGCTCTATGGTGTTCCTCAATATCTTCCTGTTGATGAGCTACACCCTACTGTTCCTGTTGACGTCAATGGTATCAATAAACTTGCAGGTGAAATGTATCATCTGCTTTATTCACGAGTTTACGATATTCCATCCTCTGTACTACGATTAACCAACACATATGGTCCTCGTATGCGCATAAAGGATTCTCGACAAACATTTCTCGGAATATGGATTAAAAGTATACTGACTCACTCTCAATTTGAAGTATGGGGTGGCGACCAGTTACGTGATTATACCTACGTTGATGATTGTGTAGACGCTTTAATTGCTACTAATACTTCTCCCCATGCTTCAAATCAAATCTTCAATCTTGGTGGCTTTGACCAACCCATTACTCTTTTGGAAACTGCAGAGATATTAGTTCAGGCTGCATCTGAAGTTGGTATACCATTGCCTTCTCGACCATTTATTCTTAAAGACTTTCCAGCTGATCGAAAAAAAATTGACATCGGTGACTATTATTCATCATCCGAAAAAATTAAATCCACTTTGAATTGGCAGCCCAGAGTCTCTCTGTTAGACGGGTTTAAAACCACACTTCTCTTTTACCGTGAAAATCTTGACCATTATATTTGAATATTGTATCTCCTCTACACCTTGCTATAATAGTATTAATTACATGCTTATAATTGACTGATCCTCTCGTTCTCGTTACTGGCGCTGATGGCTTTATTGGTTCTCATCTAGTTGAGCGGCTTCTTTCGCGAGGTTATCGAGTGCGCGCCTTCTGCATGTATAACTCTTTTGGTTCTAATGGTTGGTTAGATCTATTCCATTGATTTCTGATCAAATTGAGATTAAACGTGGAGATATCCGAGACCCTTTATGTGTCGCCAATGCCATGAAGGGTTGTAGTATTGTTTTTCATCTTGCTGCACTTATTGGTATACCCTATAGTTATGTCGCTCCTAGGTCTTATTTGGAGACAAATACTATTGGCACCTTAAACGTTCTTCAATCTGCCAAAGACCTTTCTAATATCAAAGTTATTCATACCTCAACCTCTGAAGTCTATGGAACAGCTAAGTATGTCCCGATAGACGAAAATCACCCTATTATTGGCCAATCACCTTACTCTGCCTCAAAGATTGGTGCAGATCAACTTGCTATTAGTTTTTATAAAAGCTTTCAGACCCCGCTCTGTATCCTTCGCCCATTTAATACTTATGGTCCACGTCAGAGTCAGCGAGCGATCATTCCTACTGTGATTAATCAGTTTCTTAGTGGAAACTTTAATCTAAGACTTGGCTTGACAACACCCACCCGTGATTTTAATTTTGTAACAGATACTTGTGATGCTTTTATTGCAGTTTCTGAGTCTGACTTATGCAATGGGCGAATTCTTAACTCAGCTAGTTCATTCGAGGTTTCTATTGCACAAACAATAGATTACATCGCTGATGTTATGAATATATCTGATTATTCCATTACTCAAGACCCTGATAGGTTGCGGCCTACCTCATCCGAAGTCGAACGTCTGTATGGTGATGCCTCTTTACTTAAGTCCCTAACCAATTGGTCACCTTCATATGGAGGTATTGACGGTTTCAAAAACGGCCTTTCCGTTACTGCGGAGTGGTTTCAACATTACTTTAAATCTGTTCAGTCCACATCAACTCAATTTCTATTGTGATCGAACACGATTTTGATGCTTTATCACTTTGTATCAAGTCTCTTTTTCCCAATTGTCATCCCGTTCCCCTTCACGAGCCTTACTTTTCAGATACAGCAGCAGCATCTAATGTTTTAGATTGTATATCTTCTTCCTGGGTTAGTTCTTCCGGACGTTGGATTTCAAAGTTTGAAGAGCATGTCTCTTCAATTACTTCTTCTCCCCATGTTGTAGCTGTTAATTCAGGTACTAATGCTCTTCGTTTGGCACTCCATCTTGTGGGTGTTCAACCTAATGATGAGGTTATTGTTCCTGCTGTCAGTTTTGTTGCTACTGCTAATGCAGTTTCTCATTTATCTGCCATCCCACACTTTGTTGATATTGAATCCCATACCTTAGGCATTTGTCCTCACAAGCTAAATGATTACTTGCATCATATAGCAGTCAAAAAAGACGGATATCTTTTTAACAAGATTACCGACAGGCGCATTGCCGCAATTGTACCTGTTCACGTATTTGGGGTTCCTGCTCAGATCCATTCACTCAATTCTCTTGCTTCTGACTGGAATCTTCCTTTAGTCGAGGATTCTGCGGAAGCCCTTGGAAGCTTTGTTGGCAACACGCACTGTGGTCTCTTTGGTGATATTGGTATTCTCAGTTTCAATGGAAATAAGGTCATTACAACAGGTGCTGGGGGTGCCTTGCTTATCCGTGATTCGGAATTAGCGCGTAGAGCACGTCATCTCTCTTCTGTTGCAAGATTAGATCACCCCTGGGAAGTTTCTCATGACCTTGTCGCTTGGAATGACCGTATGTCTAATCTTAATGCTGCGCTCGGCGTTGCTCAGCTTGAAGAATTTCATTCACGAATTAATCTAAAAAAGCAACTTCGTGACCTATATTCGAGCGTTATCAAAGATTTTGATTTCGTATCTCTTTTACAACCTCTTCCTAATACCATATCTAACAATTGGCTTATTTCACTTCGTCTAGCTAGTTCTCATTTGTCTGATTCTTGGTCACCTCCAGTTTCACTCCTTCAATCCCTCCATACGCATGGAATTCTATGTAGGCCACTTTGGAGACCTCTCCATCTTCTCCCCATGTATGTCAATAATCCAAGATCTAATCTTTCTGAGACTATGGATCAGTATTGTCGCATCATTTCTTTGCCTAGCAGTCCCCAGTTGCTATTTTCCTGAATCTTATTTTATACTTTCATCCTCACTCGGTTCGCATGAATGTTGCGGCTTTTTTTGATTTTATTGATTTTTTAGCAAGTTGGATAATTCCCTACCGACTTTATTTGCCTGATTATTTGTCAAATGTGGTCCCATTGGCAATGATAGTATGTTTGGTAATATTGATTCTGTCGCTTTTAATCCATTTGGGTCAATTCCAACCCAATCTTTGTTTTTATAGGCAGGCATTTGATGTGCCGCTTTTATGTAGTGAATCAGCGTCCCTATACCCTTTTCAGCAAGTTTATTTCTAATTCCATCGCGTTTATTCTTTGGTATCTGTACTACATATTGGTGATATACAGGTTCCGCCTTATCGTTTGCTCCCTGAGGAAGGCCTATTCCGTTGCATCTTTCAAGATGACGATTGTAAATCCTACTGATATTACTGCGCTGCATATTGTGCTCTTCTAGAAAGTTTAGCTTTACGCGTAGGATCGCCGCTTGTATTGGGTCCATACGGCTATTAATCCCCGGTACCTCACTTATCCCTTGTTCTCTCCATCCGTATTGTCTTATTTGTTGCATACTATTTGCTAAATCTTGACTATTCGTTGTTACTACACCCGCGTCGCCCACTGCTCCAAGATTTTTGGTTGGATAAAGGCTAAACGCTGCTGCTACTCCAAAACTTCCTATTCGCTTACCCCTCCACTTGGCACCATGTGCTTGACTTCCATCTTCAACTAATACTATCCCGTACTTTGTAGATATATCTTTTAGTGCGTCCATATCGCATGGCTGACCGTACAGATGAACGGCTATTAAAGCTTTGATTGGATCACCTTCATCATGAGCTGACTCTATAGATCGTTCAACACTTCTTGGATCCAGCGTGTAGGTTACTGGGTCAATATCTGCCAAGTACGGTCTGAATCCAGCTCTAACTATTCCCGCTATCGTTGCGACTGCTGTATGGCTTGGTGCAAGTACCCTCGATTTAGTATCTAGCCTTAGGCTTCGCAATATTAACTCTATTCCATCTGTTCCGTTTGCACACCCAACTGCATGATCAACCTCACACCATTTTGCCCACTCATATTCGAACTTTTCAACTTCTGATCCAAGTATGTAACGTCCAGAGCCCAATACTCGAGCAACAGCTTCATCTATTTGCGGTCTCAGCTTTTCAACAACAGCCGCTGGGTTCGACTGAAGGATCATTCCCTCTAAAGAGTTTTTCGAATTCATAACTTCGGATAGCGGGCATTGCCTCGGTCTATCTCATAGCCTAGCTGTTCTAACCGTTTGCTGATCGTCTGTAGTTTGTGCACGTAAAATCTGTACGCCCATTCAATGACAGGATCTTTCATTAAATCAGGTCTTAATAACGTTTTAAAACTCCCATCCTGATTTTCAAAAAGACAGTGCATATGCCAATATATTACTGGTCGATTGTTTGCGTAAGGCCCATTTTTGTCGAGTGACAAGTAATAGTTGTCAAGATTATATTCTGCCAGATTTATGCCTGGATATTCTATAATATGTACTCCCTCAAACTGTTTCTCAATTTTAGTTAGATACCCTTGATCGGCAAATTTCTCCCCTTCGATTCTGTCGTAGCACCATTCTATGCAACGTTCAGCCCACCAATTTAGTGCCTTTTGTGCTGTTGTGCTTTGATCAAATGTGTTCCACCCAACGTTGAATCTACCGTAAGCTATTTTATCTCTATATTCCTCTGAAAATCTATGTTCCACAAAAGCCATAGGTGCGGATCCAATCTCCTCCCATAGTGCCTCTGGTGAGTGATGAAAATATAGATCGCTATCTAAATAAGTCGCTCTTTTAGCGTTTGGTATAGTATCAAGAGCTTCTTTTATAAGCAAAGGAGTTAAAGTAAAATAATATTCAACTAGAGATCGATTTTTCTTGGCTTTGTATAATTGTTTGTTTTTTTCTTCTATTTGTCTCAGCGGTATTACTACTAAATTGGGAAGCGCCAATTCATTAAGAATCTTTTCGCATTGTTGACTTAGGGCCAGTACCGCTAGTACCATTTGCCCTGTTTTTGTTTGTTTTTTTAGGCTTAGATATAGTGCAAGACCCTTCCTCAGGTAGTTGTGGTCGAAGTAAGTGCAGTAAAGCTCGATGGGCTCGGTGGTATGGCTTTTTCTATTCTCTCAGCTCATCTCCCCATTAAGTAATTTCTGTCCGGATTTTGAGATTGAACATGAATCCTTTGCCTGCTCTACTGGTCTCCTCTGACTTTCTTCCTGGAATCGGGGACTTGAATGGTCGTCGCTTTGCAGCCAATCAGCTGTTGCGCCAATGGGGCGAGATGTCAGGCAATCAACCTGTCACGCTTCTTGGACCTGATGAGTCAAATCTTGAGCCTTATCGCGATGAGCTCCTAGCTGGCGGACATACCGGTTCCGTTTCATCGATATCATTAATCGATCCTTCCAAGATTGCGTATCTTGGTGCCTTGTTTACTCCTGATCCTGCTTTGGGTCTATGGTCCAAGTGGCGTTGGTCTCTTGGGCCGTCTTCTTTTTCCATCATTGGACAAACTCACACGCTTGCTACCAAAGCTGCGATTGATCATCTTGATTCTCTTGGCACTGACGCTCTAGGCCCATGGGATGCTCTTATCTGTAGTTCAACCGCAGGCGCTTCGGTTGTTCAACAACTTATGGATTCACGTCTTGAGCAATTGCAATCTCGTTTTGGATTTCAAATTCGTGATCGCAGTCGTTGTTGTCCACAGCTACCTGTTATACCTCTCTCAATTGATGTATCTGGCTTACAGTCCTCTCTGCCAGAACGCTCTCTCGCTCGCAAGCATCTTGGTTTGCCTTTCGATGCTGCTGTCGTGCTATGGATCGGACGTCTTTCTCTGCTTACGAAGCTTGACCCTTGGCCGCAGTACCAGATGCTTAATCGGTTGGCCCAGCAACTTGACAAACCCCTTTACTTGGTTGAGCTAGGACAAGATGACACCTCCCAACAAGGAGAACATTTCAAACAAATTCGAAATTTGTGCCCTCACCTTAATTTTTTACAGTTAGGTGGTGCTGAACCTGCTTCTGAATCGCAAAAATTTGCTGCTTTGGCCGCTGCTGATGTTGCTCTTTCTCTTGTTGATAATGTACAAGAAACGTTTGGATTGTCTGTAGCTGAGGCCATGTCTGCTGGGCTTCCTATTGTTGCTTCAAATTGGGATGGATACCGTGATTCTGTTCGCGATGGAGTTGATGGTTTTCTGGTTCCTACTAGATGGTCGTCATCATCTGATCATGCTTCACCTGGCTTAGGCTGGTTGCATCGTGTCGGTATCATTCCTTACACTGCATTTGCTGGTTCTCTTGCGCAGTTACTTCATGTAGATATGGATGCAGCATTGTCTGCGATTTCTCTTCTTCTATCCGACCCACTTTTGCGAGACAGGATGGGTTCGGCTGCTTCTAAGAGAGCTAGGGACCGTTTTGATCGATCTGTCATTTCTTCACAATATCGACTCTTATTCGATGAGCTTTCACTTGAGCGTATTCGTGCTAAACAAGATGCTGTAGGAGTACAGGCCCGACCCAATTGTCATTTACCTGCCATTGATCCAGTATCATTATTCAGAAGTTTTTCTAGTCATGATGCATCCCCAATGGTTGTAAATAAACCCCCTTCCCCACTCGTTCAACAAGGTCGCAGAGCAATGTGGGATTTTTTGAGATTATCCACACCCCCTACTTTTCATGATGAGCTTAAAAACGATCTTTTTGGGAAACACGGCTAAAGATTCATTTTCTGTACGTGTACGTCATCGCTTGATTCTTTTACAGTGGCGTCGTTGGTTGGTCCCATTTCTTTGCTCTATACCTTACTCATGTTCAATACTATGGTTGATATCGAAAGGTTTGGCTTGGGTTGCTGGCGTACTACTTGCACCTCTTGTCATGGGTTCTGTTTTGATCGGCTTGACGTTTTGGCTTGAGCGTCTTGAGTTTCGTAGGTCACGTCAGTAGCTTTGTTCGTACATCCCGTTGTAGAGTGTATTCATCTGCTTTCGCCTTGTGTCTGTGATTCAGCCCTGGGAGCTCGATTCAAAGGACGCTGCACGCCATCGTTTGCGCCTTGCTGAGTTCTGGCTGTCTACTCCTGAGGATTGCTTGGACTCTATTTGGGCTTCCAAGGTAGGACAGCTGACGTGTCGCTATATCCAAGAATTAAATCCATCTACGGTTTTCCCATCTAAGCAGGTTCAATTTAGAGATCAACTTAACATTTTTCTAAATCAGGGTCTTGATCAACCTGGCGCTGTACAGGTTCTGATTGCAACTTTCCTATTTTCACCTCCTGGTCTCTTCTCCATACAAGGCCCCGAGCGTTACCTCCCTGATTGGTTGCTCTCAGATTATTTGAAGCTCTACACTATTAATGATCAGCAGCAAGAGCCTCAGCTCTTCACCAAGCCTGAGGAAAACCAAACGATTCCAGTCCCATCTGTTTCACCTAACTCTCCCGATTTTGGCCATTTCCCATCATCCCTTCAAGACCTTCAAGCAAACCGATTGCAATTAAATCGTCTTTTAGGTCTTTCAAACTTATATTATATTGATCCAGAAGACCAGGAAATTCGATCTGAGCTTGAGCTGATTAGAAACCAATTTGCTATGGCCATATTAAATTGTCCCGAGTCCGACCTTGAGAGCCTCTGGCAAGGAGATTTAGGCGACCGTTATTGGGCCTTAGTTCGTTCAGGAATTCAAAAGGAGCCACTTGATTCAGAATCACAGGCTTTCAAAGACCAAGTTACGCACAAGTTAACACCATCTTTAGGCGGTGGTTTTGGTCAACCTGGAGCTGTCAACGCAATGCTAGTTGCAATGTTGTATTTCCTGCCAGGTTCAATGAAGGTTGACGACCCTCAAGCTAAGTTACCTGCTTGGTTACTTCCTTCTTATAATGACATTTTTGCAGATTCTTTAGTGTCATAGTTTAATACTTATGCAATTGATATCATCGCTTGATGAGAATTCTTTTATGCCACAATAACTTTCCTGCTCAGTTTCGACGGCTCGCGCCATTTCTTGAGCACAACGGTCATGAAGTTGTTTTTTTGCATAAGAATATTGAGTGGCATGCTCAGCGCCTAAATAATGTAAGATTACTCTCCTACAAAGTTCATAGGGAAACTTCTGTAGAGTTTCTCCATCCATACATTCGTCGTTTTGAATCTTCTGTCATCGAAGGCCAAGGAGCTTATCGCGCATGTCAGTCTCTTATTAATGAAGGTTGGTTCCCTGATGTAGTTGTTAGTCATGCGGGATTTGGCAATGGACTTTATCTTGCAGATGCCTTCCCGGACGCCCGTAGGATAGTACTGGCAGAGTGGTTTTATAATGCAAAAGGTTCTGACGTTGATTTTCTCAATCATGGTTGTGTTGACAATAATAAACAACTCCGTCTTCGAACTTGGAATGCTCAAACTCTTTTAGAAATTGCCGGTTGCGATCAAATCGTATCTCCCACTCATTGGCAACGATCTCAGTTCCCAAGCGAAATTCGTAAAAACATTTCTGTTATTCATGAAGGAATCGACGTTAGTACTCTGCGAGCTATCAAAAATAGCTCTTCTTCTCGCTCTCGTTTCTTAGGTCAAATCAACGATCCTAATGCTGAGCTGATTACTTATGTAAGTCGCGGTTTCGAAGAATACAGAGGTTTCCCGCAGGCGATGCATACTTTTGCTCGCCTGCAGGCAATCCGACCCCATGTTCATGTCCTGATTGCAGGTTCAGACGTGGTCGCATATGGCAATAATCGTTCTGACGGAAAATCCTGGAAGGAGTGGGCGCTTGCAGATGTTGGTTTAGACCCTGGCCGTACCCATTGGTTGGGTGCTTTGCAAGAAAATGCATACCACCATCTCCTGGCCTCTAGTGACGTCCACTTCTATCTAACAGTTCCTTTTGTTTTGAGTTGGAGTTTGCTGGAAGCCATGGCGGCAGGCTGCAGCATTGTGTCAAGCGCTACACAGCCAGTTCTTGAAGTGCTTAGGAGCGATCATAGTGCTCTTCTCGTCGACTTCTTTGATGTTCCATCTCAGGTTGCCGCTGTCAATCGTTTATTGGAGGACAGGGTCCTAGCTAAGCGGCTCGCTTCTGCCGCCCAGAAAGCTTCCAGTCCCTACGACGTTGCCATCGGGCTCGAGGCCTGGTCGAACCTTCTGTCAGTGGACACGGATCAAACTGCCTGAAGCCATTGCCTTTGAAGCAATTGAGCATGTATAACTAGCTGACCAGATTTAGCTTTCTGAATCTGGCAGACAGGCCGCCCCCTTGGTGGGTGCGGATGTCAGGGCTAGTGAGCCCTCCACCCACCACCCTCATCCCTTTGAGATGACCACTAGTTACAACACTATTCTCGGGACCGACACCGCGAATACGATCATTGGTACTTCTGGTGCCGATTCAATTGCCGCTTCTGACGGCAGTGATTTCATTAATGGCAAAGGCGGCGCTGACATTCTTTACGGTGGTGCCGGTAATGACACCATTTCTGAGAGTGTTGCTGCTGGTTCTGCGTTCCTGCAGGGCAACAGCGGCAATGACCGTCTCAGCATGACTGTCTCTTTTGCTGGTGCAACCCTCCGTGGTGGCACAGGCAATGACACCCTCACTCTGGCAACTGCTTCTGCTACTAACGCGCTGCTGCTTGGTGATGCCGGTAATGACACCATTACCCTTGGATCCTCCACCTCGCACCTCGTCTCTTCCACTATTCAGGGTGGTAGCCAGACAGACACCACTACTGACGGTGCCGATTCCATTTCTGTTGGCGGCTCTGCTAACGCATCCTTCATTCAAGGTAATGCTGGCAACGACGTAATTTCCGTCACCAGCCACGTCAAGTCTTCCACCGTCCGCGGTGGTGCTGGTGCTGACAGCGTCAATATTGACGGCGCAACCATCTCTTCCGCTTTCATTCAGGGAGACTTGGGCAAGGACACCATTGACGCTGCTTCTACTCAGCTCATCAAGTCCACCGTCTACGGCGATAACGGTGACTCCACCACAAGCGGTGGCAGTGCTGACAGTCTGAACTTCGCAGCAGTCACCACTCTTTCTGCAAGCAATGTTTTTGCTGGTGCAGGCAATGACTCTCTTGAGATCGGTGTCAACACCTCCTCCAACCTTCAGAACTCTCTTCTGCAGGCAAACGGCGGTGCTGACTCGCTCGAAGTTTCTGCCTCTGCTGTGAACGTCACTGTTCGCGGTGGATCAGGTAATGACACCATCCGAGTTGGTTTTGGCGCTGGCTTTAATCAGCAGGTTTACGGCGACGCTGGTAAAGACTCCATCGACGCAACTGCTGCTTCTGCAACCACCCTTTACGGTGGCGACGGTGCTGACACTCTTGATCTCACCCTTACTTCATCCGCTGCCTACGGCGATGCAGGTAATGATTCACTCAACGTAAAAGCTGCTACCAACAACAGCACGATTTACGGTGGTGAAGGTGCTGACTCCTTCAACTGGGATGCCACATCCGGCACCAACCGTCTGTTCGCCGGTACTGGCAACGATTCAATTGATGTCGCTACCGGTGTCATCACTTCTACCGTCGTTGGTGGTGCAGGTAACGAGACTGTCAACTTCGCTGGTACTGTTTCCGGTGTCAAGATTGTTGGCGGAACAGGTAATGACAGTCTCTTGTTCGCTGGTGTGGGCACCAACGGAAGTCTGAACGGTTCTAACACCTACTTCTTCGGGTTTGGTACCGGTAACGACACCATTGACTTCCACGCCAATAACAGCACTGCTAGCAACGTAAGTTCTGCTGGTATTACCATCGCCGTCTCGGCCGACTACGGTAACACTGGCTCCATTGCATTCAGTGCTGCTGGTGCTGACGCCAATGCGACACTTACCCTTGGTGGTAATGGTTCAATCATGTTCAACCACGTTGTCTCTGGCAACCTTGGTTCTGGCACCAGCCAGATCAATATCATCACTGTTAGCGAATCTACAATCACCGCTTTCGGTTGATTAGCTCTCTAACTTGATCGGGTGGGAGATTTCTCCCACCCTTTTTTTATGTCTAGTCAAATCTTTCGACTCTTATCTTCCTGGCCTGACCAGCTTTCAAAAAAGCTAGAATTTTCATTTCTAGATGAATCCGCAAAACAGTTAAGATTAGGAAACATTAATAGTTCAGAGCTTATTCTCCTCAAACCTGGTTTGATTACCTCTGAAGCTGACAGTGACATTGTCAGTTTTCTTCAATTGATGAGTCTTTTGTATTCAGGCAAACAAATCAGTTTTGTTTGCAAATATCCAAGTATTAATTGGGTTGATAGTAATTCCATTTATGCACGGATCTCTACTGCTCAGTTGAAGCTTGCTATTGGTGATCTCGACTATTTTGATATACCTGGCATTAATTGGTCTGAACCTCCTGAATGTGAGTTTTTGATAAATTCCAGAATTGCTTTTGCACTTACTATAGGTAACTTGGATTTGGCTTCAGAGTTACTTGGTGACAATGCTTCCTCTGATTCATTAGAGGCGACAATTTTACGTTCACGCCTCCATATTGCACTTGGCAAATATGATCTAGCCTGCTCTTTACTTCATGCTGCAACTTTGAGGGCACCTAAGTCGTTATTGCTATGGAACTGTTTTGTTGATATTGTTTTTTCTGCTTCTGATGGTAGTAGAGCGATCAATGTGCTTACTGACGCTCTTCGTATGTGTGGTGAACATCCGTTGCTACTCTCATCTGTTTCTCTTGCAAAATTGCATAGTCGCGAGCCCGGTTTAGCATTGAGAGCAAAACTTTGCGAGAGACTGCGTATACTTAGTGATTTGCCTACGTTTGCACCTAGAGATGCAAACCTTATCAGTTGTTATGATCATCTTGGTCGTTCTGACTGGTTGCAATATCTTTCTACCGATTTAGATGATATCTATCCACCTCACCTTGATTTACACTCTAACTTGATGATGCAATTAAGTTCTGTCGAGTCTAAATCTTATAAGCATAAGGCTCATCAACTGATTAACTATTTTACTTCGAATAAGCCGTTTCAGGCTCATATTGCTGCGCTTCCTCTCCCTCTTTCTTCTAATGATCCTCATTTATCCTCGCCAAATTCTAGTCTTAAGGTCCTATGGATTACTGGTGATATAGGTAATCATCCTGTATGTCGCTTCTTATTAGGAATTTTGTCTGCTTGCCCTAGTAAGTCTTCACATCAACATGTTGTTGTTTCACTAAGATCTCCGAATATTCAATTTATGTCAATGTTTGAGAATATCCCTGGCGTTTCTTTTATTGATGTTTCCTCAAAGTCTGCTGCCTCAAAAACATCAGCCATCCGTGAGTTAGCTGGACACATCGCAGTTGACTTAAGTGGCTGGACTGGAGGACATCATGCAACGGCTTTTATGGCACGTGTTGCTCCTGTTCAAATTAATTACCTCGGTTATCATGCAAGTACTGGAATACCTGAAGTTGACTATTGGCTTGGGGACTGTACTCTATTTCCCAAACCCACTAGGGAATGGCATACTGAGAAAATTTGGCGTTTACCTCGTCCATTCTTGGCGTGGAATCCACCAACATTCCTTGTTGAGGCCACCTCTCCTATTACCTCGCCACCGGAATCCTCTGGTGTGAGGTTTGGTTGTTTTAACCATTTTCGGAAGGTCTCTGATTCATGTCTTTCTTTATGGGCAAAAATACTTGATTCTGCTCCTGGTTCACGCTTGGTTTTGAAAGGAACTACAGTCTTCGACAGCTCAAGTAAGGAATTAACTCGCCGGAGATTAGAACGTCAGGGACTTAATCTTGATCAGATTGATTGGCTTCCACTAGCTCCTACTCCAGCAGAACACTTACAGCAATACAGTATGGTCGATATTGCATTGGATTGTTTTCCTAATACCGGCTGTACTACCACTTGTGAGGCATTGTGGATGGGTGTTCCTGTGGTAACGCTTGCCGGTGATTCTTACGTAAGCAGGATGAGTACAGCTGTATTATCTGCTGCAGGCTTATATGATTGGGTCGCAAATTCGTATGATGAATATATCCAGATTGCATTATCTAAGTCTCAATCTCTTCATCAGTTGCGTTCAAATAGATCTTTTTGGAGAGAAACACTAAAATCATCACCGTTAGGCGATTCAGAAGGTTTATTTTTATCATTAGAGAATGCCTTTCGTTTAATGGCTCAAGAGGTTTCAACTAGAGCGCTTCTTCCTAGTTAATTTTATTAGGCAGTCTTCAATCTCTCTAGCTAAACGTAGTGCATCTCCAAACGCTGATTGTTTAACTCTTAAGCTTAATCGTCTGCGCGATTTTTTGTTCCTTACGCCCAGTGTCGATAATTTGATTGCTTTATCAATATACTCATTTTCATTTTTAGCAATCCATATCTTATTGTTGCTAAAATATAATACACTAGCACTTAAACTCCCGGCCATACCCTGTCCTGTCATGGTTACTACTGGGACTCCCATTCGTAGTGCCTCGCATGTTGTCGTTGCACCACTGTATGGCGTTGTATCAAGTGCCACGTCAATTTCTTTATAGCTTTCCAAGTGTTCTTTATCGTTCGCACTCCAGGGTAAAATCAGAATTTTACCCTTTTCTATTCCTGCATCTACTAATCTTTTAAAGATTCTCTCTTTTTCACTGTTCTCAACAAAACTAATACTTTTGATTGCCAGTTGTCCATCAGGTACTTCCTTTAATATCATCGCAAATAGTCGTAATGTCTCATCTGTTAGTTTCCTTGTGTTATTAAAACATCCAAATCGAAACTTTCTTTTACTAACTGCTTCAATTTTTGGCCATGAGGTGCCTTCTGGTAGAGCCATATACCCTCCTGGGATGAGTATTTGCTCAATTTGCGAATCTGTTGAGTCTAGTGAGTTAAAAAGTATTGAATCTCCGATCCAACCATCTATGCATTTTAAGTATGTAGGTGCAAAATAACCAAGGTAACTAAGTTGTATATTTGCCGGTTTATGTACCAGAATTCCTGGCCTACCCCCACCTGTATAACCACCAAGCTCAATCAATACATCAATCTGTTGATCTGCGATCATTCTTGCTCCTTGCAAGTCATTGCAATTTGTAAGATCCAGCCATGAGTCACAATTTTCCCTGGTCTCTTTTGTTACTTCATCATTTATGCTCCCTGTGTGTGCTCCTAAAATCCATACCCTATCGCGATTGTGTTTTTTTATTATTGCTAGAATAAATCTACCAACTGGATGACGACATAAATCGCCTGATAAATAGCAAACTCTGATTTTTCTTGGTTCTCTATTTGTGCATATATAGTCAGCATGTATATTCCTTGGTCCTTGTCCTATTTTCTTTCTTTCCCATTCTTTTGCTATTTCTTTAAGCTTTTCTGAATTCAATAATTTATACCCGGCACCAATAAATTGGACGCTCCTGTGCTCGGAGTCACTCAAATCTCTATATTTCCCTAGCCAATTCTTCAAGAGAGTACTGCTTTGAATCTTACTGCCCAAATCTGCCGAAATTTGGACCATAGCCATTTGAAGTCCTTTATGTGCTGGTTCATTCTTTAATCCGGATTTTACACTTTCCCATGGCGCAATTATTTGCTTAAGTTCCCTTTGGCAGTAAGCTAAGTTCAACCAGTGGTCACCATTTGTATTTTCTGATCGACAAAGACTTTGATAAATTTGACATGCTTCGTTTACTTTCTGGCTTGCTAATAAGATAGCTGCCTTTGCACTCATGATCTCTGGCATATCCCTCATTTTTTGTGTGAATGATTCATATTTCTCATATGCTTTAGATATTTCTCCTTTCTCTTTCAATTGGATTAACAGCTGACCAGCACTCCTTGCATCGTTGGGGTTTTCTTGAAGAGCTTTCTCGTATGCTTCAATTGCTTTGTCTTTTTGATTAAGTTGCTGCAAGGTAATTCCCAATGTCCTCCAGTACCCTGTGGGAGGTGAATCTGACTTTACAATTTCAGCTAGTATATATAGCGCATCCTTTGGTTTGTTTGTGTTTAAGTAATAACGCGCAAGTCCTTGTTGAATGTTTTTGTCGCCAGGATATATATTGCACCCCTTCTCAAGAAATTCGCGACATCTCTCAAGGTCTCCGATCTCTAGAAAGCAGTTGGTAGCGTTAATTATTAGCGTTTGATGCATAGTGCATTCTTTAAGTGCCCACAAGTAAAAATCTCTTGCTTCTATATATTTTCTGAGCTCTTTTAAGACAGCCCCAAGGTTTGCTGCTATCGCCCCGTCTTTTTGTATTGTAAGTATGTGTCGGTATAATTTTTCTGCTTCCTCTAACCTTCCCTTACGATGCGCAAGAATAGCCTTTGATCGAACGGCCCTGGTGTCCACGTCATCTCCTAAATCTGGCTCATCCTATGCCTCTGCGGGCTTCACGACCCCACAGGGTCTGCTTGATGCAATTGGGCAGCCTGCTGCTCCTTTCCTAGACCTTGCGAGGCGAGCAGAGGTCTTTTGGTGTCAGGCAAATAATATTGATTGGCTTATTCCTTGGGCTCTTGCGCTTTGGCGGGCTTCCGAATACACCGCTGCTCTTGAGGTTCTTGAGCGCGGTTCAGGACAATTGGATTCATCGGTTGACTATCTGTCCTTGAAGGGCATGGTGTTACGTCGTCTACCTGGCAGAAAGTATGAGGCTTTCGCTGCTTATAAAGCTGCTATTGCCATTGCGCCTTTTCGCGCGGATATTTACTTTAATATGGGTAATATCTTGCGTGAAGATCTTCAGTCCTTTGAGCTTGCCGTTAAAGCCTACCAATTCAGTTTACAGTTAGATCCATATTCCCCAAAAGTTTGGCTTAATTATGCAATCTCATTGCAAGAGATTGATCGCCTTGATGAATCTTCGTATGCACACTCGATTGGTCTATGCCTCGAACCTTCAAATGCAGATGCATGGAATAACGCTGGGCTTTGTGCATTGGCAAATAATAGAATTGATAAAGCGCTGCGATTCTTCTTATACAGTATATCATTAGATCGTTCTTCATCTGCTGCATGTATTAATGCAGGAAATGCTCTGGTTGAGCTTTTATCACCTCAGGATGCTTTATCTTACCTCGATCGTGCAATACAACTTGAGGGAGGATCTAATGCTTCTGCAAATGCACTTTTTAATACCTCTTTGGTTCGTTTGTTGCTCGGTGAGTATCGTATTGGTTGGAAGTTGTATGAATCACGTTTTAACACTAAACAATTTGAGTCTACAACTATTCCAAGTTCTGGTCCTAGAATTTTAAATTTTTCAGACCTCCCTGACACTAATGCTTTGCCAGGTCAGGAATTATTGGTTTGGAGTGAGCAAGGCCTTGGAGACTCGATACAGTTTTGCAGATACCTTCTTATATTAAAGCAATTTGGTATTCCTTTTGTTTATCAAACCCGAGATTCACTTCTTCCCTTGATGAGGGATTGGCTTGGGCTTGGTGCATCTGTTATCTCAAGTGATTCTCAAGAATTTCCTGATGAATCTCGACCCCACATTCCTTTACTGAGTCTTCCGCATCTTTTCGAGACAGATCTTCATACTATCCCTTCTTTAAATTGCTATCTTCGCAATGATGCTTCACCCCCTAAATCTCTGCTTGTCGAGTCTCCACCAGGTGGTATTAGTGTTGGTGTTGTTTGGGCTAGCAACCCAGATAATAAGGCAATGTATCGAAAGAAGTCTATACCACTAAGTTTGTTGATGCCTCGTTTTTTGGATCTTATGAATCTTGATCTTATCCAATTACATTCACTTCAAGTTGGTGAGGATTCCAATCAAATCTCTCCTTGGATTGACCATCCTAGATTGACCAATTGGGATGGCAAATTGAATGATTTTTCTGATACAGCCCATGTGGTCCAACAACTAGATTTGTTGATTTGCGTTGACACTGCTGTCGCTCATCTTGCAGGGGCACTCGATCGTCCAACATGGCTATTACTTCCCGCTAATGCTGATTTCCGATGGCTCCAAGATCGGACTGATTCTCCATGGTATTCAAGTATGCGACTTTTTCGCCAGAAGCAACGCAATGATTGGATTTCAGTTGTTAGGGAAGTTCATAAATCACTAGACAAACTTTTCCTGCTTAATATTGATTCACTAGTTTCATCACGTTCCCTTACTCAGCTTAATCAGGCCTCTTGATTTCTATGGAAGATATTTCATTTGGTTCCTTCAAGCTTCACCCCAATCAATTCACCGACCTTATTCGTCGTTTGCGTTTATCCCATACTTTAGCTCGTCGGTCTATTGAGGAAGAAATTACCGAGCTTGTTAGTTCTTTAGAGAATTTTGATGAATCCTTAATTTCTTCTTATCGCAATGACCATAACTTGCAAGACGAGTCCTCTTTGAGTTCTTTTCTGCAGAAAAGACAATGGAAATATAAGGATCTTGAAATTGAGGTTTTTCGAGAGCGAGCTCTTTTTCTTTTCGCAGAAGATCGCTTCGGTAGTGATGTAGAAGACATCTTCTTGCGCCGAAAGTCAGAATTCGATAAGGTCCTATATTCACTACTTCGCGTTCGTGATAGCGGTTTAGCACGAGAGCTCTGGATTCAGATTAGTGAGGGCGAGATTAGTTTTTCGCAAGCTGCTAGTCAGCATGGTGAGGGCCAAGAAGCGCGTCACTCTGGTCTTATTGGTCCAGTGGCACTTGGCAATCTTGAGCCCAAGGCACTTCGCCACAGTTTGCGTCGTTTACAAGTCGGTTCTGTCTCTGAACCAGAGCACTTTGGTGAATGGCATGTCCTCCTCCGTCTTGAGCAGATTTCGCCGGCTATTCTTGATGAGTCTATGCGTCACCAGCTCATCCATCAGGAGCTTGAGCTCTGGCTTCAGGATCGAAGTACGGCCTTGATTGAAGGTCGGCTTGTTGACCCTCTCGATTATCATCCTCGCTATGACAGAAACAGCGACCCTCGAAGCCCAGCTTAAGCATTTTTCTGCTTTCTCTGAGCTTGAGCCCGATTTACTCCATTGGTTGGCTAGCAATGTGCGTCTCTTCCAAGCACCTGTTGGTCAAGAGTTGCTCGCTAGGGATATCCCCCCGGAATACTGTTTTGGAATACTTGATGGTCGTGCCCGCTTACTGCATCATGATCCTGGTGTTCGTAGACCTCTGACGCTTGCTTTATGCCAGCCTGGTGATCTTGTAGGTTGGGCAGGGCTTGTTAGGCATCGTCCTTGCGAATGGCTTACTGCTGCTAGTCCGTTAAAGCTTATCGGTTTCACAGCAGATACCTTTTATGCACTTGAGCGCGACTCCAGTAGTTTCCGATCTTGGTTAGATGCAAGTAGCTCACCGAGTGAGTTCATCGATGTAATTCAGCCTGCTTTGAGAGATCGTCCTCATGCTGAGCCTGACGAGCGTGAGGTCCTACGGCGTCTTCTCCAAGGCGGAATGTCTATTGATCCTTACCGTGATAAACGTACGCTTAAAGCTGATGACTCATCAATTTGGTTATGGAATGCTCTGCCGCCCCAACTTCATGATTTTGATATCTCTGTTGGTCAACCCGTTGATATAAATGTTCTTTCACAAATTCCAAACGGTACTTCACTCCGTTTGCTACGAGTAGACCGTTCACTCTGGGAATCGACATTAGAACACGGCTTTCAACTTGAGCTTTCTGATGAGTCCCTATCTCCTTCTCAACCAGGAATTACTCACCGTTATGGAGATCTTGTTACTGACACTCTTATGCCTGATGGAGCTCCATCTCCCGGCTTAGCCGTAACTAATTCATCTCAGCAAGAAAAAGTAGCTTCTTCTTCTCGGGTTCCTGTTGTCACTGGAGTGGGCCCTGAAGGACAGACAATGGCCGTCCTAGAGATGCTTGCTCGTCACTATGCGCTGCCTTTTCGTAAGGATGTTATTGAGAAGCAAGTTCGTAATCTTGTAAAAGATCGTCAACCATCTCTTCATACCCTTGGAAATCTTGCAACGATTATGGGTCTGCAAGGTTCCCTATCTGATGTCAATGAACTTCAATTACCTCGTATTCCTACTCCGTGGATAGGTTTTGTATACGCTCAACCAGCTGTTATTCATGAAGTTCGCGGTGGATACGTTAAGGCAGTACTTCCTGAATATGGTCGATTGACTTTTCCTGTCTCCGACCTTACTGGCGGCAGTGGTGGCGTTTCGGCTTTGATGCTTAGCCCCGGTCGCGACTCACAAAAGCGTAAGTTAAGTCTTCGTTGGTTCCTACCACAAATTCGCCGTTACCGTCGCAGCCTAATTGAGGTCTTGGTAGCTTCGTTGATACTTCAGCTTTTAAATCTTGCTAATCCTCTAATTCTACAGCAGATATTTGATCGTGTTATTGGCCAACGTAATATTGATACTCTTTACAGTCTAGGTTTTTTGCTTCTTGGTGTTTCTCTCTTCCAAGGTTTGCTCAGTGCCCTTCGAACTTATCAGTTCGCTGACACTACTAATCGTATTGATATCACCCTCGGTGGTGAGGTTATCCAACATCTTTTACGTCTTCCTCTTCGTTATTTTGATCGTCGACCTGTCGGTGAGCTTCAAACTAGGATCGCGGAACTTGGGAATATTCGCAATTTTCTTACAGGTAGTGCCCTTACCCTATTTCTAGATTCCATTTTTTCCGTTATATATATCGGGGTTATGCTTACATACAGTGGTGTTTTGACTGTAGTTTCTCTTGGCGCAGTTCCATTGTTTTTGGGCCTTACAGTTGTAGCTTCACCTTTGATTAGAGGACAGTTGCGTCGAGCTGCTGAAGAAAATGCCAGCACACAAAGCCTCTTGGTTGAGGCCCTTTCTGGAGTACAAACCATCAAAGCTCAAAATGCTGAAAATAATATGCGTTGGCGATGGCAAAAGCGCTACTCAAATTATATGGTCGAATCATTCCGATCTCTTTTAATATCTGTTTCTGCCGGTACCACTGGTAATTTTATTAATCAAGTAAGTGGTCTTTTGACTCTTTGGGTTGGTGCATTCCTTGTGATTAACGGTGACCTCACTGTCGGTCAATTAATCGCTTTTCGTATTATTTCTGGATATGTAACTGGACCCTTGATTAATCTTGCCACGAGTTGGCAACAGTATCAAGGAGTGGCTCTTTCAATGGAACGTCTAAGTGACATTCTTGATGCCACCCCTGAAGGTTCTGAAGGTGATCGTGACCAGTTACCGCTCCCACCAATCGCAGGTGATGTCACGTTTCAAGGCGTTGATTTCTCTTTTACCGAAGGTTCAAATCCAGTTGTCTCGAACGTTGGTTTTCATGTCCCTGCAGGTTACTTTGTAGGGATTGTTGGACGAAGTGGTAGCGGTAAAAGTACAATAATGAAATTGTTGCCGCGGCTTTATGAGCCACAACAGGGTAGAGTTTTGATTGATGGATTTGACATTAATAAACTTCAGGTAGGATCTGTACGTAGTCAAATCGGTATTGTTCCACAAGACAGCTTATTATTTGATGGGACTGTTCGTGATAACATCATGCTTACAAGCCCTGACTCTACTACTGAAGAGATTATTCATGCTGCACGAGTTGCATGTGCTCATGACTTCATTATGGAACTGCCAAATGGGTATTCATCCCGAGTTGGTGAGCGCGGTTCAAGTTTATCCGGAGGTCAGCGTCAACGTTTAGCTATAGCTCGTGCTGTGCTCCAACGTCCCCGCCTTTTAATCTTGGATGAGGCTACTAGCGCTCTTGATTACATCACAGAAAGACAGGTTTGCCTAAACCTCAAGCGTGAATTCGAAGGTACTACTGTGTTTTTTATAACTCACCGACTGAGTACTGTACGTTCAGCCGACCACATTCTTTTGATGGAGAGTGGTTCATTAGTTGAGGAGGGTACTCATCAGCAGTTACTTGATCAACGTGGTCGTTATTATGCCCTTTATTCTCAGCAGGAGGCTTCCCTTGACTGATTCTCCTCAACGTACTTCTTCCTCAGAATCTACCAATAGTCTCCCTGGTCAATCACGTACTTGGCAGAAAGATACCGCTTCATTGCGGCAAGGTACTCAATGGTCATCAACTTTGATTTGGTTGAGTGCCATTCTCTTTGGAGGAACCTTAGCGTGGGGTTTGTTAGGTCGTATTGACCAGACCGTTACCGTAAGAGGTCGCCTAGTTCCTTCTGGAAATGTTCGTGATGTTGATGTTCCATCCACAGGTGTAGTTGATGATGTGCTTGTTCAGGAAGGCCAAATAGTTCAACGTGGTCAACCTTTACTTCGAATTGAAGCTGAAGGCTTGATTAGTAGGAGAAAAGCGAAGTTATTTAGTAAAGCTATTTTCCAATCACAACAGCGTTATCTCTCAGCACTTTTGGATTCTCCTGGTATTCGTCAGGTTAAGTTTGAGGCCCCGTCCGTTGATTCTCTTTTATCCTCGGAGTTACGTATACAGCTTGAGGTTGCTCGTCGTGAAAGCGAACAGCTTTTGGCGCGCTTTAGACAGATTGATTTTCGTGAGACTAGTCGTCGTACGACACTCCAGCTTGATCAACGTATAGCCCAAGATCTTGAACCTCTTTTTCGTGTTGGCGGTATTGGTCGTATCAACTATCTTTCTCAACTCAATAAGGTCCAGGAGACTCAAGCCGATCTTGCCTCCTTGGCCGAAGAACGTGAAAAGCTGCTTGGTGATGTGGCAGCTAGGCTTACTCTTGTTAATCGACAGCTTCAAGATATCACAGCGGAGATTGATGGCTTAAACGAGGCTATTGGTTATCGTACCCTTACTGCTCCTATTGCCGGTGCTGTATTTGATTTAAAAGCTTCACCTTCTTCTGTTGTTTCTGTTGATCAGGTGCTTCTAAAAATTGTTCCCTCTAAGCGTCTCCAGGCAAATGTTGAGGTTTCAAATGCTGATATTGGTTTTCTCAAGATAGGTATGCCAGTTGATATTTCTGTTGATTCCTTCCCATCTGGAGAATTTGGTTACATTGAAGGTACCTTGCAATCAATTGGGGCGGATGCTCTTCCTCCAGATCAGGAATCTCCAGTTTATCGTTTCCCTGCGACTCTTGAGCTTAACCAGCAATCAGTCGAAATTGGCAAAACCCCACTCAATCTTCAGAGTGGTATGGCTGTGACAGCCAATATTCGTGTTCGCTCCAGACCAGTGATTTCGTTGGTTACCGATCTCTTCACTCGCCAAGTTGAAGGTATTAAACGCTTTAGGTGAGTATTTCTTGGTATAGATATTCTGTTTCTGTTGTCGTTCGTTCCCAGTTGAATCGCTCTAATATTCTTTGCTTTAACTCGTGTACTTTCTTACTTTCTCGCCCTTCTTCTATTGCTGATTCAACGGATTCTCTAATATTTTCTGCATTACCTGGATCTGCATACCAAGCATTTGTTTCTAAATACTCCAATTCATGTCCAAAAGTACTTGCTACAATCGGTGCTCCAGCTAGTGCTGCTTCTAGAGAGACTAACCCGCATGTTTCCATCCAGCTGCAAAGAACATGTGTTGAACTTGCTGCATAGGCGGAAGCAAGTAACTCTTGTGGCATATGGTCGATGATTGTTAGTCGGTCACCGCAGATTTCTTTACACAGTTTGGCATAATCTGGCCAATTTTCTGTACTGCCTATCAACACGATAGGTAGATTGCTATTTCGAAGGGCCCAACAAAGCATTGCTTGATTTTTCGCAGGTTCTATTCTCCCTGCTTGCAGCACAAATGGCCCCCTTATACCCGATTCCTCGCGGAATGGTTTTGGATCTGCATCAAGAAAGATCCGTGGATTTACACCATAGTGTGCAATGCGAAAACGATTGCTATTCCAGTTCAGATCGCTTCTAACAGCCTGCAACTCTAGGTAACTGTTTGGCAGCAGAGCATCCACCGTCTTTATCAATCCTTTTAATTCTTTAACGCGATAGGGATCTCCATCATGGCTACCCTCCGCAGTTATTTGCGTACCTGACTTGTCGTCCTGGAATATAAGCTGCCGATCGCGTAGTTGATTCATAAATGGATGGTCATCAGGTTGACCTGCCTGAATTACTGCGCTTAATGCTTGAAGTGCGCATCGACTACCCCAGATTGCCCTTGGAATTGTTATCCAAATTGGTGACAGCACTACTGGTATGTTTGCTGCTTGGCAGCATGCTAATTGTTGTTTTAGAGATTCAACGCACCGGCTATTAAAGATATGTACCAAATCCCAATCTCTTGGATCGGGTTTGTCCGATTGAAGTTGTGCTACATGCCACCCTCGCTGCGCTAGTCGCTTGCCGGTCTCATTTATTTGAACACTATCTCCACCCTTGAAGTCACCTGCACGGCCATGATTTAGTAGCAATACTCTTGGCTTTCCCATTGGTGACTCGTGGGTACTCATAGTCCTCTAATTTTACTGACTTCTTCCAGTATCCGTTCTAAAACAGTGTCCCATCCGTTGAACTTGTCACAGCGCAGGATCTTCATATCTTTGTACCATAGCATTGTCGAATTCGTATTTTGGCCCCACCGCCAGTCGCATGGCTGATTCAGTAGCAGTATTGTTGGTATTCCTAGAGCTCCTGCAAGATGTGCCATAGCCGTATCAACACTTATGACTACTTCTATTTTTTCTAATAGTGCCGCTGTTTCCTCCCAGTCTGTTGGTTTTGGTGGAATTGTTATTTTTGAATAGTTTGCAGCTTCCTTCAATTCTTCCCCTAGCTGGAGTGCAAAAAAAGGCTCAATTGTCTTACTCATCTTTAGAAGCTCTCTTGCCTTTTCTGCCGGTAGATTTCGTGTAACACGCATTCTCTCTGCCTCTGCATCATCCTTCTTTCCCGCTGCCCATACAATTCCAACACCTCTTCTCGTTGTCCCTTCATTTAAACATTTTAGATAATTCCCCTTTGGGGCTCTTTCTACTTCTTCTGCCGGGATAATTCCAGGTAAGCTCATCAAGGGAATATGTGTGCTGGCTTGTCGCCACGGGAAGTTTTCTATTTCTTCAATCGCAAGAATTTCGCAGTGGTCTGGCAGAGTCAACCTTTTTTTTAGTAGCCTTATCATACTTTTCCTTACTACTAGTGTACCTTTTGTACATCGTTTTAATGCATTAGGCAGCCATCTTAGAGCCATAAATGTGTCTCCATATCCTTGTTCATCCCACAAACACAACTCGTGGCAGCTGTTTCCTTCCCATATTGTTTTTTCCATATGCTGCCTTTCATACGAATTTAGGTTTTTCCCAAGTCGCGCATTTAGCGTCTTCCACCCTTGGTAATCATTTGGATCACATGCCAACTGCATGGTTCCGTGGTTAAGTTCTAGGGTTTCCCAATCTGGTTCACCAGGCATTGCTAGGGCAATGCTCTGTGTTGAAGCTCGCACTGCCTTTTCTGGTTGCCCTACCCAGCGTTGGCACACTGAGAGATTCGCCAGAGACTGTGCATTTGGCTCTAAAAGTACAATTTGAGTCGCTAGTCTTAGAGCATCGTTAAATCTTTGCTGGTGTAAATTCCACTGCATTTCTGTATTCATCAATATTTTAAGCACGTTTGGATCCTCTCTCAGATCTCTTTTATTCTGTATTGACCATGCCAAATTTAGGATCTCCCGCGCTGCATTAAGGTTCTGGGAACTTATTAGAGCTGCGGCGAGATTGTTCATTGTGTTTATTCGCCTAGGATCTATATTTAGCACATCTTGGTAGGTTTTAATTGCCTCTTTAAGTTTACCCATTCGATGGTGTAGTCTTCCTTTAAGATGAAGCCCCTCCACATATATAGCTTCTTCTCCTATTTCCTGCAGAACATTTATCAACCTCTTTAGGGCTTGTTTTAGTTTACCTTGTCTCTCGAGTTGGCGTATAGGTTCGAGTTTGTCTACATAGATCATGATTTGAATGGTAAATTTGTCTTAGCTTTAGGTTGGCGCTCGAGTAATTTCTTGTCCAATTGCCTGCGTTTCCGCCATATTTGGTTGTACATCCAATGACGATATTTGTTAGTTTGGATCAATTGGTGTTGCTCTTTTACGCAGCGATGCGCCTCTGTTGCTATACGGCATCGCGATTCGCTGTCTTCCCACAATTTTTCAGCAATATACGGGATAGATTGCTGTTCACCTACTAGTATGCCTTTGTTTGGATTGAAGACTTTTGAATAAAGTTCTGGTCCCCCGACGCAAACTACAGACTCAGATGCTGCTTCAATCCATTTGATTGGTGTCTTGCATGCGTTTCCATTCGTTTTGCTTAGTGGCATCAAGGCGATTTGGCATCCTCTTAGTAGTGAGCGGTATTTGTCGTATGCAGTCGTCGGATGGAATTCAACTTGTTCTTTGGGAAGAGCCTCTGCTAGTTCACGATCCTGGATGATCACTATTCTTAATGTTCGATCTCTATTGCACCAATGATTGAGCCCTTGTATTAGTTGCTTATGATCTTTGCCTCGATTTTGATTACCGATGAATACTCTGGGTTTATTTGTATTGTGCTTTTTCAGATTTATTGGTGGAATAAGTTCTGTAGCATTTTCAATTATTATACAGTAAGGATTGTACGCTTTTAGAGCTTCTCCTAACTTGCTGCTAGATGTTTGAATAATATGGCAGCATCTTAGTGCTGCCATATTAGTAGCATTTAATTGCTTCCTTATTTGGACTGGAAACAGATCAGGGTGATCATCCCATTCAGTGACCAACAAGCAGCCTCTATCCCGCACCCAGCGCAATATATTCATTTGCTGCTGCCAACTCTCCGGAAGTGGCCTTTGCCAGATTACTAGGGAGTGTGGACGGATCGTACTGGGTAGGTGGAAAGGTGCTCGATGTATCCTCACATCAACATCGCAGGACTTTAGCAAGCCGAAAGGCTCTGTGACTCTCACCCGGTCATGTGGTCCAGGACTGTTTACCAACACCTCTATTTGCAGCTCACGTTCCATGCCTCTACCCCCTCTGTTTTGAAACGTATCTCATGATCATGACAGTGTTACAGCGTTATGCAGGAGAACCTCTACGGCCCTCACCTCATATTGTCGTGCTTGGTTCTTGCAAGCTTGGCAATTTTGTCGTAAGTACTCCGGTCCTTACCGGACTTCGTCGTCGTTTCCCCGATTCCTGCATTGGCTTCGTAGGAAGTTCTGTAACTCAGGATTTCGAGTCAGCCCACACAGCAATTGATTGGCGGGTCAGTTGGGACGACGTTTCAAGTAATGCTGGTTTGCAGCTTCTACGTTGTTTAGAAGAGCGTCAGACCTTGCACGGTCGTGTGAGTCTAGCCATTAATCTTGACGGTTTTAATCCGATAACTTGTGCAATTGCATCTTGGTTGAGGCCTGTGTATGTAGCAGGTGGTTCTTATTCTCAGAATATGCGAACACTGCTCCCTTGGGGCGATATGCCTCAGCAGCGTTTTCTTGCCGATTCCGATTGGGACTCTCCTGAGTTCCTTGAACGTTATAAGGACTTTTTCACTAGTAATTACATTGCAGAGTTATTCTGTCAGCTGGCCTTTGTCGCTGATTATGTGGATCCCTGTGATATAGAACTTCCCTCTGTGATACCTGATCATTTTGTCCCTGACATTTTGATTCATTGCACGACTGCTAGATCTGCAAAAATCTGGCCTTTTGATTATTGGAAGTTGGTTGTCGATTACGCTTTCGAAATGGGTTTATCAGTAGGATTAGTAGGAAGCCCACCTCAGGCTCAGCGTGACTCTTACAACGCTGGTGAAGGTGAAGAGTGGCTTCTCAACCAAACTCAGTTAATTGATCTGCGTGGTCAAACCACACTAATTCAATTGGCTGGTGCTTGTTTGCAAGCTAAAGCTGTTATTAGCGTTGATGCAGGCCCTCTTCATGTAGCTGCTGCTGTAGGTACTGCTACGTATGCACTTGTCGGCAATGATATTAACGGTGTTGGTGCAAGTCCTGTACGACTATGGCTGCCCCGTGGTGACAATGTTTCGCGTTCGGTTGCCCTAGAAACATGTCACGAATGCTCTTCTCGACGCTTTCGTAACGATGATTGTGTTGTGGCAAGTCATCCTTGTATGTATTCAGTCAATCCTCAACAGGTGATTGATTGGATTTCTGCTCAATTCGATCTCTAAAGCCGGTTGGCATTCACACCTCAAATTCATGCCGTTTCCATAATTTGTCTAAATGTTCAACCATCAGAAAGCGGTAGTGTTCTGGTACCGTCTTCATCACTTTTAATACCGGAAGCAGAAGTCCACTCCCTGCTTGTTCAAGAGGTCCCGATAGTTGAAAATCTGGTTTCCAATCACGCCTTTCCCAATAGCTTTTGACGACCCTTGCCTGCCTTCTCGTTAGAAAGTAGCATCCTGAGTGGGGATTGGTAGCTCGATAGAATCTTTTTTTACTGACAGCCCAAAAGTACTCAAGTTCTTCTCCAGTGTCCCAAAATAAATCAGGTCGTCCGCCGTCTGGATCCCCAGATAAAATAACATCACCTCGACCTTCAATATGTTCACAGCGGTGTGGTAGGAAAGCATATTCTCCAAATTTTGTCTGAGCATCAAGGTAAAGTATCTTGGAAAAAAAGTCACGGTCATGTATAGCGATGTCGTCTTCCATATATCCAATCAAATCGAAATTCTCCGATTGTTCTAATAAACGTCTTGATGCGATTAGAGGTGTTTCTATATATTCCTGAGTCTGCGGGTCTATTATTGTTAGGTTTGGGTCAGATGGTAGAGAACTTGCGAGTGAAGATTTTTTAGGACTGTATAGCTGAATTGTAAGATCAATGCCCTCTGAGCTTTTTAATTCTCGATTGACTACTGGCTTTAGATATCCGAGTGATGCATGTATCCAGTGTCTTTTCCCATGTCGATTTAGATTTCCAATTGTGGCTTCAAATAGTGCTTTGCGCTTTGATTCCCTTTTAGCTTCTGTTTGTGATGAATATAATGAGCCCGGCTTTGGTTCGAAAACGTGGGGGATTGCCAATAAAACTTTCATCTCAACTCACCAGCCATGAGTTGCAGTCCCATCCGAGTATTTTTTCCAAAGTCTCAATTTCACCATCTAAGCAGTCATGTAAGTACTGTTTAGCCCACGGGCTCATTGGCTCAAGCGCAGAGCCAACTCTGCTGTGTTGTGGCCTTATTTTAGGCATTGGTGATATACCAAGATGCTTGCAAACTTGGTTAAGGCAATCATGGGGCCTTTCTAGGAGATCTTCCTGACGAAGGATCAAAACTGCCTCCTTTCCGAAGAATCGCCATAGTCTTTTGATTTGATGAACGTAGTATCCACGGTCTAAGTAGCTGTATCGACGATCTTGTAGGGGTAGGGTCGCCCTACTTCTATCTATCTCTACTCGAAGGGCAGTGTCGAAGTCCAGCGGCTCTTTTCCCCGTGTGTACTCCATTCTCCAATGAGAATAAGCTCGTGTAACTGGATTTCTTAAGCACATCACAAGGCGCATAGATGGATTGTATCGCCAGATCCGTTCTGGAGCAGGATCCCACCACATTGTTATAGGTGTCGCATCTCCCCAGAGTTGGCCTGGATTGCTATAGCGACAACAGCGATGGTATTGCCAGTATGGAGGGTTATCCCAATCATATTTTTCGTTATCAAAAAAGTGCAGTTCTTTACGTGCTGGGATGTGCAGCTGCTGATGGAGCCGCAGGTAATCGGCCAGTGCTGTCGTCCCACCCTTTTGGGTGCCGCAGATTAAAAATGAGATTTTTGTTGTCAATTGCGTTCGCACGCTGGACTATTTTCCCACGTTTCGGCTGGCTTGGGCTTCAGTGCTGGTATTTTGAAAATAATTGCAGTGAAGCTCCATGCTTGAGGCTTTCAAACCTACATTACGTCGTCTTTTGCACGTCCGTCCTCTGCTTTCCATCGTTGTGGTTGGCTATCGCATGCAAAGGGAGTTGCCTCGTACGCTTGAAACCCTAAGTGCTAGTTATCAGAGAGATGTCTCCGGCGCTGTTTATGAGGTGATTGTTGTTGACAATGGTTCGGAACCTGCAATGGATTCTTCGATGCTCGAGTGCTGTCGTGGCGTAACTTCTCGCTGGCTTCGTTTGCCGCCTGGCCAAGTGTCTCCATGCCAGGCCGTAAACCTGGGTGTTCGTAATGCGCGTGGTGATTTTGTCGCGATTATGGTCGATGGTGCGCGTATGTTGTCGCCAGGTATCGTTGTGAATATACTTCGCGCCCGACGTTTGTTCTCCAATGCTTTTGTCGCTACTTTAGGTTGGCATATTGGAGATGAACCTCAAAATATATCTATGTTAAAGGGTTACAACCAGCAATTTGAGGATAATCTTTTGAAATCTTTTGATTGGCGCTCCGACGGTTACAAACTCTTTTCTCACTCTTCACTTGCTTTATCGTCTTCTCTGGGCTGGTTCTCTACTATAAATGAAAGCAATTGTTTTGCGCTTTCAAAAAAAATGTTTTTGGATTTAGGTGGATTTAATGAAGGATTCGTTTCTCCTGGTGGCGGTTTGGTCAATCTAGATTTTTTTCGGGAAGCAATTGAAAGTAATCTTTTCGAGCCTTTGCTCTTATTGGGCGAAGGTAGTTTTCATCAGTTTCATGGTGGCGTCGCAACAAATGTACCTCTAAATAATCATCCATGGGATTCCTTTCATGCTGAGTATCGTCGCCTGCGTGGTCGTGATTACGCACCTCCCTCCTTTCATCCTAATTATTTAGGTGCTTTGAGCGAGCCTTCACGTCGTTTTTTGCCAGGGTACTGATTGCTGTGTTTTCTTCCAACGATGGAGCAGTCCTGTTCATTTCAATGGCACCATCTTCTGTTGGTCACCACTACAGAGTGATTAACCATGCAGAAGCATTCTTAGCTCTCGGCTTTAATGTCCGTATTGCTATGCCTCATCAAGTTGTTTCGACTTTGGAGTCTGGTGATTCATTTTCTGTAATAATTATCTTTCGCGCGCAGTGCGATGAATTATTTCTTTATTGTCGTCGCTGGGCGGAGATCCACGGTATCGCTCTTCTGCTCGATCTAGATGATTTGACTTTTGATGTCAGATGCTTTGAACCTGGTGAGTGGAGTTTTTGGGCTTCCCTGCCCGTTGAGGAACAAGATCTTTGGCGTGATCGTGTCAACTCGCAATTCCGTGCGCTTCTAGCTGCTGACGGAGCGCTAGTTAGTACTTTACCTTTGGCTGAGCGTGTCCGTTCAATGAACCGTCGTGCATGGGTATGGCCTAATGGATTTGGCGATAATAGTTGGCGTTCTTTTCGGGCGGCGAAATGTGTAGGACCATTGCAACGTCAAAGATGTGAGTCTGATGTTATAAATATTGGTTATGCCTCTGGTACGCCAACCCATTCAGCTGATTTTGAAATTGTAGCTATTGCGATGCGAGCTTTGATGTGCAAAGACAGTAGAGTTCGCCTCTGTTTAATCGGTTGCTTAGATACTTCAGACTACCCGTCTTTGCGTGGGCTAGAGCATCGTATTACACATAGGCCGCTTGTTCACTATGATCAACTTGCTATGGAATATGCACGTTTTGATATTAATTTAGCTCCTCTGGAAGAGCACAGTCGCTTCTGTCAATGCAAAAGCGCTCTTAAGTTTTTCGAGGCTGCAGCAGTTGGTGTTCCTACGGTTGCTACACCAACGCAACCATTCCAAGAGCTGATTAGGCACCGATGGAATAGTTGTCTGGCATCCTCCTCCGATGATTGGGTAAGGGAGATCACTTGGTTGCTTAAGCGCCGTCGTCGTTTGCGCCTGGCTCTCGCAGCCTCTTATACGATTCGCGCTCGGTGTTCTCCTTGGGCGCAGCGCCGTGACCTTAGACGAATTGTGCGTCAGAGTGCAGTACGTTGAACCTCCGCCATGTTTGTCACAGGTTGTCACCGCTCAGGCACATCGTTAGTTGCATCACTGCTGGTCGATCTCCTCGGTCAGTCATCGGTCTCGACTGATCAGCTCGCTGCACAGCCTGACAACCCTCAGGGGTTTTTCGAATCTCAACAGTTGGTTGATCTCAATAATGAACTGCTTGCTTGGCTTGGCCGAGATTGGAGTACACCCCCGCTGGTTGCACCCTCCTGGGACAGTGGCCCTTATTTATCTCGATTGGAAGCCCGTCGGAAGGACTTTAAGCACTGGTCTTTACACCGTGATTGGGTTGATAAGGATCCGCGTTTATGCATTACATATCCTGCATTTTTTCATCTCTTGCTTAAGCGTATACCGCTTGTAGGTGTCCTTCGCCCACCCTTGGAGGTTGCTACGTCGTTGTATGCACGAAATGGATTGCCTATCAATTCAGGCTTAAGTCTCTGGTTTCTTTACAATCACCATCTCTCTGCTGTGATGGATTCTAGTGACTGCTTGTTGACTTATGATTCTGTTCTTGCAGCAGTTAATGAAGAAGGTTCTTCGTTACTTCTTACTCGTGTTGCACCTATGTTGGATCATGTTGGTGCACCACTTCCTTCTGACGAGCAATGGACCAAGTTGTTGTCGAGACGCTTAAGGCCTGATCTTAATCGCGCACAGGCTCCTTTATCTCACGCAGTCAAGTTGTCAATTAATCCTGCTCTTCATAGCGCGTGTCAGCGCGCTTTTGAAGCTGTTTCTGGAAATGGTTATTGCGATGCTTCGTCTTTCTATGATTCTTTTGAGTGCGTACCACGTGACCTATTAGTTTTATTGGCACGGCAAGGAAGTCTATACAATGTTGATGAATCAGTACGGCAGTGTGAGGACGCTAAATTCTGCTATTCTCCTTTATCTCAGGCTTTAATTGATTCACAAAATGAGCTCGAGTTGCTTAAATCCTCTCGGAGCTGGAAGATTACATCTCCCTTGCGTGCGTTTGCGAATTGTTTGCGTGGTTCTAAATGATGTTTTCAATTGATTTTCTTAAGACGTGACATCGTCATTTCCAAATTCCTCTGAAGCAATTTCTATTGTTTCGGTATGGCGCCTCCATGGGCCGGAAGCGGCACTTTTTGCGCTTAGAAATGTTCTTTCTGACCTCCAGGCTAGCGGTCGTAAGCCAGGGTTGTTGTTGTTGGAATTGCAGTCTCGCCTCGAACGCCGTCGTGGCCCAAGGCTTTTGATTGATGGCCTTTGGTTTTGCCGACCTCATGGTGGAATAACTCGTGTCTGGGAACAGATTCTCAGTACCTGGCAGTTGCCAGGTTTGCTTAGTGAAACTGCCCCAGTTGCAATTATAAATCGCGATAGTCGTCTTGCGCTTTCTGCTTCCTATCCCAGCTTCCAGGGATCGACTATCGATCCTCTTGATTATCAATCAGTCTTATCAATTGCGGCTGAAAATCAGAAGTTTATTGAGTATTGGAATGCTGATGTCTTTTGTTCGAGTTGGATTAGTAGTAGTGCCCCTTCAGCACCAAGTTGCTCGGAATTAGCACTTGTTCATGACTGTTTGCCCGAGCGCTCTAAAGTTAGTAGTAGTTATTTGCGTAAAACCCGACGTCGTTGGCTTACTGGAGCATCAGCTTACTTAGCTGTCTCTGCTGCAACCGCTGATGACTTGTCTCAGCTTTTAGCTCCACCTGTTGATTCAATTGCTTGGTGTCATCTGGCTCCAGCACCCATCTTCGCTGAGATGGCCGCTGATAAGGGTGCCGATCAGCTTTGGTGTCGTCTAAAGCATCAATCTTTCTTGAACAAACCCTTCATTCTCCTCCCTGCCACAAGTGCTATTGGTAGTTATAAAAACCCAGAACTTTTAGCTGCAGCACTTGCCGCTCACTCTTTGTCGGCAATTTCTCTTGTGCTCTGCGGCTTATCTGCTGACCAGTGCTCTGCCGAGCTTACGCAGAGCTTTCCTCATCTTGACAAACGTATCTATTCAGCTGGCTTCTTGGATCATGAGTTGGCTCTCGTGTATCGCTATGCCTTGGCAGTGGTCATTCCTAGTCGTATTGAGGGTTTTGGGCTACCTGCTATTGAAGTTATGGCATCTGGCGGTTTGCCATTATTGGCCGATTCGCGTGGTTTGCGGGAAGCTGGAGCAGAAGCAGCATTAAGGTTTCCTATTGATCAGCCTTGCGTGCTAAGTTCTTTTTTGGAGCTTGTGGCAGAGCCTCGCTCTCGTGCGTGGCTACAGAAGTGCTTGGCCGCCCGAACACAGCGCCGGCTTGCTCGTCTTCACCCAGATCTCATTGGTCTCGCTCTTCTTGCGCAAGCCCGTCGTTGTCAGAGAGATGATCTCTTCTGATCGCATGGATGTTCAGCGGTTGAAGTGTTGTGTGGACTCCTTTGTACCGGCATAAATCAGTGGCAATACAGCAACTACTCCGAGAGTGGCCTCCTGGCTATGGAGGTGTGGAAAGAGTGGCTCATGAGTTGGCTTCAGTCTGGGGAGGTTCAGTTTTTAGCCTTGATGTACAACGCAAGGCTGCGTTGAACGATGACCCTTTGCCTGTGACTTACCCCCGAAGGCGTCTGCCGAGTACGAAGCCTCTTGGTCGTCTCCAGCTTCCATTGCCTTCTAAAACTTTGTGGGACCTCTTAAGGTCTACCCAGCCCTTGCATGGCCATCTACCTTCACCAGGAGTAGCACTGGTTTTGCTTCTAGCCAGGGTGCTCAGACCAAGACGTCAGGTTACGGCCCATTGGCATTGCTTTCTAGAGCCACGTCCTGGCTTTATGGGCAATTTATTTGCTCTGTATCAGTGGGCTGCTCTCCGTTTGTTGCCCCATCTCACCGCTGTTGTGACGACTTCACCGTGTCTGGCGAGGGAGCTTCATCGCTTTGTCTGCCGCAGTGATCATTTGCTGGTGTTGCCGTGCAGTCTCAGTAAGGAGCAGGAAGAGGCTGGTTTGGCTCTCGCCCCCCCCGTTGCTAGAGATGGCATTCCACTGCGTGTTTTGTTCATCGGTCGGCTTGATAGCTACAAGCGTTTGGATTGGCTAATAAGGGCCTTGGCGCAGCTGACATCGCCATGGCGTCTGGCAGTCGTTGGTGACGGACCCAAGCGCAAAGACTTCGAGCAGCTAGCTCATCGTTTGTTCCTGCAGACTTCACCCGTTACTTTCCACGGCCGCTTGTCGGAGACCTCCAAGCTTCAGCAACTTGCTGCAGCAGATGTTTTGGTACTGCCTTCAGATCGCAGTAATGAGGCTTTCGGCATCGTTCAGCTAGAGGCAATGGCTGCAGGCCGCCCTTCATTGGCATTCAATCACCCCCGCTCTGGAATGGGTTGGGTTGGGCAACTACCAGGTTTGCCTTGGTTACAATCACCCGATGCTCTTGCTGAGGTATTGCAAAGGCTTGCAGATCACCCTCTGCTTAGGTACCAACTCAGTGTCCAAGCCCGAGAGCGATATCTTCGGTTGTTTGCCCGTTCCGTATGGACGCAGCAGATTGAGCGGTTGGGTGATTTGGCTGCAGCCGGTAATGTCGGCACCGTAACGGAGTAAAGGGGCCTTGGTGAACGACCAGCAGAAGCTCCCCCCCACGCAAGAACGTCCTCCAGTCCTTGAACTGGAGGACGTAGGTTTGGAAATTCCTGTATTCACCACCGAAACGCGGTCACTAAAAGCCTCGTTGTTTCGCTCAGTGACCGGAGGTCATCTCAGACGTCGTGGTGGCGGTGCTGTGGTCACGGCTCTCAAAGATATTAATCTTACTATTCGGAGAGGAGGGCGGGTTGCCTTGATTGGTCATAACGGCGCTGGTAAAACGTCTTTCTTGAGACTTGTGTCCGGCATTTATAAGCATACTTCCGGCGACTTTAAGGCGCATGTTCCGGTGTTTCCGATGATTCATAAGGGATTTATTACGAGTCCTGAGCTGAGTGGCCTTCAGGCTATAAAAGCTCACTACCTTTTGGTTCATAACAATCTCCGTGGCTTTGAAGAATTCTGTGAAGATGTTATTGATTTTTCCGGTTTAGGTGATTTCATCCAACTTCCGGTGAAGACCTATAGCCAGGGCATGGCCGCTCGTTTGCTTTTTGCTGCGCTCACCGCTGGCCGCCATGACTGTCTGGCTATGGATGAAGGATTTGGTGCAGGTGATACTAGTTTTTATGAGAAGGCACAGGAGCGCATGACTCGTTTTCTTAGTTCGGCTGGAACGTTGTTACTGGCTTCTCATTCTGATGAGTTATTGCGACGTTTTTGTCGCCGCGGTTTGGTATTTGATAGTGGCCGCTTGGTGTTTTCTGGCCCTTTGGAAACTGCGTTGGAGTACTACCACCGCAATCACGTGCCGAATCCTATTGGAAGGCTGGCTTCATGACTCGGCTCAGCCTCTTTCGCAAACGCATCACCCCCGCATCTTTGCGTTCCACTATTACGGACGCTTGGCGTATGCGTCGAGCATGGTGGTTCACTGCTACTGCCAGAACTCGTGCGCGTTTTGCACGCACTATTTTAGGAAGTTTTTGGCTGGGCCTATCCAACCTGCTCTCAATTGCTGCCTTAGCGCTTGTTTACGGTACGGTGTTTAAGGTACAAGATTTCAATAAATATGTCGTCTATCTGGGCATTGGCTTGGTGGTGTGGAACGGCATCAGTGCAGCGATTGGTTCTGCACCAAATTTGTTTGAGCATAATCAGTCGCAAGTGCACAATACCAATCTGAATCCTATTTTTTATGTATTGGAGGAATGGTCTTTTCAGTTGCAGACATTTCTGCAATCCTTCGCCTTAGTCCTACTCGCTTTGAGCTGGTTCCAGCACGACTTACTGCTCAACCTACTGATCTGTGGTTGGCTCCCGTTGCTGAATTTGTTCCTATTTCTTTTCTGGGCACCCATGATTGTGTGTTTGCTTGGTGCGCGTTACCGTGACTTTTACCAGCTAGTACCAATTTTTCTTCAGTTGGTGTTTCTGTTGTCGCCCATTTTATACCAAAAATCTAATCTTGGCGCTATGGCTTGGACTGCCAATCTCAATCCACTTTATCGGGTACTCAGTCCGGTTCGCCATTCACTTATGTCTGGAGAGGTTCAGTGGTCACTCGGTTGTTTGATGTTGCTAATTAACACTATTGGTTTGTTTCTAGCGCTGTGCTGGCTCAACCGTGAACGTCCCAATATCCCTTTTCTTATCTGAGGTATTTGAACCCCTGAGTCGAGTTTGAAAGGAATTCATTGTTGTGACCCACCTGATCAATTTACTCTCCTGGAGGTCCGGTCATTCTGGCTTCGGTAGCTACGTTAAGCGGGTTATACCTCGTATTCCAGGCACACGGTTGCAGCTCAATGATCTGGGTCACGCATGTTTGACTCCATTCGAGCAATGGACTTCACAGCCTCCCTCATTGCCCCCTGGTCGATTGATGAGGCTGCTTCAATCCAACTCTATGGTTCAACATGGCCTGAGACTTAAGCATTTACTATCTCGTGCAGATCTGCAACCAGAGGTGATTTATTCCCCCTTCTTTGACTCTCTATTGGAGTTCCCAAAGATTCCTCAGTTAATCACCTGTCATGATCTGACTCCTCTCCGATACCCCAATTCTCGTAAGGCATGGCTGAAATACCGCTTGTGGCAGCCCCGCCATTTGGCGTGTGCCACTCGAACAGTGGCTATCAGTCGGCATGTTGCTAATCAGTTGATTGAATTTGGGGTGTCGGCCGATCGGGTGGTTGTAGTACCAAATGGAATCGAAATTGTCCGTCCGCCGGTTCCAGCCCCCGCGAGTGAGGATCTGTTGGTCATTGCCCGTCACGATGCCAATAAAAATATAGTTGGTTTATTGCATGCTTTGGCTAATGCGCAGCAGCGGTTGCCTGAATGGCAAGGTAAGTTGCGAATCGTAGGCCGTGGCATTGATATTTCAACTGAATTAGAGCGAATGCGCCGTCAGTTACCAAGGCCTGACCGCTTAGAACTAATTCCTCAGCTTGATCCTTGTCAGTTGATAGCAATGTTACGCGCAAGTTTGGCTTTGGTTTCGGCTTCTTTGGAAGAGGGTTTTGATTACCCCGTGCTGGAGGCAAAAGCTGAGGGTATCCCCACGTTGATTAGTCATATTTCTGTTCATTCCGAATTTCATGCTGGAAGCTCCTTGTTCTTTCCAGCCATAGGCGGCGAGGAATGTTTTGCTTTTGAGTTGTCCCGTTTATTGAGTGACTCGAGGCTTTGGTGGGATCTGAGTGCTGCTGGTCGTGAGTTGGCTCTATCGTTGTCGCTGACCCGTCAGCAGAACTCATTGATTTCTCAGATAGCCCAGCTTAGTTGAGGATGGTTAACAGGTCATTTCGTAATTGATTGGTGAACCCAGTTTCCAAGCGTCCATATCGACCAATACGTTCTTTACGGGTCTTGGATGGCTGATCCGCTAAGTGGCGATTTTTCCCAGCGATCGCCTGTAGTGCTACTGCCCATTCCCGTGTTTTAAGGGTTTCAAGGCACAACACATGTTCTTCGAAGTCGTGAAGTGCTTGGATTTCTAGGTGTGACTCGCAGTCGCTAGCGATCGTGGGCATTCCAAGGCAGGCACCATCGAGAACAGGGATCCCAAAGCCTTCCACCAGTGAGGGACTGAGTAGTCCAAGCGCATTTAGGTAGAGGTCAAGCTTGGAACTTTCGTCGACATAACCAGTGAGAATTATTCCTGGTTCGTGCTCCACGACCTGTTTGAGAGCTTTGCTGTAGTCATCACCTTTTAGCTTTCCGGTGACGCAAAGCTTGACCCCCTGTTTGTTGAGGCCGGATTCGGAATAAGCTTTCGCAAGAAAAAGGAGGTTTTTGCGGGCTTCGACGGAAGAATTGAATAGGAAGTAGCGAAAAGGAATTAGTGTTTTGCTCTGAATAGATGTTGAAATTGCATCGGTTGCAGATTTGGCTATGGCATTGTTCCTGAACATATAACTGACTGGTTCCATGTCTGCAATCCTTTTGGGATCTTCTGTTAGCCAGTTCGGGAACTGTAAAGATGGGGACTGAGTAATGACCACTTCTTCTTCGCAGCGTAGTTGATTGGTATTTCTTGTGTTTTTGGATTGTTCCGCTTTGAAGATGTGAGCCTTATACTTATCTGCTGTAGATTGTGAGACAAATAATCTACGAGATTGCACGCATGATTGCAAGCGGTGACTGAACATCACGGGGTCCTCATTATGAGCAACATATTCAAGTGGGATTAGGTCATGAACAGTTTGTACGAATGTATTGAGATTTCTGGGGCTAATATTTAGCGGACAAGTCGTTATCAGCGTGTCAAATCCTCTCAAGTCAATTTGAACCGGTCTCAAACTTGGAAGTCCGGCAGCTAACTGTGAGGCCAAGTACAGTTCAGGAGCGCTGACTATGCCAGTAATATTCTCTAGGTAATCTAGGCGCTCAATCCGAAGATATGGATTGTCATACAGATCTTTTAAGAGAAAGCTTTTTAGTTCGTTGCATTTGTAGCTTCGTGGTCGCCGAATAATATTCCAAAGTACTCGTATGTAAGAAAATAACTTTTTTGTTTTTCTCGCTAAAATAAATTTGCGTTCAAAGGCGTTTAGGATTGAATTTCTGCCACCATTGACTAATTTATTTAGAATTCGAGCATTGTGGATCATCTCCTGCGTTCTTCTCGGCAGGTTTCTCAATCCCTTGCCTGAAAGCTTATCGAAAAATTCTGTAAGTAACCAAACTTCAGCCCCCGCTTCGTGGAGGCATCGCATCAGTGATTTGCTGTATACAGCAATCCCGCGATGCTCGCTTTGCTCCAGGTCGTAGGCGGTGACAAGGATTTTGCGTCCGAGTAGAGGTTGTTTTGTCATCTTTCAGGCTCTCCGTTCTGCTTGCTTGAGTTTTTGTGAAAGCTTTAAACGTGCAAGTTGTAACGCATGGGTTTGATCTTCCCAGTGTCTGTCCACGTCCGCTTGCGGTTTAAGTTTGGCTAAGATCTGTGTCCGTAGCGCATCAGCCTCTGCCGTGCTTGCTGCCAGCTCAATACGCAGTTGTTCGTGGTCAGTTGTGTCGATGAATCGTTTATGAAGTGCACGCATGCGAGTAAGGTCTTCACTATTACCGACCTGTTTTGGATCCTTGCTGCGAGTGGCCTCACCGCTATGTTCGCCGCTGAATTGAGGGCAGTACATAACGTTTAATTTGAGTTGACTCCGCAACGTCAGACAGAGTTCTACATCTTCACCGCAGACCTTGTACTCGCTGTTAAAACGCAGCAATTGGAAATTCTCGTTTCTAATAACCATGGCTGCACCTGTGACCGCTGGCACAGGTTTTGGGTCGCCGAGCACTGCATCGTCTTCGGCTCCGATTAGGCGATCCAGTTGATGGTACGGGGAATGCCGCCCGTCAAACAGTATTCCCGCATGTGTTAGGCGTCCTTTGTTATCTCGTAATCGGGCTCCAACTAAACCGGTATCAGGATGATCGCTTAAGCACCACAGAGCGGCATCCACGCTGTCGGTATCGAGAACTACGTCGTCATTGATCAACAAAAGCACTTCGCCTGTGGCCCTATCAGCCAAGGCATTCATGTTGGTAGCAAAGTGATAGGGTTCCCTGCTCGCTATTAAAAACTTATAGCCTGAATCGTTATTGATTCTGTTTTCTTCTGCTGCGTCGCCATTCCACGAACAAAGTATCTCTACCTGATCGGCAGGAAGATGCAATGACCTCTTCAGGCTATTGAGCATGCTGCTCACTAGGAGTGCTGTGCGGGACACCACCAGGATCGATAGGCGCATTGGTGTCCAAAAACTCGACAGACTTTATCAACGTCTTATGAGGTGTTCGGATCACCGCAGCCTTTCCGTCGAAGACCCTCAGTAGGCTGGACCCCGCGATTAGCTGTATCCATGCTCAAGCTCCTGCTGGGTGATCCCAATGCCCGCAAGCTGAAGCGCTATCAGCCGATCGTTTCCGACATCAACCTGCTGGAGGAGGAGATTTCTCCTCTTTCTGACGATCAACTACGCGAGAAGACGGCGTTGTTCCAAGAACGTCTTGCCAACGCTGGCAGCTTGAACGACCAGCGTCCAATTCTTGACGAGATCTTGCCGGAGGCTTTTGCGGTGGTGCGCGAAGCCGGTAAGCGTGTTCTAGGTATGCGTCATTTCGATGTGCAGTTGATCGGCGGCATGGTGCTGCATGAGGGCCAGATCGCTGAGATGAAGACCGGTGAAGGCAAAACTCTTGTGGCCACCTTGCCCAGTTACCTCAACGCACTCACCGGGCGCGGGGTGCATGTGGTGACGGTGAATGACTATCTGGCTCGCCGCGATGCTGAATGGATGGGCCAGGTGCATCGCTTTCTCGGGCTTTCTGTGGGCCTGATCCAGCAGGACATGAGACCGGAGGAACGGCGGCGAAATTACAGCTGCGACATCACCTACGCCACCAACTCGGAGCTGGGCTTCGATTACCTGCGCGACAATATGGCCGCCGACATTTCGGAGGTGGTGCAGCGAGAGTTTCAGTACTGCGTGATTGATGAGGTGGATTCAATCCTCATCGATGAAGCCCGCACGCCTCTGATCATTTCCGGCCAGGTGGAGCGCCCCCAGGAGAAGTATCAGCAGGCAGCTCAGGTGGCTTTGGCACTCGAGCGTGCTGCCGAAATGAGCAAGGACGGCATTGATCCCGAAGGAGACTATGAGGTGGATGAGAAGCAGCGCAGCTGCACCCTCACCGATGAAGGTTTTGCCAAGGCGGAGCAGATGCTTGGGGTGCAGGACCTGTTCGACCCCCAGGACCCTTGGGCCCACTACATCACCAATGCCCTCAAGGCCAAGGAGCTGTTTGTGAAGGATGTGAACTACATCGTTCGCGATGGCGAAGCGGTGATCGTGGATGAGTTCACCGGTCGGGTGATGCCGGGGCG
>MDTD01002214.1_pt1 | contig 73692 bp, 66 predicted proteins | sample 811221 | NCBI WGS metagenome assembly MDTD01 (sample SAMN05326646, study PRJNA326480) | marine metagenome | isolation source: seawater | place: Pacific Ocean: South West | collected 2011 | reverse complement strand
GGCGGTGCCGTCGGTGGCGGTGTAGGTGAAGGAGTCCGCGCCGTAGTAGTCGGTGTCGGGGGTGTAGGTGAAGGTGCCGTCGGCATTGAGGACCAGTTCGCCGTGGGCGGGCCCATCGACCAATGTGGCGGTCAGTGAATCGCCTTCGACGTCAACATCGTTGGCGAGCACGTTTCCGGCGAGGGGGGTGTCTTCGTTGGTGGTGACGCTGTCGTCGGCGGCGGCGGGGGTGTCGTTGACCGCGGTGACCGTGATCGCCACGGTGGCGGCGGTGCTGGTTTCGGTTCCGTCGGTGGCGGTATAGGTGAACGAGTCCGCGCCGTGGTAGTCAGCGTCGGGGGTGTAGGTGAAGGTCCCGTCGGTGTTGAGGACCAGTTCGCCGTGGGCGGGTCCCTCGACCAGGGCGGCACTCAACGAATCACCATCGATGTCAACGTCATTGGAGAGGACGTTGCCCGACAGTGAGCTGTCCTCGGTCATGGAGAAGGTGTCGTCGGTAGCCACCACGGTGTCGTCGACTGGGTTGATGATGATGAGGACGAGCGCAGGTGCGCTGGGGGCGATGCCGTCAGATGCGGAGTAGGTGAACCAATCAGCACCATTGAAGTTTGCCGAAGGCGTGTAGCTGAAAGTGCCGTCAGAGTTCAGATCCAGCACGCCGTTCTGCGGGCCATCGAGGATCGACACACTCAACGAGTCACCCTCGACGTCAGAATCGTTGGTCAACAGATTGCCGGTCAGGACGGTGTCTTCATCGATACTGTAGAAATCGTCGGCGGCGACCGGCGCATCATTGGTCGGGGCTATCGTGATGCTCACGATCGCAGTGTTGCTCGTGAGTGCTCCGTCCGACGCGGTGTAGGCGAAGCTGTCTGCCCCGGCATAGTCGGCGTGCGGGGTGTAGGCGAACGAGCCGTCGGCGTTGAAGGTGAGAGCGCCATGCATTGGTGCGAAAACCAAGGCAGCGGTCAGGGAGCCGCCATCGACATCAGAGTCGTTGTACAGCACGCTGCCGGTCAAGATGCCGTCCTCGCTCATGGAGTACGTGTCGTCCTGAGCGGTGGGAGCGTCGTCGATGGGGGTCACGGTGATCGTGACGGTGGCCGGCGAAGTGGTTCGTACCCCGTCGGTGCCGATGTAGGTGAAAGAGTCGGCGCCGGTGTAGTCGGCATCCGGGGTGTAGGTGAAGCTGCCGTCATCGTTCAACGTCAGGGCGCCGTGTGCCGGGCCCGTCACGACATCGGTGCTGACCGTGTCCCCGTCCACGTCAACGACGTTGAGGTTGCCCGTGTAGATCGAGTCCTCACTGACACTGAATGAACTGTTGTTCGCGACGGGGGCGTCGTTGACCGGGCTGATCGTGATGGTGGCGGTCGCCGTACTGCCCGCGGAGGTGCCGTCGCTGACGGTGTAGGTGAACGAGTCCGTCCCGGTGTAGTTGGCGGTGGGGAGGTAGGAGAAGGTCCCATCGGCGTTCAAGGTGAGGCTTCCGTGAGCCGGTCCCGAGGCAAGCGAAGCAGTCAATAGATCCCGATCGCTGTCAGTATCGTTCGACAGAACATTGCCGTGCAACCGGCTGTCTTCACTGATGGTGAAGCTGTCATCCTCAGCGACGGGGACGTCGTTGACCGGTGTCACCGTGATTTTGACGAGGGTGGGCGCGCTGGACGTCGACCCATCGGAGGCGACGTAGGAGAAGGTGTCGGTGCCGCTGAAATCGGTATCCGGTGTGTAGGTGAAAGACCCGTCGGAACTGAGTTGCACGTCGCCGTGATTCGCTGCCAGGACCACCGTCGCAGTGATCGTGTCACCGTCCGGATCGGTGTCGTTGCTCAACACGTTGCCGGTGACTGTCGTGTCTTCGTCCGTGGTGTACGAGTCGTCCGCGGTTGCCGGCGCCCTGTTGACCGGGGTGACGGTGATCCCGACGACGGCGCGGGCATCAACCATGGCGTTGGACGCACTGTAGACAAACGTGTCGACGCCGGTCCAGCCCGGTTCCGGCGAATAGTGGAACGCGCCGTTGGGCGCCATCGTCAGTTCACCGTGGGCAGGCCCGGAAACTACTGACGCAGTGAGAGTCTGACCACTGGGATCGCTGTCGTTGTCCAGCACGTTGCCGAACACGTAGCTGCCTTGCGCGGTCGTGTAGGAGTCGCTGTTCACTACGGGCGTCTTGTTGGCGGCGACGATATCGAGTGTGATCGTTGCCGTTTCGGTATGGCCCCGATCGGGTCGTAGAAACCCGAGCAGCCCGTGGAAGTGGCGGCCGCTTCCGGCGTCGCTCACGGTCACGGTGAACTGATCCGGACCGACGTAATCGTCGTCGCGGGTATAGGTGAAGGTGCCCGTGACTTGATCCACTTCGACCCACCCGTGCATGGGACCGCCTACTTCGCCCCGTGCCGGCACGAAGTAGGTGAGACCGTCATCGTCGAGGTCGTAGCTCTGGAACGGTGTCGGGCTGCTGGTCTCGTTCGGAGAAAGAACGAGGGTCGTTTCCTGCGGGCGCACGACGGGGGCCCGATTGAAGAATGTGCGCTGTATCTCGCGAACTACCCAGCCGAGCACCGCGAACAACAGTTGCGGCCGGGACGGACTGACCGGCTCCGGCACGAGGAGCGGCGAGAGCGATGTGGCGGCGAATGCCCTCGGGACATTGATTCCCGCAACGGAGCCTGCCGCCACTGAAACGGCCGGGCCATCGAGAGGCGTTGATTGCCCACCGATCCCGGCATCCGGTGCGCTGTCGGTGCGCAGCGAGGCGGTTTCTGTTTCTGTCTCGTCGCTGAGCGACAATGTCACCGCGTCGACCCGTATGTCAGTAGCAGATGATGGTGCCGGCGCGGGCTCGTCTCGGCTCGTACCACCTGAACTGGCTGCGTCGGAGCCGCTCTCGGCTTCCGGCGCCGTCGCGGGAGATTCCTGCGGTACCGCGGAGGGCTCTTCGGCGCCGGGGGCCTCGGTCGAGTCGGGCGAACCGGTTTCCGGCGGGATGGTCGAAGGCACCGTGTCGTCGAGGGTGCCTCCCTCCTCGGACGGAGGATCCGTCTCGGTGTGATCGGTCTCCAGGTCGACGTCATCGACGCCATCGTCATCGACGTCAGAGTCCACCGCGGACGCCGGATCTGTCACCTCCGATAAGGAATCTTCATCCTCGTCCGAGTCCGAACGCTCGGTGGATGTATCAGTCGCCGATTCGGTCTTGTCGGAATTCTTCGATGGCGCGTCAGACGGTGACGAGTCGGCAGACGGCGAGTCCTTGGAAACGCTGTCGGTATCGGTGTCGGCGCGCGCTACTCCGAGTCCGTACCCGGTCGATATCGCCGCACCGACGCCGAGAGCGACGGCCAGCGCGCCCACGCGCCCGATGTGCCGCGAGTAGGTCGCCGCGACGTTGGGTGCGATCCGGTTCGACGGGATACCGCTGTCGACGCCGAGTCGAAAGGTCGGGAAGATGGCTTCAACTTTGCTGGGGTTCTTCTGCCTGCGGTGACGGGCCTTGGTCCGAACTTCGGCCGGGTGACGCCGTCCATGAGCCAATGTCCCTCTCCCACCACTCAAGGCCCATCAAGGGCGTCGGTCTCGCGGCGACGCATTTCCGAGGTGACGACTCGAACTCGACACCCACGCTGGCGTCTAGCAAAATTTGACGATCGGAACAATAGCATGGCAAGCGGTGTAGCCCTAGAGGTTTTTGAACAGTTCAATGGCTGTTTTCTGCTTGCTGATCGCTCAGCAACGTGTAGTGGACATGCATGACTCGCGAATCAGAAATCGCAATACAGCTCCCCGGCGCGGGGAGGAAGTGGACAAATCCAAACAAGTGTTCACTGGCGCTGAGGTCGTTGCGAAGGGCAAAAATCCCCGATGACCAGGAGTTTGTGCCGACACAGTGAGCACCCGTTCACCGAGTTGGCGACAGTGTGACTGCGCCACGGCAATGTTTGCGGAAATCGCGTCGATGCGCGTTTCCCGCGATGCCGCCGGGTCGATCGGCTAAGCGGTCAGCGTGTCTTTCAGCCCGTCGACGCCAGGCTGGAATAGCCCGTCAAGCCGGGCTTCGGAGCGTCCTGACCATCTCGTCGATGACTCCGGGCTTCGGCGAGGCGGTAGCGCCCTCCCGCAGAGAGATGAGGAAGACGACGGACCCCTCGACGCCGGGCACCGTTGTGACAACCATGCTGTGAAATGCTCTCGACCCATTGCATTCGTCTGCTGCGATGCCGGTCACCGTCGCCACTCTCTGCACCGCGGGAGACGACCCGATGAGGAACTCGCGTACAGGCCCGAATTCCACATCGGGCACCGCGTCGCCTTGGGAATAGATCAGCGGTACGGTCTGCGCTTCCTCGTCGAGTGCGGCTGTGATGTCCTGGTTCGCCGAACCCGTGACACCGGCCATCGCAAGATTCTGTTTCGGGCATACCGGGTTGGCGACCGTGGACACTGCCCCGATCTCGCGAACGACGCACTGGCCCTGGGGGCAGGGCTTGGCCCAGCCTGTCCGGACACCGCATTCCGCGACGGTCCAATCGGGCGGAGCGGCATAGGCCAAGCCGAACCGATTGATCGTTGCGTGCCAGCCGGGTTGTGAAGTCTCGTCAACGGACGCGGTGTACCCATCACACGTCATCGATGTCCCGGCGACGCTCGGCCCGGGTGCCCCAACGCTGGGTTGAGGCGCGGGCTGAACGGGAGAAGCTGACTGCGTCGGCGCCGACGCCGGTGGAGTGGGATCGTCGCTGTTGAACTGCGCGATCACGATCACGGACAACACGACGATGATCACCACGGCGATCGCCAGGAACAGCCACAGCCACGGCGCCCCGCGTCGCCGTGGAGGCCGATGACCCGGATGGTCGAGTTCAGGAGGCCCCGAAGGTGGCATCGGATAGTTCAAGGGGCCCTCCATCGGTAAGGCCGCAGCGTTGAGCTCGCTGCTCGGCTCTGGTGGATTATGCACCTTCGGGTGCTGTCGACCTCGAAGTTGGGATACGGCGCAAGTACTTTCAGTGGCGCGTGAATTCTGCCCGGCGCGGCAAGGTGAACTCCAGTCGTTGTTCGGTGGGCACACTTTTCCTGCGAGTCACACTGTCGGCGGTCGACCCTTTCAGTCGCTGGGCGTTCGCCGCGCAGGGCACTGCTGAGCAGATGCACAGCATTCGCCAGACGTAGCCCCCCATCCTGCGGTAGCTTGCGCTGCATGCCCTTGGAGCTGGCCGCGTTCTTCCGGACCACTCTGCCGCTGGATCTCCGCGCTCTGGACGAGCTCGATGACGGCCGCTACCACTCCATCTGGATGCCTGATCACCTGGTGAGCTTCTGGCCGGACACGATCTGGACGCCAGATTTCACCGACCTGGCCGAGGTGTCGCCGTCGCCGCACCGCTATCTGGACGTCCTTCCCCTCGCCGGCGCCGTCGCCGCGCGCACCGCACGGACCCGGTTGGCCACCAGTGTCGTCGACACGGTCCGCCGCCATCCGGTGATGCTGGCCCAATCTGCCCTGACGCTGAGCCACCTCTCGACCGGTCGGTTCATCCTGGGGCTGGGCGCCGGCGAGCGCGAGAATCTCACTCCTTACGGCTTCGACGACAGGGCCACCGTGAGCCGATTCGCCGAGGCGGTGCGGCTGATCCGGCTGCTGTGGAGTGCCGAGGGCCCGGTCGATTTCGAGGGCGAGTTCTTCACGCTCGAGCACGCCCGGCTGGACGCCGAGCCGCACGACACCGGGCCGCCACCGATATGGATCGGGGCGAACGGCCCGCGCATGCTGCGACTCGTCGGAGAACTCGGCGACGGCTGGTGGCCCACCGGCAGCGCCGGCCCGCAGACTTACGCCACCCAACTCGCGTGCATCCGGGAGGCCGCCGAACAGGCAGGCCGCGACCCCGATGCGATCACCCCGGCGAAAATGGTGATCTGCCTCGTCGGTGAGCCCGACGAACTGGACGTGGTCATGCAGCGTCCACTGGTGAAGTCGCTGGTGCTGCAGCTGACGGCCGAGGCGCTACGAGCCGCCGGGCATGACCATCCGATGGGGGAGCGCTGGCGCGGCATCCAGGACATCGACCCGCGTGCGCTGACCCGCGACAGACTTCTGCGACTCCTCGACGAGGTCGACCCCGCCGCGATCCTGTCCGTCGTCCCGCACGGCACACCGAAGCAGGTCGCCGAACAGATCGCCGAGTTCGGCGAGGCGGGCGCACGGGTCGTCTCGGTGCTCGACTACAGCGCCATGGCCGGACAGGACTACGCCGCCGCATCACCGAGCAAGGTTCGCGAGGTCGAGGACGCACTGCTGACACTCACAGGAAGTACGCGATGAACACCCTCGACGCCGACGTCGTGATCGCCGCAGCGCAGCGCGAGACCGGACTGACCGACTTCGGTGACGACACCGTGCCCGCGCGCGTGGCGCTGGTCGTCGACCGGCTCAACGGCGCCCGCCTCGACGACGCCGGCGTGCAGGCAGCCACGGACACGATCACGGGACTGCTGACCAGCCGGCTGCGCTTCATCGCCGACCGTGCCCGCCTGCCCCTTGCCGCAGAACGGATCATCGCGCCGCTGTTCGCCACCGGTGAGCCACGTTCGGGGACAACGCTGCTGCACGCCCTGCTCGCTGAGGACGAGGATTCCCGCGCGCTGCGGTTCTGGGAGGTCATGTACCCCTCGCCGCCACCCGGTCCGGCCGACACCGACGACCCGCGCCGGGCCCGGGCCGACGCGGACTGGCGCGAGATCCTCGACCGCATCCCCCCGTGGATCGTCAGCCACCCCTACAACGATCTGCTCGGCGACGGCCTGCCCGAGTGTGAACGCACCTGGGCCTTCGACTTCCGCGCGATGAACCCCAGCGCCTGGTGGCGCGTCCCGGTCACGATTCAGAACTTCGCCCAGGACCATCACGCGCAATACACCCTGCACCGCATGATGCTGCAGCACATCCAATACACCCGTCCGCCGAAGCGCTGGGTACTCAAGGGCTTTCACGGCCGCCGTCTGCGAGCCCTGTTCGACACCTACCCGGATGCCCGCATCGTCTGGGTACACCGGGACCCGGTGCAGGTGCTCGCCTCGCAGATCGTGGCGTTCGGCCAGATCAACGAAAGCCTGGCCGGGACAATGGATTGGCGCCGGTACGCGGAGGCGACGATCGAAGGCTCGCGGACGAACTTTCATGCCTACCTCACCGATCCGTTGGTGGACGACCAGCGTATCCACCACGTCCGCTACCGCGACTTCGTCGCCGACCCGGTCGAGACCATCGGCGGCTTCTACGACTTCGCCGGTGTGCCGTTCACGAATGCGGCCGAGAAGGGGATGCGCGACTACCTCGCGACCAACCGCAGCGACCGGTATGGGAAGTTCCGCTACTCCACCGACGTCCTGCCCGTACCGGTGCAGCACCTGCACGAGGAGTTCGCCGGCTACCGGGAGCGGTTCGGCATCGACATCGAAGCGAGGCCCTGATGGCCTTCGGGGACAGCGCAGACGACGAGGCGCTGCGTGCGGCGTGGCATCGCTTCTGCGACCGCCTCAAAGGAGCGGGCGACCTCGCCTTCAAGGACACCTCGCCGCCCAACGCCCTGCAGCGCGCCGACGCCTTCCGCTACCTGACGCAGAACCTCGGTCAGGCCTACGACCTCGCTCTGGAAACCAGGAACACCCGGTATCCGATGATCCACCCGTTCTGCGGGCCGAGTCGCAAGCTCGGCGGCGACAACGCGGACTTCGTCTATCTGCAGGCGTGGATCGACGGTGCATCGACCTACCGGATCGCGGGCAACCGGGGCTCCGCGCGTTTCCTGAACTTCACCGTGCAGGGGCCCCGCCCCGAGCAGGACGTGTACTACGGCGCGGATCACCCAAACCTGCACGAGCCGTTCGGCGACACCCCTGAGGCGAACATCACCGGCGACGATCTGGTGATCGAACCCGACGGCAGCTTCGTGCTCTACGTGGGAGGTGCCCGGCGAGAACCGAATTGGCTGCCCACCACGCCGGGCTCCCGCAAGCTGTTCATGCGGCAGGGCTTCGACTCCTGGGAGGAACGCTCGGCACAGTTCAGCATCGAACGCGTCGACATGGATACGCCACGGCCACCGCCGACGCCTCAGGACGTCATCGAGTCGATGAAGTGGGCCGGTGACTTCCTGACCGGCGTGATGACCGACTGGCCGGACCGTGAGCTGCAGATCGGTTCGCTGTTCGGCGAACCCGAGCCCAACGTGTTTCCCGGCGCGCGGTTTTCGGGCACCGCAGAACAACGTGACGCCCGGCGTGGCCGGCTCATCGTCACGATGCCGTGGCGTCTGGCGGCCGACGAGGCGTTGATCGTCGAGTTCGCCGACCACGGCGAGTTCTGGATGCTGACAAACATGGGGGCGTTCTGGAACAGCATGGACTATCTGTACCGGCCGGTGAGCTACACCCCGAGCCGATCGGTCGTCGACGCCGACGGCTGCGTGCGACTGGTGTTGGCCCATGACGATCCCGGCGTGCACAACTGGATCGACACCCAACAGTTCGCCGAGGGCTACCTGACCATGCGCGTGATCGGAAGCCGGCAACTGCCCGACGTGCGGACCGCGGTCGTCCCGCGCGCGCACGTGGACAGCGCCCTGCCGTCCGACACCCGCCGCGTCACGCCCGACGAGCGGGCCGCGCAGTTACACGCCCGCTTCGACGCCATCCGCCGCAGATACCGGATCTGACATGGACCCCACCCTCGAGACGCTCGCCGCGTCGGCCTTCGACAACGTCTATCATGTGGGCCACCTGGTCCCCGATCTGCTGCCCGCGATGCAGTCGCTCACCGGCGCCATGCAGATCACCTGGGCGGCGCCGTTCGAGATGCGCAGCGGCTTCACCCGTCCGGACGGCTCCGCCGACGATCAGTCTGTGCGCATCGCGTTCTCGGCGTCCGGCCCGCCGTACCTGGAGCTGCTAGAGGTCGTCGCGGCCTCGGACTCGATCTTCGCCCAGCCGAGGCACGGCGGTCTGCATCATGTCGGCTACTACGCCCAGCGTTGGCGCGACGACGTCGCCCGATTGCAGGACGAGGGATGGGAGCTCGAACGCACCGGCGCCGGCGTGGCATTCCTGCGCGACCCGCGCAGCGGGCTGCGCGTGGAGGTGGTGAGCTTCAAGGGCCGCGACTTCCTCGCCCAGGTGCTCAGCGGCGAAATGGCCAGGGCCTACCCGCTGACGGAACGTTCGTGACTGCACTGGCCCACACCGCGCGCGGGACACTGCGCGGAGATGCCAGCGGCGACGTCGTCGTGTTCCGCGGGGTGCCCTACGCCGCGCCGCCGATCGGCGAGCGCCGTTGGCGGCCAACACAACCGACGCAGAGTTGGGCGGGAGTCCGCGATGCCGCGGCTTTCGGACCCATCCCTCCGCAAGCCATCTCACCCGAGCGGCTGGCCAAGCGTGGACTGACGATGAGCGAGGACTGCCTGAGGCTCAACATCTGGACACCCGCGGCCGACGACGCCCGCCGGCCCGTGCTGGTCTTCCTGCACGGCGGCGGACAGACCCAGGGGCACGGATCCGCTGCCCTGCTCGACGGATCGCACCTGGCCCGGCGCGGTGACATCGTGGTGGTGACGATGAACTTCCGCCTCGGCGCGCTGGGGTGCCTCTACGCGCCCGACTGGCACGGGGCCGGCTCCACCAATCTGACACTGCGCGACCAGAAGTGCGCGCTGCAGTGGATACGCGAGAACATCGGCGCGTTCGGCGGCGACCCCGATGCCGTCACCGCGGCGGGACAGTCCTCCGGCGCGATCGCGGTGGCCACCATGATGGCGAGCGGGTGCGACCTGTTCGACCGGGCCATCCTGCAGAGCGGCGGCCTCGAACGCGTGCGCTCCACCTCGGCCGCCTCGGCCGTCGCCGAGCAGTTCATGGGCGCCGTCGGCCGCGCCGGCGAACCGAGCGTCGAGAAGATCCTTGCCGCGCAAGGCGGCATCGACCCCGGATTCGTGCCGCCGCAGGGCCCGTTCCATCCCTGCATCGACGGCGTCGTGATCGCCGAACATCCGTTGGTGGTTGCCCGTACGCGTGCCATGCCGGCGATCCCCGTGCTCGCCGGGTCGACGCGCGACGAGTGGCGCATCTTCGACGCGACGCTGGGCGAGGATGTCGTCACCGAGAGGTACGTCCGGCAGCGGGCGCAGGCGCTCGCGGGGAAGGACCACGACATCGAAGCCGTGCTGGCGGCCTATCGCGCCGACCACAACTCGCTGCGCGACCTCGCCAGCGCGCTCGTCACCGACTACCACTTCGCCGCGCCCACCGAGCAATTCGTGCGGGCACATGCCGAGCGCGGCAACGCGGTGTTTCGCTACGAACTTCAGTGGCCGTCGCCGCGGCCCGGACTCGGAGCCTGCCACGACTCATGCCTGCCGTTGGTCTTCGGCACCCTGGCCGCCGCGCCGGCGTTGGCCGGCGCCGACGACGCGGCGCGCGGCATGTCGGAGGCGATTCAGCAGCTGTGGCTGGAGTTCATCCGTGGCGGAGAGCCCTGGGAGCGCTACGACGGCGTCGGCGGGCCGACGATGCTTCTCGGCCGAGAGAGCGGTACCGCCAGGGGGCACCGCGCTGCCCAGCTGGCGTTCTGGGAGCACCGCTATCCGGCATACGGATGAGCGGCACCGCCGAGCAGCCCGGCGCCTGCCACGGCCTTCAGCGCGAGTGGGTGTCGCTCAGCGTTTCCTGAGCAGCACGGCCGGCGCGATGACCATCGCCACGACCGCGCCGAGCGCGGCGAGCCAGGTGAAACCGGCTGCCGCGACGACGAATCCGGAGGCGAGCCCGCCCCCGGCACCGGCGACGGCGATGAACACGTCGACGGTGCCCTGGGTCCGGGCGCGAGTATCCACCGGGGTGTTGTTCGTGATCGCCGTCGTCCCGGCCACCAATCCCAGGCTCCACCCGAACCCCAGCAGTGCGAGTGCGACGGCCAGCAGCGGCACCGACTGCGGCGGGGCGAAGGCCGCGGTCAACCCGGCCGCCGCCAACACCGCGGCGGCGAGGACCCCGACGACCGTCACCCCGAAGCGGTCGACGAGCGCACCGGAGATCGGCGCGGGCAGGTACATCGCCGCCACATGGATCGAGATGACCAGACCGGCGGCGGACAGCGCATGGTGATGGTGCTGCATGTGTACCGGGGTCATGGTCATGATGGCGACCATCACCAGCTGGGTGACCACCATGACCACCGCGCCCGCGACCACCGCGGCGCGGTTGAGAGACGTCGGCCGCTCGCCGTCCTTCCCGTCGGGCGAGTCACCGGTCACGGCCGGCTTGGGCAGGGACGCCGCCAGCATGAGCGGGTCAGGACGTAGCCAGGTCGCGATGACGGCCGCCGCCGACCCGTAGGCCAGCGCGGCGAGCAGGAACGGCCCGGCCAGCCTCGGGACACCGATCGCAGCGGCCACGTCGCCGAGCACGCCGACGAGATTCGGTCCGGCGACGGCGCCGACCGTGGTGGCCACCAGCACGGTGCTGATGGCCCGGGCGCGATGAGCGGGGTGCGCCAGGTCCGCCCCGGCATAGCGGGCCTGCAGGTTCGTGGCGGTGCCCGAGCCGTACACCAGGAGCGCCACGAACAGCAGCGCCACGTTGTCGAGGACCGCTGCCGCGACGATGCCCAGACTGCCGATCGCGCCGGCCGCGTAGCCGGCCGCGAGTCCGGGTCGCCGGCCCCACCGCTGCGACAGCCGGCCCACGGCCAAGGCCGCGCCGGCGGAGCCGAACGTGAACAACGCGCTGGGCAGGCCGGACCAGCCTGTCGAGTCGAGCATGTCCTGGGCGAGCAGGGCGCCGACGGTGATCCCCGCGGCCAGGCCCGCCCCACTGCACACCTGGGCGATGACCAGGACGGTGAGTGTGCGCTTCTGCGCGCGGGCCACGTGGTCGAGCCCGCTCGCCGGACTCGCTGCGCCCGGCAGGCCGTCGGTGGTGGACACGCTGGCTCCGGCCTAGGGCTCGCTGCCGGGCGGGGGTGTGCCGATCAGCACCGCGCTCAGCCGCGCCCCGTCGGGTCCGGCTCGCCACGCATGGTCCACACCGGCAAGCACCACGAGATCACCGGCGTCGAGCCGGTGGGCACCGTCGTCGAGCACCAGCTCGACGCTGCCGGAGAGCACAGTCTGCAGATCGAGGGTGTCGGTGTGGTGCATGGGGGTTTCCGAACCGGCGCCCAGCTCGACCACCATCCACCGCACCTGACCCGGTGCGATGCCCTGGTCGATCAGCGGCGCCGACCCACCGACTCGCGCCGGTGGCGGGCAGGTGGCGGTGGCGAACGGGACGCCCATCGCGAATCCGGGGGCCAGCTGGTCGAGTGTCAGCTCACCGTCGCTGACGACGCAGGATCTGCCGTCCCCGTCGACTCCGGTGATCACCGTGCGCATGCGTCGTCCTCTCGTCGGTCCTTGCGGATCGTAGCGACGCAGCAGAGATCAGTCGTCGTCCTTGCCCTTGCCGGTCCCGCGGCCCTTGCCGTTCTCGTTCTTCTTGCCCGGCCCCCCGCCGGTGAAGGCGGGCATCTGGGGCTGGTCGACCACCGGGGGCTGGCCGACAACCGGTGCGGTGTGTGGGGACGGCGGCGTGGGTGGGGCGACCGGAGTGCTGATGCCGGCCGGTTCCGCGGGAGAGGTGGCGGGCGACGCCGAATCGAGCACCAACGCGAGAACCGAGACCATCAGTGCCACCGCCACGCCGGCGGCGGCCAGCAGTGCCGTACGAGTCGTTGCCGGACCACGGCGACGTGGTGCTACGAAGAAGCTGGCCGACGGTGCGGCGACGGTGCCCGGAGGAGGCTGGACCGTGGTCAGCGGGCGCGTGCCCGGCGGCGTGGCCGACGGCGCCGGTGCGACGCTTGCGGTCAGTGCTGCGGCGTCCCCGGCAGCGGCGGCGCGCATCTGTTCGGCGCTGGCGAACCTCTGCCGGGGGTCGCGCGCCATCGCCCGGTCGATGACGCCGGTCAGTGCGGGTCCGAGCTGCGGCCGCAGGCGCGCGAGCGGTGGCGGTGGGGTGTCGATGATGGCCCGCGCCAGGGCCGCCGGGTTGTCGTGCGGGAACGCCCGCCGCCCGAGCACCGCCTCGTAGGCCAGCACCGCGACGGCGTACAAATCGTCGGCGACCGAAGCCGGGGCCCCGGCCACCCGCTCAGGGCTCATGTAGGCCATCGTCCCGATGATCTGACCGTTCGTGGTCTGCGCGGAGCCCGGCGTCTTGGCGATGCCGAAGTCGGCCACCTTGACTGTGTGGCCGTCGGGGGACAGCAGGATGTTGCCCGGCTTGATGTCACGGTGCAGCACGCCGGCACGGTGTGCCACCGTCAGCGCGCCGAGCACCTCGTCGAGCAGCGCATGAACCCGCGCCGGCGGCAACGGCCCGCGGGCGATGACGTCGGCCAAGGTGTTGCCGGGCAGCCGCTCCATCACGATGAACGGCACCCCGTCATGCTCGCCGCGGTCGTGCACCGCCACGATGTTCGGGTGGGTGAGTCCGGCGGCAGCGCGGGCCTCGTCGTCGAAGCGCCGGCGCTGATCGGGTTGGTCGATGAGAGTGGGGTGCAGCAGCTTGATCGCCACCGCCCTGTCGAGTCGGGTGTCCCAGCCGTCGCGGACCTCAGCCATCCCGCCGCGGCCGAGAACCCCTCGTAGCTCGTAGCGGCCAGCGAGCAACTCGCGACCGTCCATACCGGAAAAAGTAGCCGATCGTCGGGACGGGCAAACGCGCCGCACAGCACCGATCCGCGACGCAGGTCACGTCGGGTCGCCGGCGACCTGCGGATTACCTTGCCCGACCCAGTGATCCCGCCGTAGCCTCGGATCGTGTCCGGCCTGACCGTTGTCCGAGCGGAGGACCTGGCCGGCCTGGGCGTTTTCGCCGGAGTGCCAGTCGAGGCGCTCATTCCGCTGGCCGCCGAGCTACGCCCGCTGGCCGCCTCGGCGGGACAGGTGCTGATGCAGCAGGGTGAGCTCGCGGTGTCCTTCCTGTTGATCGGATCGGGCCGGGCCGAGGTGAGCCACACCGGCGCCGACGGGCACGACACCGTCGTCGAGCTCGCTCCCGGCCTGATCGTCGGTGAGATCGCCCTGCTGCGTGACGCGCCCCGGACCGCCACCGTCATCGCGACCGAACCGCTGAACGGGTGGGTCGGTGGTCGCGAGGCGTTCGCGACGATGCTCGAGATCCCCGGTCTGATGGACCGGCTGGTGCGCACGGCCCGCCAGCGTCTCGCCGCGTTCGTCACGCCGATTCCGGTGCAGATGCGTGACGGCACCGTGCTGTACCTGCGCCCCGTCCTGCCCGGCGACAACGAGCGCACCATCGACGGTCCGATCGAGTTCTCGGGGGAGACGCTCTACCGGCGCTTCCAGTCGGTGCGTACGCCGTCGAAGCGGTTGATGGCCTATCTGTTCGAGGTCGACTACCTCGAACACTTCGTGTTCGTGTTGACCGACGGCGCCGACGGTCCGGTGGTGGCCGACGCCCGGTTCGTCCGTAACGGTGACGACCCGGCCGAGGCCGAGATCGCGTTCATCGTCGGTGACGACTACCAGGGCCGCGGGATCGGCACATTTCTGATGGGCGCGATCTCGGTGGCCGCCGAGTACGACGGGGTGCAACGGTTCACCGCGCGGGTGCTCGCCGACAATCAGCCGATGCGGGCCATCCTCGACAAGTTCGGCGCCCGGTGGCACCGCGACGACCTCGGCGTGGTGACGACCGTCATCGACGTGCCGCGGCCCGCCGACCTGGACTTCAGTCCCGAGCTGGTCCAACAACTTCGCGGCGTGGCCCGCCAGGTGATCCGGGCGGTCGGATGAGTCGCCCGCCGTTGAGCAAGGACACCCGGTTGTGCATTTCGCTGGCCCGTCGGCCCAGCAACATCGGCACCCGGTTCCACAACCATCTCTACGAGGTCCTGGGTCTGGACTTCCTCTACAAGGCGTTCACCACGACCGACCTCGCCGCCGCGATCGGCGGGGTGCGCGCGCTGGGCATTCGCGGATGCTCGGTGTCGATGCCGTTCAAGGAAGACGTCCTCGGTCTCGTCGACACCGTGGAGCCGTCCGCTGCCAGATTGCGGTCGGTCAACACGATCGTCAACGACGACGGCAGGCTCACCGCGTCGAATACCGATTACCTTGCGGTGCAACAACTCATCGACGACCATCGACTCGATCCCGGCCAGACGGTGGTGATCCGCGGCAGCGGCGGGATGGCCAGCGCGGTCGGAGCGGCGTTCGCCGACAACGGCTTCGGCTCCGGTACCGTCGTCGCCCGCAACAGACATGCCGGACCGGCGCTGGCCGATCGGCTCGGCTACGAGTTCGCCGCCGACAGCTCCGGGCCCTGTCGACGCGGCGCCGAGATCCTGATCAACGTCACGCCGATCGGCATGGCCGGGGGCAGTGAAGAACACGACGCGGCGTTCGCCGACGACGCCATCGCCGGCGCGCACGCCGTGTTCGACGTCGTCGCGCTGCCCTCGGAGACGCCGCTGGTCGCGGCCGCACGCGCCGCCGGTGTCGAGGTGATCACCGGTGCCGAGGTCATCGCCCTGCAGGCGGCCGAACAGTTCGAGCGCTACACCGGCGTCCGGCCGACGCCCGAGCAGATCGCCGAGGCGTCACGGGTTTCGCGCGCCTGAGATATCAGGGAACGATGGTGGCCTGTTCGTCGATCAACGACGTCGCCTCGATCAGTGCTCCCTGCTGCGCCTCCGGGCCGTCCGCCTTGACGTTCAGCAGGTAGATCCCGTCCTCGGCCGGGATCACCACCGTCTTCTGCGCGATCATCCGTGTCGTGCCGTCCTTTGTGTAGAACCCGCCGATCAAAGTCGCGTCGAAGCCGGCCAGGTCGCTCGGCTGCCCGGTGTTCATCCCCTGGAACTCCGGCATGTTCTGTACGTCGGAGGGGGCGTATTCCATGATCTTGGCTTGGTCGACCTCGCCGGTCAGCTTCGACATCGTCGCGATGAGGGTCGGCGGGTCGGCGGCGGCCGCCGGGTCTGCGGTGAACACCATGGCGCGGTAGGCCCCGGGTGGGCTCTGTTCGCCCATGTCCTCCCAGCCCTGCGCGATGGGCAGCGTCACCGCCGGTGCATCCGGGTCGTCGGGCAGGACCGGAGTCTGGACGATGCCGTTCTGGGCGACGTACTCGTCGATCGTCATCTTCGGGCCGGATTCGGGGCCCGAGGCCTGGGCCGACGTGGTCGGCGCTGCAGTGGTGGTCTCGGTGCTCGGCTCGGTGGTGGCCGAGCCCTCGGTCGCGGTGTCCGACGCGCAGGCGGACAACCCGACCGCGAGGGCGACGGCAGCGGCGGCGACGACGCCGGCGCGCATGGGGGTGCTCATGTCAGCGCAGCATAGCCGCAGCGCCGACGTCGGTGTTGCAGCCAGCCGCACAGAGTTCGCCGTGGTATCAACGGCCTGTGAGGCTGCCCCCGCCGGCTGCGCTGGTTGCACTCGGGATCGTGTGCGCCGGATGTGCCGGGGCGCCCGAGTCCGCTCCTTCGGCGGACCCGACGGTGCCGGACCTCACCGTCGAACCTGCTCGTATCGACCGCGCCCGCCACGCGCTCCCACCGGGCTACGAGGTCGCCCCCTACACCGGCGCGCCGACACCGCTGGCGGTGTGGGGGTTGGCCGGGCCGGTCGAGGCGCAGCCCGTCCAGTGCGTCGAGCTGGCCGCGCCACCGGTGCGTCCCGACTCGGCGCAGGGCTGGTCGGCTTCAGGGCCCGGCGGCATCGTCTACGCCGTCGTCGCCGCTGCCGCACCTGCGGCGCCCGTCGAGGCGGCGGCCTGCCAATTGTGGACGGCGACGGCCGGACACACCAGCGCAACGGTCCGCGATCTACCGGCCCCGGCCCTCGAGGCGGCCCACACCGTCGGGATGGCCACCGCGGCGACCACCGTCGTCGAGGGCGGAACCGAGACCCGCGCCGACGCCGACACCTTCGTCGCGCATCTCGGACAGTTCGTCTGCTTCGTCGCGCTGGTGACCGATCCCGGGTCGGCGTACCCGCGCCTGGATGCGGCGTTCGCGGCCGACCTGCTGGTGGAAACCGTGTCGGCGCTGCGCAGTTGAGCAGGTCCGCGCGGGTACATTTGGCGGCGATGTCGAACCCGAAGCTGACCGTGCCGGCCCTGAGCGCGTGCGCGGTGCTGCTGGCCTCGTGCGCGACAAGCCAACCCGATCTGGCTGACGCCGACATCGCCAACATCGCGGGCATCGAGGACTCGTTCGGCCCGCCGTTCACGGTGAGCACCGTCGGCCCGGCGGCCATCGACCCGCGGCTGCTGGGCCCGCAGACGCTGCCCGAGGGGCTCACGTTCGACCCGGCCGACTGCGGCAAGCTGGCCAACGAGCGGACCCTGCCGCCCGACGTGCAGGGCAACATGGCCGCGACCACCGCCGAAGGGGACGGGGTCCGCTACATCGTGATGGCCGTGGAGACCTCGGAGCCGGTGCCGGTCAACCGCCCGAGCGATCAGTGCCAGAAGGTCACCTTCACCGGGCCGGGCATCCGCGGACTGGTCGAGGTGATCGAGGCCCCGCAGATCGAGGACACCGACACGGTCGGAACCCACCGCGTGCTGCAGACCACCACGCAGGCCGGACCGCGCACCGGTGAGCTGTACAACTACGTGGCGAACTTCGGGACCTTCATCGTCATCGTCACCGCCAATCCGCTGGTCGTGCCGGACCAACCGGTGGCCAGGGTCGACACCGGGCGGGCCCGCGACCTGGTGACGCGCGCGGTGGAGCTGGTCCAGGGCTAACGGACGTTGTGCGGCCGGAACTGGATGCTGATGCGGGGTCCGGTGGGCCGGGCCGTCTTGGGAATGCAGTGCTCCCAGGTGCGTTGACAGGAGCCACCCATCACCAGCAGGTCACCATGGCCGTGTCGCAGCCGTAACGCCGCCCCGCCGCCGCGCGGACGCAGCGCGAAAACCCTTGTTGCGCCGAGGCCGACGATGGCCACCATGGTGTCCTCGGTGCTGCTGCGTCCGATCGTGTCGCCGTGCCAGGCCACGCTGTCCTCACCATCGCGGTACAGGCAGAGCCCCGCGGTGACGAACGGCTCGCCGAGCTCACCGGCGTAGGCGTCGTTGAGCCGCCGCCGGAGCTGCTTGAGCCGGGGATGTGGGGGCGGGTCCGCCGCGTCATTGCGGAAGTCCACGAAGCTGACCAGCCGGGGCACGTCGAGCACCCGGTCGTACATCTGCCGGCGCTCGGCGCGCCAGGGCACGGTGTCGCGCAGCTCGTCGAACAGGGCTCCGTCGACAGCGTCGCTCGCGCCGTCCTGAGCGAGCCAGCCCGACCGGACTTCCAGCCAGGCGCCGTGGCCGAGCTCGCGACGCTCGGAGTGGTCGAACAGTGAGCTTTGCAGGGCCTGCTGCATGCCCGGCAGTCTATCGCACAGGCGTTCGATATCTCAGAGGCGGACGGCGCCGGGGCCTTCCTCGGCGAGCGCGTCCCCGGGGTTGGCCAGCGCGCAGACCTTCAGGCTCAGGCAACCACATCCGATGCACCCGGTGAGGTTGTCGCGCAGGCGCTGGAGATGGACGATGCGCTCGTCGAGGTCGGCCCGCCACGCCGCCGACAGCCGCGCCCAGTCCTTGCTGGTGGGGGTCCGGTCGGCGGGCAGCGTGGCCATCGCTTCCCGGATGCGGGCCAGCGGGATACCCAACCGCTGCGACATCCGGATGAACGCCACCCGGCGCAGCATGTCCCGGCTGTAGCGGCGTTGGTTGCCGCTGGTGCGCCTGCTGGTGATCAGGCCCTCTCGCTCGTAGAAGTGCAGCGCCGACACAGCGACCCCGCTGCGCAGCGCCATCTCGCCCGGCGTGAGTTCCTGGGCCCGGTCCATGACCTGAACCATAGTTGAGGTGGGGGTTTGGGGTTACTGTGCTAGCTGTGACGGGCGCTGCGCTGGGGTGTGATTCGGAGGTCGGCACGCTGCGGGTGGTGATCCTGCATCGGCCCGGTCCGGAGCTGCAGCGGCTGACGCCGCGCAACAACGACACCCTGCTGTTCGACGGGCTGCCGTGGGTGGCCAAGGCGCAGGAGGAACACGACGCTTTCGCCGAACTGCTGCGTTCGCGTGGGGTCGAGGTTTTGCTGCTCGGCGAGCTGCTGACCGAGGCGCTGGCCCACAGCGGTGCGGCCCGCATGCACGGCATCTCCGCGGCGGTGAACTCGCGGCGTCTCGGCGTGCCGCTGGCCCAGGAGCTGTCGGCGTATCTGCGGACCCTCGACGCTCCGTCGCTGGCACACGTGCTGACCGGCGGGATGACGTTCGACGAGCTGCCGTTCGGGGAGGGCGAGCTGTCTCTGGTGCGCCGGATGCACCACGGTGGCGACTTCGTCGTCGACCCGCTGCCGAACCTGTTGTTCGCCAGGGACTCGTCGGTCTGGATCGGGCCGCGGGTGGCGATCACGTCGCTGGCGCTGCCCGCCCGGGCCCGGGAGACGTCGCTGACGGACCTGATCTACGCGCACCATCCGCGCTTCCTGGGTACCAGGCGGGCCTACGAGTCGCGCTCGGCCCCGGTGGAGGGCGGTGACGTGCTGCTGCTCGGACCCGGCGTCCTCGCGGTCGGGGTGGGGGAGCGTACGACACCGGCGGGCGCAGAGGCGTTGGCCCGCAGCCTGTTCGACGACGGCCTCGCCCACACCGTGCTGGCGGTGCCGATCGCGCAGGAACGCGCGCAGATGCATCTGGACACGGTGTGCACCATGGTCGACACCGACGCGGTGGTGATGTATCCCAACATCGTGGACACGTTGACCGCGTTCACCATTCGGCGCACCGGCTCGGGGGTGAAGATCGACAACGCCGCGCCGTTCGTCGACGCCGCCGCCGACGCGATGGGCATCGGCAAGCTGCGTGTCATCGACACCGGCCTCGACCCGGTGACCGCCGAGCGCGAGCAGTGGGACGACGGCAACAACACGCTGGCTCTCGCGCCCGGGGTGGTGGTGGCCTACGAGCGCAACACCGAAACCAATGCCCGGCTGGCCGACTCGGGCATCGAGGTACTGCCGATCGCTGCCTCCGAACTCGGCACCGGCCGCGGTGGGCCACGCTGCATGTCGTGCCCGGCCGCCCGCGACCCGCTCTAGCTTTTGTGTGTGTCCGCGAACGTGCATTCCCGGTAGCACTCGCGGCCCGGCCGCTACCGGGAATGCACGTTCGCGGCATCCGGCGACAAGCTAACGCCAGGACGGCAGCCAGATCTGCATGTTCCACGTGTGCTGCGAGATCGGCAGCCCCGTCAGGATCGGATACAGCCACGCGAAGTTCGTGATCACCAGCGCCACATAGCAACACAGCACCAGCAGACCCAGCGTTCGTCGCTCCGCGTTCTGGCCCGGTTTGTAGAGGATGTCGCCGAGGATCAGCGCGATGATCATCACGAGGAACGGCGCCATCGTCGCGGCGTAGAAGAAGTACATCTGCCGGTCGATGTCGGCGAACCAGGGCAGGAACCCGGCGCTGTAGCCCACCAGCAGCACCGCGTAGCGCCAGTCCCGCTTCACGAACGCCCGCCACAGCGCCCACCCCAGCACCGGCACCGCCAGGAACCACATCGCCGGCGTGCCGACGAGCATGACGGCCTTCACGCAGGACTGCGCCCCGCACCCGGACACGTTCTCGGAGTCGATCGCGTACAACACCGGCCGCAGCGACATCGGCCACGTCCACGGCTTGGATTCCCACGGGTGGTGGTTGCCGTCGGCGTTGGTCAGCCCGGAATGGAACCGGTACGCGCCGTAGGTGTAGTGCCACAGCGAGCGCACCGCGTCGGGGATCGGCAGCACGCTGTCGGGTCCGATCGAGCGGCCCACCTCGTAGCGGTCGATGGCGGTCTCAGAGGCGAACCACGGCGCGTAGGAGGCCAGGTACACCCCGAACGGGATCAGCACCAGGGCGTAGAGCGCCGGTCCGACGTCGCGGCGGAACGTCCCCAGCCACGGCCGCGGCACCCGGTACTGCTTGCGGGCGGCGACGTCGAAGGCCACCGTCATCACCCCGAAGAACATCACGAAATACAGACCCGACCACTTGGTGGCGCACGCCAGACCGAGCAGCACGCCTGCGCCGAAACGCCACCACCGCACGCCCAGCCGTGGCCCCCACACGGTTTCGCCGATCCTGCCTTCGAGCAGCGCCTTGTGCATGCGTGCGCGGATCTGGTCGCGGTCGACGATCAAGCAGCCGAACGCCGCGACCACGAACACCGTCAGGAAACCGTCCAGCAGCGCTGTGCGGGCGGTGACGAAGCTGACGCCGTCGGCGATCAGCAGCAGCCCCGCCACACCCCCGATCAGCGTGGAGCGGCTGATCCGCCGCATGATGCGCACGACCAGCAGCACGAGCACGACACCACACACTGCGCCGGAGAACCGCCACCCCAGCCCGTTGTAGCCGAAGATCGCCTCCCCGAGAGCAATCAGCTGCTTGCCGACCGGCGGGTGCACCACCAGCCCGTAGCCGGGGTTGTCCTCCACGCCGTGGTTGCCCAGCATCTGCCACGCCTGGGGGGCGTAGTGCTTCTCGTCGAAGATCGGGGTGCCCGCATCCGTGGGCGAGCCGAGGTTGAGAAACCGGGTGATCGCGGCCAGTGCGGTGATCACCGCGGTCATGGCCCAGCCCTGCATCCGGTCCAGCGGTCCGAAGTCGGCCACCGGAGTCACCGGCCCCGGGCTGATCACCGGAGCCGCGTGCGGGCTGGCCACGCGTTCTGCGGCCGGGGCGGCGGTCACGACAGCGATCGTAGGCTGTCGGACATGACTGCCGGTCGACTGCTCATCGGCGCCACGCCGCTCGGACAGCCGGCGGACGCCTCGACGCGGCTGGTCCGTGCGTTGGGCAGCGCCGACGTGATCGCCGCCGAGGACACCCGCCGCGTGCGGGTGCTGGCCCAGGCGTTGGAGGTCCGGCTCGCCGGCCGGGTGGTCAGCGTCTTCGATCAGAACGAGGCGTCCCGGGTGCCGGCGCTGCTCGACGACATCCGCGCCGGAGCGACGGTCCTGCTGGTCAGCGACGCCGGCATGCCGATGATCAGCGACCCGGGATACCGCCTGGTGACGGCCTGTGTCGAGGCGCAGCTGCCGGTGCAGTGCCTGCCGGGACCGTCGGCGGTGACGACGGCGCTGGCGGTCGCCGGCCTGCCGGCCGACCGGTTCTGTTTCGAGGGGTTCGCCCCGCGCAAGCGGTCCGCCCGCAAGACGTGGCTGGCGGGGTTGGCCGCCGAGCAGCGCACCTGTGTGTTCTTCGAGTCACCCCGGCGGCTGAGCGACTGCCTGCGCGACGCCGTGGATGTGCTCGGGCCGGACCGCCGCGCCGCGGTGTGCCGCGAGCTGACCAAGACACACGAGGAGGTGGTCCGCGGCACGCTCTCCGAACTCGCCGACTGGGCGGCTGACGGGGTGTTGGGGGAGATCAGTGTGGTGCTGGCCGGGGTGACCCCGTCGGCGGACCCCGAGTCGCTGGTCGAGGAGGTCAACCGGCTGGTCGGTGCCGGCATGCGCGTCAAGGACGCCTGCGCGCAGGTCGTCGAGGCCACCGCGGGTGCCCCGTCCAAGCGCGAGCTCTACGACGCGGTCCTGCGCTCGCGCGGCTGACCGTCGCCGAGGATCGGGGCCGCCTTGTGCAGGCACTCCTCCCACTCCCGGCCGGGGTCCGAGTCGGCGGTGATGCCGCCTCCGACGCCCAGCACCGCGGTGCCGTCCGCGGCGATCTCGACGGTGCGGATGGCGACGTTGAGTTCACACCCCGCCACTGGTGAGGCCAGGCCCACGGTGCCGCAGTACACGCCACGGCGAGCAGGTTCCCAGCCGCGCAGCAGCTCGCGGGCACGGTCCTTCGGCGTTCCGGTCACCGACGCCGGCGGGAACGTCGCCGCCAGCACCTCGGCCATCGACACGTCGACGGGTACCTGCGCGGCAACCGTGGACACCAGGTGCCACACCCCGGGCGCCGGTCGCACGGCGAGCAGTTCGGGCACGGTCACCGAGCCGGTCCGCGCGACCCGGCCCAGGTCGTTACGGACCAGGTCGACGATCATGATGTTCTCGGCGACGTCCTTGACCGAGGCCCGCAGCTGGGCCGGGTCGGCGTCGGCGGGCAGTGTGCCCTTGATCGGACTCGATCGGGTGGTCTCGCCGCGGCGGCTGAGGAACAGCTCCGGGGACAACGACGCCACCGCACCCCAGTCACCGGCCAGGTAGGCGGCGCGGGCGGGCGAGGTGCGTGCGACCGCGTCGACGAAGAAATCGGCGGCCTCGCCGTGCAGCGTGCCGGTGAACTGGGTGCACACGCACGCCTGATAGACCTCGCCGGCCGCGATGGCCTCCAGGCACTCCCGCACCCCGTCCTGGTGCGCGGCGCGGTCCGCGCCGGCCCAGATGATCGAGGCATCACGGCGCCCGGTCGGCGCACGCAACGCGTCGCTCACCCACCCCGGACACCCGGCCCCGGTGAGGCTTTCGTGCCACCACCCGCCGTCCGCGTCGCAGCGCAGCACCGTGTCCGACCAACCGCCGGCGGCCTCCGGGATGCGCGGACCGCGGCCGTCAGCGCCGCGGTCAGGGTAGGACAGGTAGCCGAACCAGCCGCCGCCGACCGGTCCGTCATCGCGACCGCCCGGCGGCGCGGCGAAGACGTCGCCCGGTGTCAGCGCCGACGCGCTCAGGCTCGGCGCGATGACCGCGCGGGAGCCGAACCACTCGCCGATCAGCGCGGCCGGTGGCGGCAGACCGAGGCGGTGGGTCGCGGTGGCCAGCGCACGCAGCACCGACGGGCCGTCGCCCAGGTCGCCGAGCCGCTCGATACGCACCGGTCAAGCCTGACAGACCTCAAGCGGGACAGACACCGCCGGTGTGCGGGTCATCGGCCGATCTGACGGGGCACCATCACCGAGGCCAGCTTCTCCGGATTGCGCATCGCGTAGAAGTTCGTGATCCGGCCGTCCACGACCTCGAACGTCACCACCCCTTCGAGGTGGTCGCCCAGGTACAGCACCATCGCCGGGGCGCTGTTGTAGACCGCCGCCTCGACGCGGCCCTCCGCGCCGGCCATCCGGGCGAAGCCCAGCACCAACCGCGCCACCCGGTCCGCCCCCAGCACCGGCCGTCTGGCTGCGCTGACCTTGCCGTCGCTGTCGGCGGTCCAGGCCACGTCGGGCGCCAGCATGGCCATCAGTCCGTCGAGGTCACCGGTGGCCGCCGCGGTGAAGAACCGCGACGTGATCTCGGCGGAGACCTGCGGGTCGACGGGATCGAACCGCTTGCGTCGGGACTGGACGTGTTCGCGAGCGCGGTGCGCCATCTGCCGCACCGCGGCCACGGAGCGCCCCACGGCCGCCGCGATCTCGTCGTGGCCGAAGCCGAACACCTCGCGCAGCACGAACACCGCGCGCTCGTCCGGGCTGAGCGTCTCGAGTACCACCAGCATCGCCATCGACACCGACTCGGCCAGCACCACGTCCGCCGACGCGTCCGGCCCGGTCAGCAGCGGCTCGGGCAGCCACGGGCCGATGTACTGCTCGCGGCGCCGGGACTGGGCGCGCAGCGTGTTGAGGGCCTGTCGGGTGACCAGCTGGGCCAGGTAGGCCTTGCTGTCCCGAACCGTGGTCAGGTCGACCTGGGCCCAGCGCAGGTAACTCTCCTGCAGCACGTCGTCGGATTCGGTGGCGCTGCCGAGGATCTCGTAGGCGATCGTGAACAGCAGAGGCCGCAGAGGGGTGAACCGCTCGGCGTGTTCGTCGGTCACGATGCCGCCGCGACGTCAGCGGGTTCGGTGGTGCGTGCGGGTCCTTTGAGCGTCTTGTACGACCCCGGCTTCGCGGCTTCGCCGGCCAGCCACTTCACCGTGTAGCGGCACACCTTTTCCTTGACCAACGCGCCGGTGCGTCCGCCGAGGTAGACATTGACGGGGGTGTCGTCGGGGCGTTGCAGCTGCACGGTGCCGGCCCGCCGGCCCAAGCTGATGCACTGCCCGGTCATCGGCACGGTGGCATTGGCGGGAACGTCGCCGGTGATGCGGGCCAGCACCGTCGCGGCCGCCTGCGCTCCCAGCGGCAGGCCGGCCTGGCAGCTCATCCGGTAGGGCTGCCCCGACGGCGCCGAGGCGTCGCCGGCGGCGACGATGCGCTCGTCGTCCACGCTGGTCAGGGTTTCGTCGGTGACGAGACGGCCGATGCCGTCGGTGGTCAGTCCGCTGGCCGCGGCCAGGGCCGGAACTCCGAAGCCGGCGGTCCACACCGTCGCCTCGCTGGCCAGGGTGCGGCCGTCGTCGAGCACGACGTGGCCGGGGCCGACGGCGGCGACGGTGCTCCGCTCGATCAGCGTGACACCGAGCTTGCGCAGCCGTCTGGTCACCGAGCGGCGAGCCGGCGTGCTCAGCGAGGGCGCGATGATGCTGCTGACCAGCGTCACGGTGCGGCCCGCCTCGGCGAACTCCGCGGCGGCCTCGATACCGGTCAGCCCGGCCCCGACGACGACGACGGGCGCCCGCGGGGGCAGGCCGGCCAGCCGGGCGCGCAGCCGCTGGGCCTGCTCCCACTCACTGATCGGGTAGGCGAACTCGGCGGCGCCCGGCACCCCGGCCGGCGTCGCGGAGGTGCTGCCGACGGCGTAGATCAGGTAGTCGTAATCCAGCACCGATCCGGAGGCCAGCCGTACCCGCCGGGCCGCCGCGTCGATGTGCTCGGCGCTGTCGACGACGACGTGCACGCCCGAGTTGAGCACGGTCGTGAAGGTCTGGGTCGCCGGGTCGCCGTCGACGACCATCTGGTGCAGTCGAATGCGTTCGACGAAATGTGGCCGCGGGTTGACCAGGGTGACGGCCACGTCGTCGCGGGTCTCGAGTCGGTTTGCGGCCATCACTCCGGCGTATCCGCCGCCGAGCACGACGACGTGGATCTGGTTCGTGGGCATGCCTGCTCCTCGGGTCGGCCGGCTCCCTGACGAGCCGGGCTGACCTTGAGACACCGGTGACGACCGAAGTGTGACACGGTGTGACGGAGCACACATATATAGAGGAAAGAACTCAGTCCGCCTGGTAGCGGGGAAACACCCCTGTCGGCGCGGGCAGCGCGGTGCCCGGCGCCAACCGTGTCGCGATCGCGGAGAACATGCGCTGGTCCTCGGGTTGCCCCAGCAGGGTCAGCAGCGTGGCCATCGACGCCGGCATGACCGGCTGACTGAGGAGCGCCGCGATCCGCACCACCTCCAGCGTCGTGTAGAGCACGGTGGCGAACCGGTCGGGGTCGGTCTTGCGCAGCACCCAGGGCTCCTGCGCAGAGAAGTACCGGTTGGCGGCGCCCAGCACCGACCAGATCGCCTCGAGCGCCAGGTGCATCGCGGTCGCGTCGTAATGGCCGCGCACCTTGTCCAGCAGCTCGTCCGCGAGCGCCAGCAGTTCGAGGTCGGCGGCGCTGAAGTCCCCGGGTTGCGGGACGGTCGCCTCGAGGTTCTTGGCGACCATCGACAGCGAGCGCTGCGCGAGGTTGCCGAACTCGTTGGCCAGGTCTGCGTTGATGCGGGCGACGATCCCTTCCGTGCTGTAGCTGCCATCCTGGCCGAACGGGATCTCGCGCAGCAGGAAGAAGCGCACCGGGTCGACACCGAACTCGTCGACGAGGGCGAGCGGATCGATCACGTTGCCCACCGACTTGCTCATCTTCTCGCCCTTGACGTTGATGAACCCGTGGGCGAAGACCCGCTTGGGCAGCTCGATCCCGGCCGACATCAGGAACGCCGGCCAGTACACCGTGTGGAACCGGATGATGTCCTTGCCGATCATGTGCAGGTCGGCCGGCCAGTAGCGGGTGAACATCGCCGAGTCGGTGTCGGGAAAGCCCACCCCGGTCAGGTAGTTGGTCAGGGCGTCGACCCACACGTACATGACGTGGTCGGGGTGATCGGGGACGGGCACGCCCCAGTCGAACGTGGTCCGCGAGATCGACAGATCGCGCAGCCCACCGGAGACGAAGCTGACCACCTCGTTGCGCCGCACGTCGGGTGCGATGAAGTCCGGATGGGTGCGGTAGTGCTCGAGCAGCTTGTCGCCGTAGGCCGACAGCCGGAAGAAGTAGGTCTGCTCCTCGGTCCACGTCACCGGCGTGCCCGTCTCGATCGCGACCCGCACGCCGTCGCGTTCCTCGATCTCGTCCTCGGCGAAGAACCGCTCGTCGCGCACCGAGTACCAGCCCGCGTAAGTGCCCAGGTAGATGTCGCCGGCGTCGTTCATCCGCCGCCAGATCTCCTCGGAGGCGCGGAAATGGTCGGCGTCGCTGGTGCGGATGAACCGGTCGAACGAGACGTCGAGGCGCTCCTGCATGCGCTGGAACATCTCGGAGTTGGTGCGGGCCAGCTCGGCGGTCGGCACACCGAGCTTGGCGGCGGTCTCGGACATCTTCTGGCCGTGGACGTCGGTGCCGGTCAGGAACCGCACGTCGAAGCCGTCGAGTCGCTTGAACCGGGCGATGGCGTCGGTGGCGACCTTCTCGTAGGCGTGGCCGATGTGCGGCGCACCGTTGGGGTAGTCGATCGCCGTGGTGACGTAGTAGGGCTGGCTCATGTCAGGGTCAACCCTAAAGTAGGCGGATGTGAGCTCCCAGAAAGAGCGGCGTGAGCCGCCTCCCATCCCGGAGCCCGTCGGTCGGCTGATCGACGCGCACACCCATCTCGACGCGTGCGGCGCCGTCGACGCCGCCGACGTCCGGGTGATCCTGGACCGGGCCGGTCAGGCCGGGGTGGCTGCCGTCGTGACGATCGCCGACGACCTGGACGCCGCGCGGTGGGCGGCGCAGGCCGCCGACTGGGATCCCCGGGTCTACGCCGCGGTGGCGCTGCACCCGACCCGGGCGGGCGCGCTGACCGACGCCGCGAAAGCCGAGCTCGAGCAGCTGGCGGGCCGGGACCGGGTGGTCGCCGTCGGCGAGACGGGACTGGACCTGTACTGGCCGGGCCGGCTGCAGGGGTGCGCCGAACCGGCGCAGCAGCGGGAGGCGTTCGCCTGGCACATCGACCTGGCCAAGCGGACGGGCAAGCCGCTGATGATCCACAACCGCGACGCCGACACCGAGGTGCTCGATGTGCTGCGGGCGGAGGGCGCTCCCGAGACAGTGATCTTCCACTGTTTTTCGTCGGGTCCCGAGATGGCGCGCACGTGCGTCGACGCCGGCTGGATCCTCAGTCTGTCGGGCACGGTGAGCTTCCGAAATGCCCGTGAGCTGCGCGAAGCCGCTCCGCTGATTCCGGCCGGGCAGATGCTGGTGGAGACCGATGCGCCGTTTCTGACCCCGCACCCGTATCGAGGCGCGCCGAACGAGTCCTACTGCCTGCCCTACACTGTGCGAGCGTTGGCCGAACTCGTCGGCCGGCCTGCGGAGGACCTCGCCGATGAGAGCTCCGCGACGGCGAATCGGGTGTACGGCTGGGAAAGTTGCCGCTCGTAGGCCTTTTCGTTACCGTTCTGTGATCGAACATGAGCCGGATTACGGACGGTTCATGGTGCTTGAGTCGGGGTCTTACGACGTGAATGCAGTGAACAAACTCCATCAATCGCGCTCGCCCATGCTGCGGGTGCTGGTCGCCGCGACGCTGTTGGCGCTGGTTTTTGCCGGTGGCACCGCCGTCGCCGCGCACAAGACCGTGACGCTGAGCGTCGACGGCGCCTCGATGACGGTGCCGACGATGAAGTCGCGGGTGATCGACGTCGTCAAGGAGAACGGGTTCGACGTCGGCGAGCGCGACGACCTCTACCCCGCCGCGGACAGCCCCGTGCACCAGTCCGACACCATCGTCCTGCGCCGCAGCCGGCCGTTGGAGATCTCCACCGACGGCGGCGGCACCGAGCAGGTGTGGACCACCGCCGCCACCGTCGACGAGGCGCTGGCACAGCTGCGGATGACCGACAAGGCGCCGCTGGCCGCCTCGCGCGGCTCCCGCGTGCCGCTGGGCGGGATGGCGTTGCCCGTGGTCAGCCCCAAAACGGTGCGGCTCGACGACGGTGGCGCGGTGCGCACCGTGCATCTGGCCGCCCCCAATGTCGCGGCTCTGCTCGAGGCGGCGGGTGCACCGCTGCAGCAAAGCGACATCGTCGTGCCTGCCCCGTCGGCGCGCGTCGTCGACGGCATGGAGATCACCGTGACCCGGATGCGCATCGAGAAGGTCACCGAGCGTCTGCCGCTCGCGCCCAACAACCAGCGCATCGAGGACGTGACGCTGAACATGAGCCGTCAGATCGTCGAAGACCCCGGAATGCCGGGCGTCCAGGACGTCACCTTCGCGGTCTCCACGGTCAACGGCGTCGAGACCGGTAGGTTGCCAGTAGCCAATGTCGTCGTGAATCCTGCGCGCGACGGTGTGCTCCGCGTCGGTGCGAAACCGGGCACCGAGGTGCCGGCGGTGTCCAATGGAGCGACGTGGGATGCCCTTGCTCGTTGCGAAGCCGGAGGTAATTGGGCGATCAACACGGGCAACGGATATTTCGGTGGCGTTCAATTTGATCAAAACACCTGGGAGCGCAACGGTGGTCTGAGGTATGCTCAGCGAGCGGATCTGGCAACGAGAGAAGAGCAGATCGCGATAGCTGAAGTAACTCGGGCGCGCCAAGGTTGGGGAGCGTGGCCGACCTGTAGCGGGAGGATCGGTGCGCGATGACAATTCGGCTCCTCGGGCGAACCGAGATTCGACACCTGGCTAAGTCGATCGACTTCCGGCCACGCAAGTCGTTCGGCCAGAACTTCGTCCACGACGCCAACACGGTGCGGCGCATCGTGTCCGCGTCCGGCGTCAACAGGTCTGATCACGTGCTCGAGGTGGGTCCCGGCCTGGGGTCGCTGACCCTGGCGCTGCTGGACCGCGGTGCTCGGGTGACCGCAGTCGAGATCGACCCGGTGCTGGCGCGCCAGCTGCCCACCACGATCGCCGACCACTCGCACAGCGAGGCGAACCGCTTCAAGGTCATCAACCAGGACATCTTGACCTTTGAGCAATCCGAGATGCCAGACCCGCCGACTGCAGTTGTGGCAAATCTGCCCTACAACGTCGCCGTCCCCGCGCTGCTGCATCTGCTCGCCGAGTTCCCCAGCATCCGCACCGTCATGGTCATGGTGCAGGCCGAGGTCGCCGAGCGGCTTGCTGCCGAGCCGGGCGGCAAAGACTACGGCGTGCCGAGCGCCAAGATGCGGTTCTTCGGGAACGTGCGACGCTACGGCAGCGTCTCGCCGACCGTCTTCTGGCCGATCCCCCGGGTGTACTCCGGGCTGGTGCGCATCGACCGCTACGAGACGTCCAAGTGGCCGACCGATCCCGAGTTCCGGCAGCAGGTCTTCGACCTCATCGACATCGCGTTCGCGCAGCGGCGCAAGACGTCGCGCAACGCGTTCGCCGAGTGGGCGGGCTCCGGCAACGAGTCGGCCAGCCGGCTGCTCGCCGCCAGCATCGACCCGTCGCGCCGCGGGGAGACGCTCGCCATCGACGACTTCGTGCGGCTGCTGCAGCGCTCCTCGGACTGGCACATCGTGCCCAAGCCCGAGCCCGTCCGGGAAATCGTCGAGGGCGAAGAGACCCAAGTCCACTGAACCGGACCGGAGTTCACGCGTAGCAGTTCGCGCGTTACTGTCGATCGGTGTCCGCGCATGACGGCAATACGGCACCGGAGTGGGTTCCCACCGGTTCGGTGACCGTCCGGGTCCCCGGCAAGGTCAACCTCTATCTCGATGTGGGTGATTGCCGCCCGGACGGCTATCACGAACTCACGACGGTCTTCCACGCGGTGTCGCTGCTCGACGAAGTCACGGTGACCACCGCCGACGTGTTGTCCCTGGAGCTGACCGGGGAGGGTGCCGACTCGCTGCCCACCGACGAGCGCAACCTGGCATGGCGGGCGGCCGAGTTGATGGCCGAGCACGTGGGCCGCGCACCGGACGTCTCGATCTCGATCGACAAGACCATCCCGGTCGCCGGTGGGATGGCGGGCGGCAGTGCCGATGCGGCGGCCGTACTGGTCGCGATGAACGAGCTGTGGGAGCTCGGCGTGCCCCGCCGGGACCTGCACGCCCTGGCAGCCCAACTGGGCAGCGACGTCCCGTTCGCGTTGCACGGCGGTACCGCACTGGGCACCGGCCGTGGTGAGGAACTCGCCACGGTGCTGACCCGCCACACGTTCCACTGGGTGCTCGCGTTCTCGCCGGCAGGTCTGTCGACCCCGGCGGTTTTCGCCGAGATCGACCGGCTGCGCGCCGAGGGGGGCCGCACGCTGCCGCCTCGGTTGGAGAGTCCGGAGCCGCTGCTGGCGGCGCTGTCCTCGGGTGACCCCGCCGAGCTCGCCCCACTGCTGGGCAACGACCTGCAGCCGGCCGCGCTGAGCCTCGATGCCGCGCTGCGCCGCACCCTGCGCGCCGGGCTCGAGGCAGGCGCGCTGGCCGGCGTGGTGTCCGGATCCGGCCCGACGTGTGCGTTCCTGTGCGCATCGGCCGGGGCGGCGGTCGACGTCGGCACCGAGCTGGCCGGCGCCGGGGTGTGCCGCACGGTCCGGGTGGCCAGCGGTCCGGTGCACGGTGCCCGCGTCGTGCCGACGCCGTCGCCGGCGAGCTGAGGCGCAACCGGGTGTGACTCATGCCTCAAAAGCCGCGATCGTTTGGCAGTTACTTAAGAGTTGCTTAAGATGATCGGCGGTGAGAGCTAGCGGTCGAGTAGTGGACGCAACGAGCTTGCCCACCGGGAAAACTCTCGGTGGGTGCTCGGGTGAATCTGATCGCGGCTTCGGGACATCACCGATTCGAGACACAACCGCTCCCCAAATGTGTGCGCGCCTCCGTGAAAACGCCTCCCAACAGGCGGAACATGGACAAAGCGCGTTTTCGACGGGGCAGATGTCGGCGAGGAGGTCGTCGTGAGCAGATTCACCGAGAAGATGTACCGCAATGCCCGCACCAGCAACCGCGGAATGGTGACCGGCGAGCCGTACGAACCGGTTCGGCACACCTGGGGTGAGGTGCACGAGCGAGCGCGGCGCATCGCCGGCGGTCTCGCCGCGGCAGGCGTCGGACTCGGCGACGCGGTCGGCGTGCTCGCGGGTTTCCCGGTCGAGATCGCTCCGACCGCACAGGGGCTGTGGATGCGCGGCGCCAGCCTGACCATGCTGCACCAGCCGACCCCGCGCACCGACCTGGCGGTGTGGGCCGAGGACACGATGACCGTCATCGGGATGATCGAGGCCAAGGCCGTCATCGTCTCCGAACCGTTCCTGGTGGCGGTGCCGGTGCTCGAAGAGAAGGGCATCACGGTCCTGCGGGTCGACGAGCTGCTGGCCGCCGATCCGGTGGACCCCCTGGAGGTCGGCGAGGACGAGCTGGCGCTGATGCAGCTGACGTCGGGCTCGACGGGCTCTCCGAAGGCCGTCCAGATCACCCACCGCAACATCTACTCCAACGCCGAGGCCATGTTCATCGGCGCGCAGTACGACGTCGACAAGGACGTCATGGTCAGCTGGCTGCCCTGCTTCCACGACATGGGCATGGTCGGCTTCCTGACCATCCCGATGTACTTCGGCGCCGAGCTGGTCAAGGTCACGCCGATGGACTTCATGCGGGACACCCTGCTGTGGGCCAAGCTGATCGACAAGTACAAGGGCACGATGACCGCGGCGCCGAACTTCGCCTATGCGCTGTTCGCCAAGCGGTTGCGCCGCCAGGCCAAGCCCGGCGAGTTCGATCTGTCCACTCTGCGCTTCGCGCTGTCGGGCGCCGAGCCGGTCGAGCCCGCCGACGTCGAGGATCTGCTGGACGCCGGTAAGCCGTTCGGGCTGGACCCGGGCGCGATCCTGCCCGCCTACGGCATGGCCGAGACGACGTTGGCGGTGTCGTTCTCGCCATGCGGCCAGGGTCTGACCGTGGACGAGGTCGATGCCGACCTGCTGGCCGCGCTGCGCCGTGCTGTGCCGGCGACCAAGGGACACACCAAGCGCCTTGCCGAGCTCGGACCGCTGCTCACCGACCTCGAGGCCCGCGTCATCGACGACCACGGTGAGGTCATGCCGGCCCGCGGTGTCGGGGTGATCGAGCTGCGCGGCGAGTGCGTGACACCCGGCTATATGACCATGGGCGGGTTCATCCCCGCGCAGGACGAGCACGGCTGGTACGACACCGGCGACCTCGGCTACATGACCGAGGAGGGCAACGTGGTGGTCTGCGGTCGCGTCAAGGACGTGATCATCATGGCCGGGCGCAACATCTATCCGACCGACATCGAGCGCGCTGCCGGCCGGGTGGACGGGGTGCGTCCGGGGTGTGCGGTGGCGGTGCGTCTGGACGCCGGCCACTCCCGCGAGACCTTCGCCGTCGCGGTCGAGTCCAACGCCTGGCAGGACCCGGTCGAGGTGCGCCGGATCGAGCACCAGGTCGCCCACGAGGTCGTTGCCGAGGTGGATGTGCGCCCCCGCAACGTCGTGGTGCTCGGGCCGGGCAGCATCCCGAAGACCTCCTCGGGCAAGCTGCGCCGCTCCACCTCGGTCTCCCTGGTCACCTAATCTCCGCGGCGCGCGGGTTGGTACGGCGGCGCGCCGCCATCCCCGGCATTTCGCGCGCTCGTCGGAGGTGACCGGGCGAACCGGGTCACCGCGGCGACCGAGTTGGGTATGGTTCGGCCATGGCCGACCTGCTCGAGCTACTGTCTGCGAACTGCATCGCGCTGGACGTGGCCGCGGAGACCTGGCAGGAGTCGATCGTCGCGGCCGGTGAATTACTGGAACGCGCGGGCATCGCCGATGCCCCCTACACGCAGTCGATGATCGACAACGTCGAATCCAATGGCCCCTACATCGTGGTGGCCCCGGGCTTCGCGTTCGCACATGCCCGACCGTCTCCTGCGGTCCACCACACCGGCATGTCCTGGGTGCGACTGGCCCACCCAGTTTCCTTCGGCCACAAGACCAATGACCCGGTATCGCTGGTCGTCGCGCTGGCCGCCACCGACTCCGGCGCCCACAACACCGCGATGGCCGAGCTGGCCAAGCTGCTCGGTGACACCGACCGGCGTGCTGCACTGGAGTCCGCGGCGACCCCCGACGAGTTGCTCGCGGCGCTGGGTGCCACGGCGCCGACGCCGGCCGCCGCGTCCAGCGGTGCGTCGCAGCCCAAGAACCTGATCCTGACAGTCTGCGGAAACGGCTTGGGCACCAGCCTTTTTCTGAAGAACACGCTCGAGCAGGTGCTGTCCACCTGGGGGTGGGCGCCGTTCATCAAAGTCGAGGCCACCGACACCATCTCGGCCAAGGGCAGAGCCAAAGAAGCCGACCTGATTCTGACGTCCGGCGAGATCGCCCGAACCCTCGGCGATGTGGGAGTGCCCGTCAAGGTGATCGAGAACTTCACCTCCACGCGCGAGATCGATTCGACGCTGCGCGACTCCTACGACGTCTGACCTCACCAAGGAGTTCATCGTGAATTGGCTGGTAAGCATCGCCGAGTTCGTCGTCAACGAAATACTCTCTGTACCAGCCTATCTCATCGGCATCATCACAGCTGTCGGGCTTATCGCGCTGCGGAAGTCCACCGGCCAGGTGATCGGCGGAGCGCTGAAGGCCACGTTGGGTTTTCTGCTCATCGGGGCAGGCGCCACCCTGGTCGTGTCGTCGCTGCAACCCCTGGGCGTGATGATCCAGGGGGCTGCCGGAACCCAGGGGGTGGTGCCCACCAACGAGGCCATCGTCGGGATCGCCCAGGACCAGTTCGGCGGCCAGGTCGCCTGGTTGATGATCCTCGGTTTCGCCATCAGCCTGCTGCTGGCGCGGTTCACCCCGCTGCACTACGTGTTCCTGACCGGTCACCACACGCTGTTCATGGCGACGCTGCTGACCATCGTGCTGGCGACCTCCGGGCTGCCCGCGGTCACCGTCGTCGTGGTCGGTGGTGTGCTGCTGGGCGTCGTCATGGTCGCCCTGCCGGCCATCTCACAGCCGTGGACGAAACGCATCACCGGTGACGACAGCATCGCCATCGGGCACTTCGGCACACTCGGCTACATCGCGTCGGGCATCACCGGCCGGTTCGTCGGGGGTGCGAAGAGCCGATCCACCGAAGATCTCAAACTGCCGGAATCGCTGCGTTTCCTGCGAGACTCCATGGTGGCCACGGCGCTGTCGATGGTGCTGATGTACGTCATCGTGTCGCTGGTCTATCTGGCCCGGGCCGGACAGGACACGGCCTTCCAGGCGTTCGCCGACGACACCGGTGCCGGCGCGGCCAGCGGCGTCGGCAACTACCTGATGATGGGGGTGACGCAGGGACTGAGCTTCGGGGTCGCGGTCGCGGTGATCCTGTTCGGCGTGCGAACCATCCTCGGTGAACTGGTCCCGGCGTTCCAGGGCATCGCCGAGCGGATGGTCCCGGGTGCGGTACCCGCCCTCGACGCCCCGATCGTCTTTCCCTTTGCCCAGAATGCCGTCCTGATCGGCTTCATCTCCAGCTTCGTGGCCGGGCTGGCCGGGTTGGCTGTGCTGTCGTTGTGGCTCGGCCCGGCGTTCGGCTGGGTGCTGGTGCTCCCGGGCTTGGTTCCCCACTTCTTCACCGGTGGCGCAGCCGGCGTCTACGGCAACGCTACCGGAGGGCGTCGGGGCGCGATCGCCGGCGGGTTCGTCAACGGATTGCTGATCACGTTCCTGCCGGCGCTGCTGGTGCGGGTGCTCGGGTCGTTCGGTGAAGAGAACACCACCTTCGGTGACGCCGACTTCGGCTGGTACGGGATCCTGCTGGGCAACGCCGCCAAACTGGGGACGGTCTGGGGCGTGGTGGTGATGCTGTTGATCGGCGCGACCCTGCTGGGGCTGGCCATCGCCGTGCAGCGCAAACTCGTCGACACCGGCTGGGATCCGTCACCGGGGCGTCCCGCGCCCGGCGGATCCGGCTCCACCGACTCGGCCTCCGGCGACGACACAGCGGTAAGCGGTGCCCGCAGCTACCCGAAGATCCCGGCTCCGCAGGGCGCGCCCGCGCCGCCGCCACCGCCGAAGTGACGGAAGCGTTCGCGCGGGGCGGTGTCAGCGAGAGGACCGCTGCCGGTCCAGGGATACCGGCGGGAGGTATTCGCCGACCAGTTCGCGGTGCCACCACGCCCCGTCGCGACGCAGCTCCCGCCAGGTGGTGAAGCGGTATTCGTACAGGCGCGCTCGTACACAGCGCGGTGGCGCATCGGGAAACGGGTTGTGCCGCAGCAATCGCAGCGTCGCCGCGTCGTTGCGTAACAACCGGTTGACCAGCGGGCGGAACCAGTCCGCCGCAAAGCTCGGCGACAGTGCGGCGAACCACATCATCCAGTCCAGCCGCAGGTGGTAGGGCGCCCATTGGCGGGGCATCCGGCGCGGGTCGCCGGGCTTGCCCTTGAAGCTGTACTCCCGCCAGACCGGCTCCTCACCGAGCGAGTCGGAGGTGCCTTCCAGCACGACCTCGTTGCGGACCCTGCCGATGCTGCCGAACGCACCATAGGTGTTCACCAGGTGCAGCGAGTTGAACGACGCGTTCATCCGTCGGCCGCGTCCGATCATGTTGCGCACCGGCCAACAGCTCAGCACCAGCGTCAGCGCCGCGGCGGCGAGGACGAGCACGGCGAACCACACCGGAGGTCCGGACAGCGGCGGTGGGTCACCCAGCGGCAACACCGTCGCGAAAGCCGTGTGATCGAGCGCCGCGAAGGCCAGGATGATCGTCAGCCAGTTCAGCCAGGCGAAGTTCCCCGATGCCACCAGCCACAACTGCGTGACGATGACGACGGCGCCGGCGACGGAACCGACCGGCTGCGGCGCGAACAACGCGAACGGCGCCACCAGCTGCGAGAAGTGGTTGCCCGCGACCTCCACCCGGTGCAGCGGTCTGGGCAGGTGGTGGAAGAACCAGCTCAGCGGGCCGGGCATGGGCTGAGTTTCGTGGTGGTAGTCCAGGCAGGACAGGTCGCGCCAGCATTCGTCGCCGCGCAGCTTGATCAGCCCGGCCCCGAACTCGACGCGAAACACCAACCAGAGCACCAGCCACAACGCGGGAAGCGGTGGTGCGATGTCGTCATTGCCGAGGAACGCCGCCACGAACCCGGCCTCCAGCAGCAGCGATTCCCAGCCGAAGCCGTACCAGCGCTGCCCGACGTTGACGATCGACTGGTAGAGCACCCACAGCACCAGCCAGGTCACCAGCGCGGCCCACAGCGGCACGACGTTGATCAGTCCCGCGACGACGCCGGCCGAGACTGCGGCGCCGAACCAGCACACCGCGGCGAAGAACCGGTCGGAGTAGTACAGCTGGAACAGGCTCGGCGCCGCGCGGAACGGCACGCGCGCCACGAAGCGGGGGACCGGGAGCATGCCTTGTTCTCCGATGAGCGCGCGGAACTGCCGGCCCGCCGCGACGAACGCGATCAGATAGATCGCGGCCACGCCGCGTTGCACGACCTCGCGGGCCAGCCAGAACTCCGGCGCGCTGAACCACTGCGCGTCCACGCTGGGCGGGTACCCGGGCGACGGGCGTTCGAACGGGATGGACAAGAAAACGGTTGGGCAGATGTCGGTCGGCGCGGATACCGTCGATGCCATGCAGTGGGCCATCGAAGCCATCGATCTGGTGAAGCGGTTCGGTGACCACACCGCCGTCGACGGCGTCAGCTTCGCCGTGCCGGCCGGCACCGTATTGGGCTTGCTCGGCCCCAACGGCGCCGGCAAGACCACCACCGTGCGGATGATGACGACGCTGACCGAGCCGACGGCCGGTACCGCCCGTGTCGCGGGCTACGACGTGCGCATCGACCCTGACGCGGTGCGCCGCAACATGGGGCTGACCGGTCAGGTCGCCACCGTCGACGAGTTGCTGACCGGCCGGGAGAACATCCGCATGATCGGTGGTCTCTACGGCATCCGCCGTCGCGATCTGGCGCGCCTCGGTGAGCAGTTGCTGGAGCAGTTCTCGCTGACCGACGCCGGCGACCGGGTGGTCAAGTCCTACTCGGGCGGGATGCGCCGCCGGCTGGATCTGGCGGTCAGCCTGCTGGCATCGCCGCCGGTGTTGTTCCTCGACGAGCCGACCACGGGGCTGGATCCGCGCAGCCGCAGTGAGTTGTGGGACGTGCTGCGCGGATTGGTCGCCGAGGGCACCACCTTGCTGCTGACCACGCAGTATCTGGAAGAGGCCGACCAGCTGGCCGACAACATCGTGGTCATCGACCGCGGCCGGATCATCGCCGAGGGTTCACCGAGGGAACTCAAGCAGCAGGCCGGCCGGGCCAGCCTGGTCGTGACGGTCACCGCCGGCGCGGACGTGGCGGCCGCCGAGACGCTGTTGCGCCGGACCGGGGCCGAGGTTTTCGTCGACCAGGCCGCCCGGCAGTTGACCGCGGCCGCCGACGGTATCGACGACATGATCACGGTGGCGGGCTGGCTGCGCGACAGTGGCATCGGCGTCGACGACATCGGGTTGTCACGACCCAGCCTCGACGACGTGTTCCTGACTCTGACCGGCCATCGCACCGAAGACTCCGAGGAGGTCGGCGCATGACCGCGCTGCAGACCACGCCACAAGCGCCGATGACGCCGCGCCCGGTTCCGACGCGCCGTACCAACCTGGCTCAGCAGTCGTGGATCATGGTCAAGCGCAACATGATCCACACCAAGCGGATGCCGGAGATGCTCAGCGACGTGACCGCGCAGCCGATCATGTTCGTGTTGCTGTTCGCCTTCGTCTTCGGGGCTTCGATCACCAACACCGGTGGGGCGTCCTACCGGGAGTTCCTGCTGCCCGGCATTCAGGCGCAGACCATCGTGTTCTCGGCGTTCGTCGTGGCCGCCGGCATCACCGCCGATGTCGAGAAGGGCATCATCGACCGGTTCCGCGCCCTGCCCATCTCGCGGTCCTCGGTGCTGATCGGGCGCAGCATCGCCAGCGTGATCCATTCCTCGTTGGGTGTGGTGGTGATGGCGGTGACCGGGCTGGCGATCGGGTGGCGCATCCGCAACAGCATCGGTGAAGCGGTGCTGGCCTTTGCGCTGCTGTTGCTGTTCGGCTTCGCGATCATCTGGTTCGGCATCCTGATCGGCTCGTTGATGCGGACCGTCGAGGCGGTCAACGGGGTGATGTTCACGGCGCTGTTCCCGATGACGTTCCTGGCCAACACGTTCGTGCCGACCGAGCCGATGCCGCACTGGCTGCGGGTGATCGCCGAATGGAACCCGGTGTCCTCGCTGGCACAGGCCATGCGTGAACTCTGGGGCAACGGCGGCCCGGCTCCGGCGAGCGCTCAACTGCCGTTGCATCATCCGGTGCTCTCGACGGTGCTGTGGTCATTGGCGCTGACGGCCGTGTTCGCGCCGTTCGCGCTGTATGCCTACCGGCGCCGCACCTCCGACTGAGCCCGAGTTCACGTTGGGACTGCGGTCAGCGCGGCTCGCACTCGCACTTCTTCGCGCCCAGCGCAGTCTCAACGCGAGGTAAGTAGCTTGTCGAGTTTGTCGAGTTGAGCTTTGTAGCCGAACTTCATGCCGAAGGCCGCCATCTTGGCCTTGGCGCCGATGTGGGTGATCGCGATGCGCAGCGTCACGGTCGTGGTGCCGTCGGATTCGGTGAAGGTCACGTCGTTGGTGTGATGGATCGTCGAGCCCTCCTCCTCGCCCTCGGTCCATGACCGCGCGTCGTAGGTCAGCTGGGCGGTGGGTTCGATCCGGGTGAAGGTGCCGGCCATCGGCCAGCGGGTGCCGGCGTACTTGCCCATCGCCTCGCCGGCTTCCATGACGAGATACAGCTCACCGCCCACGCGCAGGTCGGCCCGGCATTCGGGGATGAACGTCTTCTCCGGCCCCCACCATTGGCGCAGCATGTCAGGATCGGTCCAGGCCTGCCACACCGTCGCCAGCGGGGCACGGTAGGTGCGCTCGAAGTCGAGCTGCTTGGTCTTCTTGAACAGCTGAAGGATCATGCTGTGTCTCCCGATTCTCGGTTTTTGTTTGTCAATCCTGTTGATGCTCAGCATCATCGAGGGTGTCGAGGTATGCACCGAGCGAGTCGAGGCGTGCGTGCCACAGCTGCTCGAACGAGCCGGCCCAGCGCTCGATCGCCTCGAACGGTGCGCGCTCGAGGTGGTAGATGCGCTGCCGGGCGATGGCCTCGACCGCCACGACCCCCGAATCCCCAAGCACCCGAAGGTGCTTGCTCACCTGCGGCTGCCGGATGTCGAGCGACTCGGCGATCTCGCCGACGGATCGTGGCCCGGTGCGCAGTAATTCGACGATCCGCAGCCGGCTGGGCTCGGCTAGTGCTCCGAAGACCGTCGCGTGCATGGGCCCACGCTAGGACCACGACGTATTCCTGTCAAGGAATATGTTGAAGCGGGTTGCCGACAGCTAGGTATAGCGATATATACTCAGCTGGTGACCGCCAAGCTGCCGCCCCGCCTCGCCGACCACCCCACCGTGCGAGCAGTGCGCGCCCGACCGACGACCCGCCCGGGTCCTCTGGATGCCGCCTGGTTGCGGCAGGTGTGCCTGGATGCTGGCGTCGACGACGTCGGCTTCGCCGCGGTCGACGACCCCGCGCTCGACGATGAACGCGCCCATGCGCAGGCGGCGTTACCCGGCGCGGTCAGCTACCTGTCGCTGGTCGTCAAGATGAATCGCGACAACGTGCGCTCGACCGCACGCAGCGTCGCCAACCAGGAGTTCCATCGCAGCGGCGAGATCATGAACGAGGCGGCGCACCGCATCACCCGGGTGCTCCAGGATGCCGGGCACCGCGTGGTCAACCCCTCGGCGACGTTCCCGATGGAGATGGACCGCTTCCCGGGCCGGATCTGGGTGATCGCGCACAAGCCCGTCGCCGTAGCCGCCGGCATGGGCGTGATGGGCATCCACCGCAACGTCATCCACCCGCGGTTCGGCAACTTCGTGCTGCTCGGCACCATTCTGGTCGCCGCCTCGATCACCGAATACAGCCGGCCACTGGATTATTCGCCGTGTCTGGAGTGCAAGCTGTGTGTGGCGGCCTGCCCGGTCGGGGCGATCAAGAAGGACGGCGACTTCGACTTCATGGCCTGCTCGGTGCACAACTACCGCGAGTTCATGGGCGGCTTCACCGACTGGGTCCAGACGGTCGCCGACAGTGCCGACGCCGCGGACTTCCGCTCCCGGGTGACGGATTCGGAGAACGCCTCGATGTGGCAGAGTCTGTCGTTCAAGGCCAACTACAAGGCCGCGTACTGCCTGGCGGTGTGCCCGGCCGGCGAAGACGTCATCGAACCGTATCTTGAAGACCGCAAGGGATTCATGGACCTGGTTCTCAAACCCTTGCAGGACAAGGTCGAAACGCTCTACGTCTTGCCAGATTCCGACGCCGAGCAGCATGCGCGCAGACGCTATCCCCACAAGCCGGTCAAGACCGTGGACAGCGGCCTGAACCTGCGTTAACCCCAGGCGTGCACGGTGTTCTGGGCCGGTTCCAGTCCCTCTGCGATCAGCAGCTCGGTCGCGTCGGCGGCCTGCTCGCAGATCGTGGGTACCTCGTCGCGTTCCCCGGTGCTGAACGGCTGCAGAACATACGCGGCCGGATCCTGACGTCCCGGGGGCCTGCCGATGCCGATACGTACCCGCTGAAAGTCCTTGGTACCCAACGCTGACGCCACCGAACGCAGGCCGTTGTGCCCACCTTCGCCGCCTCCGCGCTTGAGCCTGATCCGGCCGAAATCGATGTCGAGTTCGTCGTGGATGACGACGATGTCGGCGGGAGACACCGAATAGAACTTGGCCAGCGGGCCGACCTGTCGGCCTGATTCGTTCATGTACACCCGCGGTTTGGCGAGCACCACCGAGCGGCCGGCGAGCCGCCCGGTGGCCACCTCGGCGCCCGACTTCTTGTGCACCTTGAAGCCGTCGCCGAGGCGGCCCGCCAGAATGTCGGCCACCATGAACCCCACGTTGTGCCGGGTCTTGGCATAGTTCGGCCCGGGGTTGCCCAGGCCGACCACCAGGAGCGGATCGGCCATCTCAGGCGTTCGTTGTCGCCGGACTATTCGGAGTCGGATGCCGATTCCTCGGCTGCCTCGTCACCCTCGGTCTCGGTGTCGGTCTCGGCCGCAGCCTCGCCTTCCTCACCGGCGCCCTCGGCCTCGAGCTCTTCTTCGCTCGGCGCCTCGACGACGTTGACGACCAGCATCTCCGCGTCGGAGACCAGCGACACACCCGCGGGCAGGGCGATGTCACCGGCGGTGATCTGCGTGCCCTCTTCGGCGTCCTCCACCGACACGGTGAACTGCTGGGGGATGGAGGTCGGGTCGGCCTCGATCTCGATGGTGTTGGCGTCCTGGGTGACCAGCGTGCCGGGGGCGGCTTCGCCTTCGACGACGACGTTGACCTCGACGGTCACCTTCTCGCCACGGCGGACCACGATCAGGTCGGCGTGGGTGATGGTCCGGCGGATCGGGTGGATGTCGAGCGCCTTGGGCAGAGCGAGCTGCTCTTCGCCGTCGATGTCGAGGGTGAGCAGGGCGTTGGTGCCGGCGTTGCGCAGCACGGCGGCAAAGTCGTGGCCGTCCAACTCGAGGTGGCGGGGTTCGGTGCCGTGGCCGTACAGCACGGCGGGGACGCGACCTTCGCGGCGGGCGCGGCGTGAGGCGCCCTTGCCGGTCTCGGTGCGCACCGATGCGGTCAGATTGTTGGTGGCCATGGTTCTCCTAGCGTGCCGTTGCTCGATTGGTCAGGCACGGCCAGGGTGCGCACCGAAGATGCGGTATCCCGTCGATAACGGCGGCCCCGCTGAGCAGGCCACCCTCGCCGTGACGCGTCAGCCAGGGTAGCGCACGGCGAGCTCAGAGCGGAAATTCGGTGGCGGTGAGCTGCTCGGACAGCGTCCACAGCGCTCGCGCGGTGGACTGCTTGCGAGCCAGCGGGCTGCGCGGGGACGGGCCGGTCGGTCCCCGCATCGCAAACCTCGGGCCGATGAAGCTGTCGCCCGGCAGTTCAGCGGACACCGCATACAGCGTCTGGCGGGCGCCGAAGTCGGCGTCGGTGGCCATCACCTTGTTGCCGATGCCGGCCACCCGGGAGCCCCACCGGCTGCCGGTGTGTCCCTGCAGGTTCGTCGCCGAATAGCCAGGATGGGCCGCATGCGCCTTCACCGGTGACCCCGCCGCGGAGAGTCGGCGCTGCAGTTCGCTGGTGAACAGCAGGTTCGCCAGCTTGGACTGACCGTAGGCGGGCCAGGCGAGGTAGGGCCGCGATTTCCAGTTGAGGTCGGTCAAGCTGATGTAGCCGAACAGGTGCATCATCGACGACACGGTGACCACCCGGTCGGTGATGACGGGCAGCAGCATGTTGGTCAGCGCGAAGTGACCGAGGTGGTTGGTGCCGATCTGGCTCTCGAAACCGTCGGCGGTCAGGGCGTAGGGCACCGCCATGATGCCGGCGTTGTTGACCAGCACGTCGACCCGGTCGCCGGAGAGCGTGAAGCCTTCCGCGAAGTCCCGGATCGACGACAGGTCCTGCAGGTCCAGCCGGCGCACTTCGACGTCACCGGTCATGTCCGCGGCGGCCGCGGTGCCCTTGTCGACGTTGCGCACCGCGAGAATGGTGCGGGCGCCGACGCGGGCGAGTTCGCGGGCGGTGATGAGTCCGAGGCCGCTGTTCGCGCCGGTGACGATGACGGTGCGGCCGGCGAAAGAGGGCAGATCGGCGGCGGTCCACTCGGTCATGGGCATCACCCTAACGCCGGTCGCTGAAGTCGGCGGTGGGGAATCGGGCGGGGTGGCCGAAGGGGCGGTCGAGCGGATGGGACCGCCCGGCCGCGCAGCTCACCGGGTTGCGGGTGCGGCGCCGGGCACCGAGACGGTGAAGCCTTCGATGATCTTCTCCATGTCGGGGGCGTCCGCGACGGCCTGCTCGGCGTAGCCGGTGACCGTGAACTGGACCAGGTAGCGCTTGCGCGCCGGGGGCGCTCCGGTGGCGATGACGACCCGGTTGTAGGTGTGCATCCGGTTGCCGGCCAGGTCATAGCTGCCCTCGATCATCGTCGACGGGAAGCCCTTGAAGTCCTTGGTGGAGGAATTGAGCATCCGGAAGTTCTGCGACATCTGGGCGTCGTCGTCGGCATGGGTCAGTGCCTCGGCGACGTCGAACTCCCCGTCGAGTTCGAACACCATCAGCATCGCCGTCGGGTAGGTGTTGCCCTTGGCGATCATCCGGGTGCCCGGCGACAGGCTGCTGTCCTGATAGGGCTGCCAGCCCGCGGGGGTCGGCATCGACACGGTCAGGTCCTCGAGCATCTCCGGGGACACCGGCTGCCCGACGACACCGGAGTCTTCGAGGAACTTGGACAGCGGAACGAGGTCGGGCGCCGGAGCCGCCGGTGCGGCGCTGGGTGACGACCACACCGACTGGTAGTCGGGTGCTTCGGTTGCGCATCCGGAGACCACCAGCGCCCCCAGCGCGGCCACCAGTACCCTCCGCAGCGTCACAGGATCTCGCGGATGTTGTCGAGGGGGCGGGCGAGCCGGGTGCCGTTGTCGGTCACCACGAAAGGGCGCTCGATGAGGATCGGGTGTTCGGCCATCGCGTCGAGCAGCTGGTCGTCGGACGCGTCGGCCAGGCCCAGATCGCTGTAGAGCGATTCGCGTTTACGCACCGCGGTGCGCACGTCGATGCCGGCGTCGGCGATCAGTGTCTCGAGCTCGGCGCGCGATGGCGGGTTCTTCAGATACAGCACGACCTCGGGCTCGACACCGTTGTCGCGCAACAACTCCAAGGTCTTGCGCGACGTCGAGCACTTCGGGTTGTGGTAGATCCGCGCCGTCATCATGTCTCCTCGCGCGAGCGCTCGTCGGGTTCGTCAGGCCGATCCGTCGAAAAGCCCTGTCACAGAACCGTTCTCGAACACCGCACGAATCGTGTTGGCCAGCAGCGGTGCGATCGACAGGACCGTGAGCTGCGGGAACATCTTGTCTTCGCTGATCGGCAGCGTGTTGGTGACGATGACCTCGCGGGCGCCGCTGTCGGCGAGGCGCTGCGGGGCCGGGTCGGACAGCACCCCGTGGGTGGCGGCGATGACGACATCGGCGGCACCGTCGGCCTTGAGCAGTCGCACCGCCCCGGCGATCGTGCCGCCGGTGTCGATCATGTCGTCGGTCAGGATGCACGTCTTGCCTGCCACGTCGCCGACGACGCGGTTGGACTTGACCTGGTTGGGCACCAGCGGGTCGCGGGTCTTGTGGATGAACGCCAGCGGCACACCGCCCAGCGAGTCGGCCCACTTCTCGGCCACCCGCACCCGGCCGGAATCGGGGGAGACGACGACCATGTCGTGGTCGGCGTAGTTCTCGGCGATGTAGCCGGTCAGCAGTTTCTGGGCGCGCATGTGGTCGACCGGGCCGTCGAAGAAACCCTGGATCTGGTCGGTGTGCAAATCCACGGTCACGATGCGGTCGGCGCCGGCCGTCTTGAGTAGGTCGGCGACCAAACGCGCTGAGATCGGTTCGCGGCCGCGGTGCTTCTTGTCCTGGCGGGCGTAGGGGTAGAACGGCAGGATCGCGGTGATGCGTTTGGCGCTTCCGCGCTTGAGTGCGTCGATCATCAGCAGCTGTTCCATCAGCCACTGGTTCAGCGGCCAGGGATGGCTCTGCAGTACGAACGCGTCACAACCGCGTACGGATTCGTCGAAGCGGACGAAGATCTCGCCGTTGGCGAAGTCCCGGGCCGTCTGCGCGGTGACCGGAACGTCGAGTTCCTTGGCGACCTGTTCGGCCAGTTCGGGATGCGCGCGACCCGAGAACAGCATCAGGTTCTTGCGGTTGTCAGTCCAGTCGTGGCTCACGGGCTGCCCTCGGCTCGGTGATTTGTACGGGGCCATCGTACGTAGCGCGTACACACATACGCTGGCGGGTTACCGGAATGCCAACATCCGGCGACCGCACGCTACCAGTCGGTAGCCTCACTGCGGGAACGATGCCGTGCGGCCGTCCCGCGGAGGTGATGCAGGTGCCGGTCTGGTCGGCGGTAAACCGCCGCAGAACGTGGATGCTCGACGCGATCCGGACCCGGCTGTGGCCGGTGCCGACGATGGCCATCGCGGTTGCCATGGTGGCCGGTCTGCTGCTGCCCGAGCTCGATCAGCTGCTCGACGGTGCGATGCCCGCGGAGTTGTCACGGTGGATCTTCGGCGGGAGCCCCGCCGCGGCGCGCGACCTGCTCGCCGCCATCGCCGGCTCGGTGATGACGGTGACGTCGCTGACGTTCTCGTTGACGGTTGTGACGTTGCAGCTGGCCAGCAGCCAGTTCTCGCCGCGGCTGTTGCGCACCTTCGCCCGGGACAGGTTCGTGCAGCGCACGCTCGGGCTGTTCGTGGCCACCTTCGCCTACGCGTTGACGGTGCTGCGGACCGTGCGCGACAGCGACAACGGCGGCACGGTGTTCGTGCCGCAGATCTCGGTGACGGTCGGCTTTCTGCTCGCGGTGATCAGCGTGATCACGTTGGTGCTGTTCCTCGGGCATCTGGTGCGGCTCATCCGGGTGGAGACGCTGCTCGGCTCGGTGCTCAGCGAGGCCCTGCACAACGCCGAGGCCAGCCTCGAGCAGATGGACGAGTCCTCTCAACGTCGGTCGGTCCCGTCCCCGCCCCACGACGCGGTGCCGGTCGCCGGCAGCGGGACGGGTTTCCTCACCGGGGTCGACGCGCAGCCCGTGGTCGGCGCCGCCGCCGACGCCGGCGCGGTCGTCGTGCTGAACCGCAAGCCGGGGGACTGGGTGGTCAAGGGCACCCCGGTGGCGCTGGTGTGGGCAGCCGGCGGTGGACGCCTCGACGACGACGACTTCTCGGCGGTGCGCGACTGTGTGACCGAGGCGGTGCGGGTCGGCGACGAGCGCACGCCGGTGCAGGACATCGGCTACGCGGTGCGGCAGTTGACCGACGTGGTGGTCAAGGCGCTCTCTCCCGGTATCAATGATCCGACGACGGCGGTGCACGGCATCGGTCACCTGTCGTCGCTGCTGTGCCGGCTGGCCGACCGTCGGCTCGGTCCCGCGGTGTATTGCGATGACGACGACGTGGTGCGGGTGGTGGTCGAGGGTCCGCACCTGGCTGAGCTGCTGGACGAGGCGGTGACCCAGCCGCGCCATTACGGCGCCGAGGACGCCGCGGTGCTCGCGGCCCTCACCCGGCTGCTGCGTGATCTGGCCTGGTGTGCAGGCTCGCGGCACCACTCGGCCATCGACAACCAGCTGACCCGGATGCGGCGCACCGTCGCCAGTCAGGACTTCGACCCCGCCGAGCGGGAGATGCTCGAGGGGCTGGCGCTGGCCACCGAGGAGGCGCTGGCCGGCCGCTGGCGCCGTCCCGAGGTCGTCTAGCTCTCCCCGCCGGGAGATCCTGCGTCCGCGGCTCGTTCGGCGGCCAGGCGAGCAGCTTCGGCCGCGGCGCTGCCCGGGCGTTTGCGCTGCACCCAGCCTTCGATGTTGCGTTGCGGGCCCGCCGACACGGCCAGCGCACCGGGCGGGACGTCGTCGCGGATCACGGTGCCGGCGCCGGTGTAGGCGCCGTCGCCGACCGTGACCGGGGCGACGAACATGGTGTCCGAGCCGGTCCGCACATGCGAGCCGATCGTGGTGCGCGACTTCGTCTCCCCGTCGTAGTTGACGAAGACACTGGAGGCACCGATGTTGCTGTGTTCACCGATGTCGGCGTCGCCGACGTAGGTCAGGTGCGGCACCTTGCTGCCGGCGCCGATCGCGGCGTTCTTGGTCTCGACGAACGCGCCGAGCTTGCCGGCGCTGCCCAGCTTGCTACCGGGGCGCAGGTAGGTGAACGGGCCGACGGTGGCCTCGTCGCCGATCTCCGCTGACGTGGCGTGGGTGCGCACCACCTCGGCGGCGTCGCCCACCGTCACGTCCGTCAGCGTCGTGTCCGGGCCGATGTCGCAGCGCGCTCCGATGCGGGTGCCGCCGAGCAGCTGGGTGCCAGGCCGCACGACGGTGTCGCGGCCGATCGTGACGTCGACGTCGATCCACGTCGAGGCCGGGTCGATGACCGTCACCCCGTTGCGTTGATGGGCCGCCACCAGGCGCCGGTTCAGTTCGGCGGCCAGCTCGGACAGTTGCACGCGGTCGTTGACGCCGGCGACCAGCGAGGCGTCGTCGACGTGGTGGGCGCGCACCACATGGCCGTCGGCGCGCACGATCGCGATGACGTCGGTCAGGTACAGCTCGTGCTGGGCGTTGTCGGAGCTCAGCCGGCTCAGCGCCGAGCGCAGCGCAGCGATGTCGAAGGCGTACACCCCGGCGTTGACCTCGGCGATCGCCTGCTGCGACGGGGTGGCGTCGGCCTGCTCGACGATGCCGATGACGTCGCCGTCCTGGGTGCGCAGCACCCGGCCGTAGCCGGTCGGGTCGGGGAGTGTGGTGGTCAGGACGGTGACCACCGCCGCTTCGGCGCGGTGGGTGGAGACCAGCTCGGCCAGGGTCGCGGCGTCGAGCAGCGGTACGTCTCCCGCGGTCACGACGACGACCCCGGTGAAGTCCTCGGGCAGCGCGCTGAGCCCGCAGACCACGGCGTGACCTGTGCCCAGCTGCTCTTCCTGCACGGCAATCTGCACGTCGCGGTCCAAGTCCCTGCCGATGTCGAGGGCGGCGGGCGCCACGCGTTCCCGGTCGCGGCCCACGACGACCACGAGATGCCGTGGCGCCACCTTCGTCACCGCGTGCAGCGAATGGGCCAGCATGCTGCGCCCGGCCAGGGTGTGCAGCACCTTGGGAGTGTCGGACTTCATCCGGGTGCCCGCTCCTGCAGCGAGAATCAGGACGGCGGTCTCACTCATCACAGTCCTTCCCGCGGTCCACACCCGGCGAGCGTGCGTGTTTGTCCCTCGACCCGCCGGTCAGCGCCGGCATTCCGCGCACGGTCGCCGCGGTCACTGCTCCGTCGCCAGGACTCGAACCTGAACTATCTGAACCAAAATCAGAGGTGCTGCCGATTACACCACGACGGACCGATCACCCAGAGACTCTAGTCGAAGCAACTAACCTGGAGCCTGTGGCTGGGTCCGAGAAAGAGGTGCGCGCTCCACGCGCCCGGATGACCGGTAGTGAACGTCGCCAGCAGCTCATCGAGATCGCCAAGTCGCTGTTCGCCGAGCGGGGCTACGACGGCACCTCGATCGAGGAGATCGCTTTGCGGGCCAACGTCTCCAAACCGGTCGTCTACGAGCACTTCGGCGGGAAAGAGGGCCTCTACGCCGTGGTCGTGGACCGGGAGATGTCCGCGCTGCTCGACGGCATCACGTCCTCGCTGACCAACAACCGGTCGCGGGTGCGCGTCGAACGGGTGGCCTTGGCGTTGCTGACCTACGTCGAACAGCACACCGACGGCTTCCGCATCCTGATCCGTGATTCCCCGGCCAGCATCACCTCGGGCACCTATTCGACGCTGCTCAACGACGCGGTCAGCCAGGTGGCCTCGATCCTGGCCGGCGACTTCTCCCGGCGCGGCCTGGATCCCGACCTGGCCCCGCTGTACGCGCAGGCGCTGGTCGGTTCGGTGTCGATGACCGCGCAGTGGTGGCTCGACGTGCGGGAGCCGAAGAAGGAAGTGGTGGCCGCACATCTGGTGAACCTCTGCTGGAACGGGCTGACCCATCTGGAGTCCGACCCGGTGCTGCACCAGGAGTAGCGATCAAACAAGCGGGCCGCGCATTCCTTTCGTGACCCGCACCACGTCGGATGCCGGAGGAACGGCTGTCGTCGCTGACGCTTACAGTGGAGTCATCATGACCGCATCGGGGACCATCGATGTCCACACCCCGATCGCGGGCCTCATCGAACTGGCGCTGCGTGACCCCTCGCTGCACGAGGTGACCCGCCGCGCCGCCGAGCGGCCCGCCGATCTCGACCTCATCGGCCCGGCCAGTGCCCGGGTCTACGCTGCTGCCGCGATTGCCCAGACAGGCCCGCTGCTGGTCGTCACCGCCACCGGACGCGAGGCCGACGACCTGACCGCCGAGCTGCGCGGCGTGTTCGGCGATTCCGTCGCGCTGTTCCCGTCCTGGGAGACGTTGCCGCACGAGCGGCTCTCGCCGGGTACCGACACCGTCGGCGCGCGGATGCTGCTGTTGCGTCGCCTCGCGTACCCCGACGACGCGCGGCTGGGGCCGCCGGTGCGCATCGTCGTGACCACGGCACGCTCGCTGCTTCAGCCGATGGCCCCGGACCTGGCCCGAACCGAGCCGGTGACGCTGACCGTCGGTGAAGACAGCGACTTCGACACGACGGTGCATCGCCTCGTCGAGTTGGCCTACACCCGCGTCGACATGGTCGGCAAGCGCGGCGAGTTCGCCGTTCGCGGCGGCATTCTCGACGTGTTCCCCCCGACCCTCGAGCATCCGGTGCGCGTCGAGTTCTGGGGCGACGAGGTGTCGGAGCTGCGGATGTTCTCGGTCGCCGACCAGCGCTCGATCCCGGAGATCGACATCGACTTCGTCGTCGCGGTGGCCTGCCGCGAGCTGCTGCTCACCGACGACGTCCGCGACCGCGCCGCCGCGCTGGCCGCCGAGCATCCGGTCGTCGAGAACAGCGTGCCGGGGTCGGTGCCCGACATGCTGGCCAAGCTCGCCGAGGGCATCCCGGTCGACGGCATGGAGGCGCTGCTGCCGCTGCTCAAGCCGACCGAGCTGGCGACGCTGCCCGACCACCTTCCGGCCGGCGCCCCGCTGCTGATCTGCGATCCGGAGAAGGTGCGCACGCGCGCCGCTGATTTGATCAAGACCGGCCGCGAGTTCCTGGAGGCGTCCTGGTCGACCGCCGCCGTCGGCGGCGACGTGCCCATCGACATCGAGGCCCTCGGCGCTTCGGGGTTCCTCGGCTTCGACGACGCACGCGACAACGCCCGCGCCGGCGGGCATCCCTGGTGGACCCTCAGCCAGCTCGACAGCGGCTCCGGGGAAGCGCTGCAGCTCGACATCCGTCCCGCCCCGTCGGCGCGCGGTCAGCAGCACAACCTGGACGAGATCTTCGCGATGCTGCGCGCTCACGTGATGACCGGCGGTCACGCCGCCGTGGTCACCCCCGGGGCGGGCACGTGTATGCGTGTCGTCGAGCAACTCGGCGAATCCGACACGCCGGCAACGATGTTGGAGCCGGGGGCGCCGCTGAAGGAGGGCGTGGTCGGGGTCCTCAAGGGCCCGCTGCACGACGGCGTCGTCCTGCCCGGCGCCAACCTGGTCGTGATCACCGAGACCGACCTGACCGGCAACCGGGCCGGTGCCACCGAGGGCAAGAAGCTGGCGGCCAAGCGGCGCAACGTCGTCGACCCGCTGGCGCTGACGGCGGGCGATCTCGTCGTGCACGATCAGCACGGCATCGGGCGCTTCGTCGAGATGACCGAGCGGGTGGTCGGCGGCGCACGGCGGGAATACCTGGTGCTGGAGTACGCCTCGAGCAAGCGAGGCCAGACCGCCGACCGGCTGTATGTGCCGATGGATTCGCTGGATCAGCTGTCTCGCTACGTGGGCGGCGAGGCGCCCACGCTGAGCAAGCTCGGCGGCAGCGACTGGGCCAACACCAAGACCAAGGCCCGCCGGGCGGTGCGCGAGATCGCGGCCGAACTGGTCGCGCTCTACGCCAAACGGCAGGCCTCGCCGGGGCACGCATTCGCCCCGGACACCCCGTGGCAGCTCGAGATGGAGGACGCGTTCGGCTTCACCGAGACCGTCGATCAGCTCACCGCGATCACCGAGGTCAAGTCCGACATGGAGAAGCCGGTTCCGATGGACCGGGTGATCTGCGGTGACGTCGGCTACGGCAAGACCGAGATCGCGGTGCGCGCGGCGTTCAAGGCGGTGCAGGACGGTAAGCAGGTCGCGGTGCTGGTGCCGACGACGCTGCTGGCCGATCAGCACCTGCAGACGTTCGCCGCGCGTACCGCCGGGTTCCCGGTGACGGTCAAGGGCCTGTCGCGTTTCACCGACCCGGCCGAGTCCCGCGCCACGCTGGAGGGGATGAAGGACGGCAGCGTCGACATCGTGATCGGCACCCACCGGCTGCTGCAGACCGGGGTGACGTGGAAAGACCTGGGGCTCATCGTCGTCGACGAGGAACAGCGCTTCGGTGTGGAGCACAAGGAGCACATCAAATCGATGCGCACCCACGTCGACGTGCTGACGATGAGCGCCACCCCGATCCCGCGGACGTTGGAGATGAGCTTGGCCGGCATCCGGGAGATGTCGACGATCCTCACGCCGCCCGAGGAGCGCTACCCGGTGCTGACGTATGTGGGGCCACACGACGACAAGCAGGTGGCCGCCGCGCTGCGCCGCGAGATGCTGCGTGACGGACAGGCGTTCTACATCCACAACCGGGTCCGCTCCATCGACCAGGCGGCCGCGCGGGTGCGGCAGATGGTGCCCGAGGCGCGGGTGGTGGTGGCGCACGGGCAGATGCCGGAGGAACAGCTGGAGAAGACGGTCGAGGGCTTCTGGAACCGCGAGTACGACATCCTGGTCTGCACCACGATCGTGGAGACCGGCCTGGACATCTCCAACGCCAACACGCTGATCGTGGAGCGCGCGGACACCTTCGGGCTCTCGCAGCTACATCAGCTGCGCGGGCGGGTGGGCCGCTCGCGCGAGCGGGGCTACGCGTACTTCCTGTATCCACCCGAGGTGCCGCTGACCGAGACGGCCTACGACCGGCTGGCCACCATCGCCCAGAACAACGAACTCGGCGCCGGTATGGCGGTGGCGATGAAGGACCTCGAGATCCGCGGCGCCGGAAACGTGTTGGGCGCCGAGCAGTCCGGGCACGTCGCCGGGGTCGGCTTCGACCTGTACGTGCGGCTGGTCGGTGAGGCAGTCGAAGCCTACCGGGCCGCCGCGGACGGGAAAACCGTTGCCACCCCGGAGGAGTCGAAAGACGTCCGGGTCGACCTGCCTGTCGATGCGCATCTGCCGCCGGACTACATCAACAGCGACCGGCTGCGGCTGGAGGCCTACCGCCGGCTGGCGGCCGCCACCGATTTCGACGCCGTCGACTCGGTTATCGCAGAGCTCGTCGACCGCTACGGCCCGCTGCCCGAACCGGCCGAGCGGCTGGTCGCCGTGGCTCGGCTGCGGCTGCTGGCCCGCGCGCACGGTGTCACCGAGATCGGGGCGGCTTCGGCGACGACGGTGCGCATCTCGCCGATGACCCTGGCCGATTCGGCGCAGCTGCGGCTCAAGCGGCTCTACTCGAGCGCCAGCTACCGGGCCACCACCTCGGTGGTGCAGGTGCCGATTCCGCGGGCGGGCAGCGGGGTGGGCTCGCCCCGGATCCGGGACCTGGACCTGGTGGCGTTCGTGGCCGGGTTTTTGCTGGCCATCGACGGGAAACCGGACGAGGAAGTTGATATAACCAAGTTCGGAGGTGCCTCGGGCGGATGAACCACGTGAGTGAGCGGCGGTGACGGTCGTCCTGGTGGATCCACGTCGGCCCTCCCTGGTCCCCGTCGAGGCGATCGAGCTGCTGTCCGGGGACGTGCAATACACCGAGGAGATGCCGATCAAGGTGCCGTGGTCGCTGCCGGCGGCGCGTCCGGCCTACGACGGTGATCCCGCCGAGGTGCTGTTGTCCAGCGACGCCGAGCACCCCTCTGTGCTGTCGCGAATCTCCGCGGGGGAGCGGGTGATCGCGGCGCCGGCCGCGGCCTCCGGTGAGCGGTTGGTCGACGCGGTGGCGATGATGGACCGGTTGCGCACCGCCGGCCCGTGGGAAAGCCAGCAGACCCACGATTCGTTGCGGCGCTACCTGCTCGAGGAGACCTACGAGCTGTTCGACGCGGTGCACGGCGGCGACCTCGGCGAACTGCGCGACGAGCTCGGCGATGTGTTGCTGCAGGTGCTGTTCCATGCCCGCATCGCCGAAGAGGCCCCCGAGCATGCGTTCACCATCGACGACGTCGCCGATGCGCTGGTCCGCAAGTTGGGCAACCGGGTGCCCGCGGTGCTGGCGGGCGAGTCGATCTCGCTGGAGGACCAGCTGGCGCAGTGGGAGCAGCGCAAAGCGCTGGAGACCTCGAAGCGCGAATCCTGCATGGACGACATCCCCACCGCCCAGCCGGCGTTGGCGCTGGCCCAGAAGGTGCTTGCCCGCGCCGAGGGGGCCGGGGTGCCCGCCGATGTGGTTCCCGAGGAGCTGACGTCGGTGACGGTGTCGGCCGAGGTGGACGCCGAGAACGCGCTGCGCACCGCGGTGCTGGAGTTCATGGACGACGTGCGCACCGCCGAACGCGCGGCAGCTGTCGCCCGCCGCGGCGACGACGTCGCCGAGGAACTCGACGGCGCCCCGGTGACCGCGATCAGCGCCGACGAGTGGCGCGCCCACTGGCCGGGGACAGAAGAGGCGGATCCGCCCAGCGTGTGACCCCGCGGGAAGGCGCTGACCTGAGGGGGCCGGCGCGGCGTCAGCGATCGTGATTTTTCTCGTCCCACGCCTGCATGCGCAGGTCAGCCGCAATTCCTTGACTGCATGGGAACATGGATGACAACCAGAGTGGGTTGTGAGGAGACCGGTGACGCGGGTGCGGTGGCTGCAGGCGGTGGCCGTGATCGGCGCGACAGCGCTGCTCATGGCTGCCAGCTGTTCGTGGCAGATGGGCAGCCGCATCCCTGAGGGGGTGCCGCCGCCGGCGGGTGATCCGGTTCCGCAGATCGACACCTACGCCTCGGGCCGGCCCGCCGACCAGCTGCACCAGTGGGCCGCCGAGCGCGCCCCGGCGCTGGGCATCCCGGTTACGGCGCTGGAGGCGTACGCCTACGCCGCCCGCGTCGCTCAGGTGGAGAATCCGGACTGCAACCTGGCGTGGACGACGCTGGCGGGCATCGGCCAGGTGGAGAGCCATCACGGCACCTACCGGGGGGCCGACATCGCCGCCAACGGCGACGTCTCGCCACCCATCCGCGGTGTGCTGCTCGACGGCACAGGCGGCAACCTCGAGATTCTCGACCACGACTCCGTCAGCCACGACCCGGCCGTCGAGGACAAGGGCGACGAGCCCTACGCCCGCGCGATGGGGCCGATGCAGTTCATTCCCGAGACGTGGCGGCTTTACGGGGTGGACGCCAACAACGACGGCGACGTCAGCGCAGACAACATCGACGACGCCGCCCTGTCGGCGGCGGGGTATCTGTGCTGGCGCGGCAAGGATCTGTCCACCCCGCGGGGCTGGATGGATGCGCTGCGCGCCTACAACCTGTCCGACCAGTACGCGCGCAACGTCCGCGACTGGGCCACGGCCTACGCGAACGGACATGCCCTCTGAGCACGCCGGGGCAGCGGCCACGCTCTAGGCTCATGGCCGAGGCCGTTCCCGATCCGAGATCGTCAACCCGTCACGTCCCCGAGAGCTAGGAGGCACCAGTGCCCATCATCGAGCAGGTCGGAGCCCGCGAAATCCTCGATTCCCGGGGGAACCCGACCGTCGAGGTCGAGGTCGGTCTGCTGGACGGCACGGTCGCCCGCGCCGCGGTGCCCTCGGGTGCCTCCACCGGTGAGCACGAGGCTGTCGAGCTTCGCGACGGCGGACCGCGCTACCTGGGCAAGGGTGTGCAGAAGGCTGTGGAGGCGGTGCTCGACGAGATCGCCCCGGCGGTGATCGGTCTCGGCGCCGACGAGCAGCGCCTGGTCGACCAGGCCCTGGTGGATCTCGACGGCACGCCGGACAAGTCCCGGTTGGGCGCCAACGCGATCCTCGGCGTGTCGCTGGCGGTGGCCAAGGCGGCCGCGCAGGCCGCGGAGCTGCCCCTGTTCCGCTACATCGGCGGACCCAACGCGCACATCCTGCCGGTGCCGATGATGAACATCATCAACGGCGGCGCCCACGCCGACACCGGCGTCGACGTCCAGGAGTTCATGATCGCCCCGATCGGCGCGCCCAGCTTCAAGGAGGCGCTGCGCTGGGGTGCGGAGGTCTACCACGCGCTGAAGTCGGTGCTCAAGAAGCAGGGACTGGCCACCGGGCTGGGCGACGAGGGCGGTTTCGCCCCTGATCTGCCCGGCACCAAGGCCGCGCTGGATCTGATCGGCTCGGCGATCGAGGCGGCCGGGTTGAAGGTCGGCGCCGACGTCGCGCTCGCGCTCGATGTCGCGGCCACCGAGTTCTACACCGACGGCACGGGCTACGCGTTCGAGCGGGAGACCCGCAACGCCGAGCAGATGGCGGCCTTCTACGAGGATCTGCTGGGCGGCTACCCGCTGGTGTCGATCGAGGATCCGCTGTCCGAGGACGACTGGGACGGCTGGGTGACGCTGACCACCGCGATCGGCGACAAGGTGCAGCTGGTCGGCGACGACCTGTTCGTCACCAACCCCGAGCGGCTCGAGGACGGGATCGAGAAGGGCGCAGCCAACGCGCTGCTGGTGAAGGTGAACCAGATCGGCACGCTGACAGAGACACTCGATGCGGTCGCGCTGGCGCACAATGCCGGGTACAAGACCATGATGAGCCACCGCAGCGGCGAGACCGAGGACACCACGATCGCCGACCTGGCGGTGGCGGTCGGCAGCGGTCAGATCAAGACCGGTGCGCCGGCGCGTAGCGAGCGCGTCGCCAAGTACAACCAGCTGCTGCGCATCGAGGAGGAACTCGGCGACGCCGCGCGCTACGCCGGCGATCTGGCCTTCCCGCGCTACACCCCGGAGACCACATAGCCCGTGCCCGACGCGAAACGGCCCGACCCGAGGCGCCGGGGTGCGGCGTCCCGGCCGGGTAAACCGCGGGGGACGTCGCGCCGCACCGCGCCGCGCGCCCCGAAAGAGGGCGTCCCGAAAGACGCCGCGCCGGGCGTGCCGAAGGACGCCGCGCCGCGCACGGGCAAGGAACTCGTCCCCGTCGAAGCCCACGGCGGCGACGAGGTCGAGGCGCCGGCGACCAGTTCGGTGCGAGACGTCATCGCGACATCGGCGGAGCAGGCCGCCGAGCAGCGCTTCGGGTCGGCGGCGCGGCGCGCGGCGATCCTTGCTGCCGTGGTGTGTGTGCTGACGCTGACGATCGCCGGCCCGGTGCGCACGTATTTCGGTCAGCGCACGGAGATGAAGCAGCTGCAGGCCAGTGAAGCCCAGTTGCGCGCTCAGATCGCCGAACTCGAGCAGCAGAAGGACAAGCTCGCCGACCCGGTGTTCATCGCCGCGCAGGCCCGTGAGCGGTTGGGGTTCGTGATGCCCGGCGAGATTCCTTACCAGGTGCAGCTACCGCCGCAGGCGGAGCTGCCCGGGTCGCCGGCCGAGCAGGCACAGCAGGCCGCCAGCGGTGCCCCGTGGTACACCGCGCTGTGGCACACCATCGCCGACGAGCCCCACGGCGCGCCGCCCACGGCACCGCCCACTCCGCCGGGCGCACCCGGTGCGCCGCCGCCCGTCGCCCCCGAACCACCCGCGCCCGGCGCGCCGCCTCCCGGTGGTTGAGCAAGCCGATCTCGACGCCGTCGCCGGGCAGCTGGGTCGAGAGCCCCGCGGTGTCCTCGAGATCGCCTATCGATGCCCCAACGGCGAGCCGGCCGTCGTGAAGACCGCGCCGAGACTGCCTGACGGAACACCGTTTCCGACGCTGTACTACTTGACCCACCCGGCGCTGACAGCCGCGGCGAGTCGGCTGGAGTCGGCGGGTCTGATGCGGGAGATGACAGAGCGCCTGGAGGGTGACGCGGAGTTGGCCGCTGCCTACCGGCGTGCGCACGAGTCGTATCTGGCCGAGCGGGACGCGATCGAATCCTTGGGGACGACGTTCTCCGGCGGCGGCATGCCGGATCGCGTCAAGTGCCTGCATGTCGTGATTGCCCACTCATTGGCGAAAGGACCGGGAGTGAATCCATTCGGAGACGAGGCGCTGGCGGTGTTGGCCGCCGAGCCGGGGATGGCCGGGATCCTGGATCCGACGGTGTGGACGTGACGCGGGTGGCGGCCGTGGACTGCGGCACCAACTCGATCCGGCTGTTGATCGCCGACGTGTCCGGCGGCGCGCTGGAGGACCTGCACCGCGAGATGCGCATCGTGCGGCTCGGGCAGGGGGTGGACGCGACCGGCGAGTTCGCGCCCGATGCGCTGCTGCGCACGCAGCTCGCTCTGGTCGACTACGCCGAGATGATGCGCGAGCACGGCGTCGAGGCGGTCCGGATGGTGGCGACTTCAGCGGCCCGCGATGTGGCCAACCGGGATGCGTTCTTCGCGATGACGGCAGAGGTGCTGGGGAGGGTGGTGCCCGGCGCGGTGGCCGAGGTGATCACCGGTGCTGAGGAGGCCGAGCTGTCCTTCCGTGGCGCTGTCGGTGAACTCGACAGTGCCGCCGGGCCTTTCGTGGTGGTCGACCTCGGCGGCGGCTCGACCGAAGTCGTGCTGGGCGCTGCGGATTCGCTCGAGATGGCCGCCGGCTATTCGGCCGACATCGGGTGTGTGCGGCTGACCGAGCGGTGCCTGCATTCCGATCCGCCCACCGCCGACGAGGTCGAGTCGGCACGGGCCGTGGTGCGTGGGGCGCTCGAGGAGGCGCTGCGGGTCGTGCCGGTGGAGCAGGCCCGCACCTGGGTGGGGGTGGCCGGCACGATGACGACGCTGGCCGCGTTGGCGCTGAAGATGACCACGTATGACTCCGACGCCATTCATCTGTCCCGGGTGGGGTTCGACGAGCTGCTGCCGGTGTGTGCGGAACTGCTGGTGATGACCCGTCAGCAGCGCGCCGCGCTGGGGCCGATGCACGAGGGCCGCGTCGACGTCATCGGCGGCGGGGCGATCGTCGTGCAGGAGCTCGCCGCGGCGCTGCAGGAGCGGGCCGGTATCGACGAGTTGGTGGTCAGCGAGCACGACATCCTCGACGGCATCGCTCTTTCAATAGGCTGAGCTCTTTCAATAGGCTGAGCTCCGTCGAGAGGTCGAGCTCTGTCGAGAGCGCCCCGCTAGCGCCGCCGCCTCGCGAGCGTACGCATTCTGATGGAAATCGCCGGATTTCCGTCAGAAACCGTACTTTCGGTGCATGGGCCGGCCCCAGCCGCGGCGCGGGGCCCGAGCCCGAGCGCGACTTGACTCCGGGCGCAGTTAGGTGGCCGCGCCGGGCGCAGGTCAGGCGGCCGCGCCGAGGCGCGGACGGCGCCGGATCCGCCGCTTCGTCGGGTCGCGCTGGCCTCCGAGGGTGACGGCCAGCAACAGCATCACCGCGCCGATACCGAGGTGCAGCCAGTTGTCGGCGCCGTTGAGGGGGACGACATGGGCGTCGCTACCCCGCTCGACCAGCAGCCCGTAGAGCCACAGGCCCAGGTAGAGCACCCCGCCGAGGAGCAGATATGCCCGCGCACCCGAATACGACCGGGCCATCGCGAACCCGAGACCGCCGAGCACCAGATGAAACACGTTCACCAGCACCGACACCACGAACACGCCGAACAGCATTGCGCCCGAATGCTGCCCGGCCCAAGCGAGCTCGCCGACATTCGCGGTGGCGCCCGGGATGAAGCCGAGCAGCCCGATCGACATCAACGCCGCCGCGACGATCAGGGCCGCGCCCTGCACCGCCATGTACTTGGGTTGTGACGCCACGAGCCACCCTCCCTCCCACGTCGACGAAATTGACGATCGTGTGGAAGAGGTACCCATCCTCACGCCGCGGATAACACCTGCGGCGCAACTGGTCAGGAGCGCAGGATGGGGGCGAGGGTGTCCAGGACGCCGGGGTCCTCGATCGTCGACGGCACCGGTTCGTCCCGGCCGGCGGCGATCCCGCGCAGTGTCTTGCGCAGGATCTTGCCCGAGCGGGTCTTCGGCAGCGCCGGGACGACATCGACCAACCGGAACGCCGCGACGGCACCGATCTCGTCACGCACCAGCCGAACCAGCTCCTCAGCCAGCCCGTCGGTGGACGCGCCGGACTTGACGACCACCAACCCGCGGGGCGCCTGGCCCTTGATCTCGTCGGGCACGCCGATCACCGCGCACTCGGCCACCGCCGGGTGGGTGGCGAGCACCTCCTCGATCGCGCCGGTGGACATGCGGTGCCCGGCGACGTTGATGACGTCGTCGATGCGGCCCATGACGAACAGGTAGCCGTCCTCGTCGTAGCGGCCGCCGTCACCGGTCAGGTAGTAGCCGGGGTGTTCGGACAGATAGGACGCCTCGTAGCGCGCCTCGGCGTTCCACAGCGTCGGCAGGGTGCCCGGTGGCAGCGGCAGCCGGATACAGATCGCGCCTTCTTCACCCGCTTCGCAGCGGTTGCCGTCGTCGTGCAGCACATGGATGTCGTAGCCGGGCATCGGCACGGTCGGCGAGCCGGCCTTGATCGGAAGTGCTTCGGCGCCCATCGGATTGGCGGCGATGGCCCACCCCGTCTCGGTCTGCCACCAGTGGTCGATCACCGGGATGCCGAGGTTGTCGGTGGCCCAGTGGTAGGTGTCGGGATCCAGGCGTTCGCCGGCCAGGAACAGATATTTCATCCCCGACAGGTCGTAGTCGGCCAGGTATTTGGCTTCGGGGTCTTCCTTGCGAATCGCGCGGATCGCGGTCGGGGCGGTGAACAACGCCTTCACGCCGTGCTCGGAGGCGACGCGCCAGAACGCGCCCGGATCGGGGGTTCCGACCGGTTTCCCCTCGTAGAGCACGGTGGTGGCGCCCAGGAGCAGTGGTGCGTAGACGATGTAGGAGTGGCCGACGACCCAGCCCACGTCAGACGCGGCCCAGAACACATCGCCGGGGGCGATGTCGTAGATGTGGCGCATGCTCCACAGCAGCGCTACTGCGTGGCCGCCGTTGTCACGGACGATGCCCTTGGGCTTGCCGGTGGTGCCCGAGGTGTAGAGCACATACAGCGGGTCGGTCGCGGCGACGGGCACCGGGTCCACAGGCTGCGCCGAAGCCATCACGTCGGCCCACTCAACGTCGCGGCCCTCGATCAGATCGCAGCGGTGCCGATCACGTTGCACCACAACGCAATGTGTCGGGGGGTGTTCCACTGCGGCGATCGCCGCGTCGAGCATCGGCTTGTACTCGACCACGCGGGTGGGTTCGATGCCGCAGGAGGCGGACACGATCACCGTCGGGCGCACGTCGTCGATGCGCACCGCCAGTTCGTGTGGGGCGAAGCCGCCGAACACCACCGAGTGCACCGCGCCCAGCCGCGCGCACGCGAGCATCGCGACGACGGCCTCGGGGATCATCGGCATGTAGATGACGACCCGGTCGCCCTTGCCGACGCCCAGGCCGCGCAGCGCGCCGGCGAAGCGGGCGGTCTCGTCGAGCAGCTCGGCGTAGGTGTAGACGCGCTTGGTGTCGGTGACGGCGGAGTCGTAGATCAGCGCCGGCTGCTCGGCGCGCCCGCTGTCGACATGGCGGTCCAGCGCGTTGGCACAGGTGTTGAGCTCGGCGTCGGGGAACCAGCGGTAGAACGGAGGGTTGCTGTCGTCGAGGATGCGCTGCGGTTCCCGGGTCCAGGTGACGGCCGTGGCGGCGTCGGCCCAGAAGCCGGCGGGGTCGGTGATGCTGGCGTCGAACAGGTCGCGGTACCCGGGCATATCGGCACCGTAGCGCGTTGCCGATAGTCTTCGGGTCATGACGAGCCAACCCCCATCCATTCGGGCAGTACGCCGGCGCTTCGTGGAGGCGCGTGGGGTGCGATTCCACGTCTCGGAGGCCGGTCCGGAAGACGGCCGTCCGGTGCTGGCGCTGCACGGCTGGCCGCAGCATCACTACGTGTACCGGGATTTGCTGGCCGACCCGCCGCCCGGGCTGCGGATCATCGCTCCCGACCTGCCGGGATACGGTTGGTCTGGGCCGGCTCCGCACAAGTGGGCCAAGGAGGACGTGGTCAGTGACCTGGTGGCGTTGATGGACGCCCTCGGTCTGGAGCATGTGTTGCTGGTCGGGCATGACTGGGGCGGCTTCCTGGGGCACCTGCTCACGCTGCGGGTGCCGGAGCGCATCGACGGCTACCTGGCATTGAACATCGCGCACCCGTGGGTGCCGCCGAAGGTGATGGCGCGGCACGCGTGGCGGTTCCTGATGTATCAGCCGCTGATCGCGATCGCCGGGGTGCCGGTGCAGCGCCACACCGCGTTCCTGGACCGCGTCTACCGGAAGGTGTCCGAGGTCGACGCGGAGACGGCGCGGGTGTACTCCGAGCGGTTCCGCGACCCGGTGGTGGCGCGCACCGCCCGCGACACGTACCGCACGTTCCTGTTCCGGGAGATTCCGAGGTTGACCCGATCCGGTGAACGGCGACGCTCGACGGTCCCGACTCGGGTGCTGTTCGGCAGGAATGACGCCGCGATCGCGCCCGAACTGGCGGCGGCGGAGACCGCCCGCGCCGACGACTACACCCTGGAGTTGATCGACGGTGGGCACTTCATCGTCGACGAGCGCCCGGATCTTGTGCGCGACCGGCTGATCAAGCTGGCCGCCGAGGTGCCGGCGAGCTAGGGGCCGCGGCGACCGGCAGCGCCTGATGGCCACCAACGACCGTTTCCGCCATCCCGGGCTGGTGATCGCGGGGTCGTTTCTCGCCGCCATCGCGCTGGGCACGGTGCTGTTGTCGCTGCCGGTGGCGACAGAAGCCGGCGAGCGGGCGACCGTGATGGAGGCGCTGTTCACGTCGACCTCGGCGGTCTGTGTCACCGGGTTGGTCGTCGTCGACACCGCCACCTACTGGTCGACGTTCGGCGAGGTCGTCATCCTGGTGCTGATTCAGCTCGGTGGGTTGGGGATCATGACGGTCGCCTCGCTGACGCTGGTGCTGCTGTCCCGCCGGCTGGGTCTGCGCGCCCGGCTGATCGCCGCCGCGCAGACCCGCGCGTTGACGGTGCGTGACATCGGCCGGGTCGTCCGCAATGTCACCATTTTCGCCATCGCCTGCGAGATCGTGGTGGCGGCGATCCTGACGGTCCGATTCCTGCGAACAACCGACATGGGGTTCGGAGATGCACTGTACTACGGTGTCTTTCACGCGATCTCGGCGTTCAACAACGCCGGTTTCGGCTTGTATGCGGACAGCCTGACCCGCTTCGTCGGGGATGCGTGGATCATGCTGACGGTCGCGGGCGCGGTGATTGTCGGCGGTCTGGGATTCCCGGTGATCTTCGAACTGGCCAAGACGTGGCGCAAACCGAAGTCCTGGTCGGTGACCACGCGCGTCACTGTGTGGGTGACGGTGGTGTTGCTGGTCGTCGGGACGATCGCGCTGGCGTTCGTCGAACACGACAATCCGGACACGCTGGGGGCGTTGCCGCCCAACACCCGGTTGTTGGCCGCTTTCTTCTCCTCGGTGATGCCCCGCACGGCCGGCTTCAACGCCATCGACATCGGCGCAATGACGCCCGAGGGCCTGTTCTTCACCGACTTCCTGATGTTCATCGGCGGAGGCACCGCCGGGACGGCCGGGGGGATCAAGGTGACGACGTTCGGGCTGCTGGCCGTGGTGGTCTGGGCAGAATTACGGGGCGAGGATCGGGTGAATGTCGGTCCGCGGCAGATCCCGCCGGACAATCAGCGTCAGGCGCTGGCGGTCGTGCTGGTGTCGGTGTTGCTGGTCGCGGTGTCGGCCTTCGTGCTGTTGGCGGAGACATCGCTGGCGTTCGAAGAAGTTCTGTTCGAAGTGGTCTCGGCGTTCGGAACGGTGGGCTTGTCGACAGGCATCACCGCCGATCTGCCTGGGCCCGGCCAGCTGCTGCTGGTCGTTCTGATGTTCGTGGGCCGGATCGGCCCGATCACGTTGGCCTCGGCGCTGGCACTGCGGCAACGCGGCCGTCGTTATGAGCTTCCGATGGAAAGGATCAATGTTGGCTGACGTCGATAACGAACCGGTCGTGGTGATCGGGTTGGGGCGCTTCGGAAGTGCGATCGCGCTGGAGTTGACGCGTCGCGGTATCGAGGTGCTGGCCATCGATCAGTCGACCAAGCTGGTGCAGAGTTTGGCCGGTCATCTCACGCGGGTGGTCGCCGCCGACTGCACCGATCTCGACACGCTGCGCGAACTCGGCGTCGACGAGTTCTACCGCGCCGTGGTCGCCGTCGGCACGGACATCGAGGCCAGCATCCTGATCACCTCGATGCTGGTGGAGATGGAGGTCGAGGACATCTGGGCCAAGGCGGTCAGCGACCATCACGGCAGGATCCTCGAGCGCATCGGTGCCGGGCACGTCGTCTACCCGGAGCGCGAGGCCGGGCAGCGGGTCGCGCATCTGGTCTCCGGGCAGCTTCTGGACTACATGCAGGTGGACGAGGATTTCGCGATCGCCAAGGTGCGTCCGCCGCATCCCTTCGTCGGTACCCCGCTCAGCGAGACCCGGCTGCGGTCCAAATATGACGTCACCGTCGTGGCGGTGAAGAACAAGGGCGGCGAGTTCACTTACGCGACTGCGGAGACCGAGCTGGCCTATGACGATCTGATCCTGATCAGCGGTCGCGTCGCCGACATCGATCGAGTCGTCGGGCTCAGTTAGGTGCTCGGTGTGTGGGCTATCGTGGCTGCCGTCGAAGCCGCGATCGTTCGCCCCGGTGCCGGGCATGTCGCTCCCAGATCGGAAACAGCGCCGAGGTGATCAGCACCGCGATGAGAAACACGAGAGTGGCGTAGTCGTGCCATGTCTCCAAGCCGTACTTCTCCATCGTTTCCTCCCGTCTGCGGCGCACCGGCTGGGCGTCCCCGTCTTTGCGGTCCTGGTTCCGAGGGTGCCCGCTGATCGCGCTGGACAAGGCGTTCTTAGCGGTTTCTTGACACCGGACCCGGCGACCTTTGCGCGGTGTTGACGCGCCGTGTTCCTGTGGTCACCGCCGGTCCAGCGCCAGGTTCAGGCACAGGACGTTGACCGCCGGCTCGCCCAGGACCCCCAGGCCGCGCCGCTCGGTGCACCCGTCGACGATGTCGGCGACGGTGTCGGAGGGCAGGTCTCGTTCCGCGGCCACCCGTGGGGCTTGCAGGCGGGCGTTGGCGACGGAGATGGCCGGATCCAGCCCCGATCCGGACCCGGTGACCGCGTCGACGGGCACCAGGGTCTGCGCAGTCAGGTTGTTGTCGGCGCGGTAGCGCTCTACCCGCTGTGACACCTCGTCGAGGAACGCGTCGTTCGTGGGGCCGAGATTGGATCCCGAACTCGCGGCGCCGTCGTACCCGTCCCCGGCTGACGACGGTCGAGGATGGAAGTACCGGGGCGTGGTGAACTGTTGCCCGATCTGGGCGGAACCGACGACGGCGCCGTCCCGTTCGATCAGTGAGCCGTCGGCCTTGGCAGGCCAGAGCAGTTGCCCGACTCCGGTGACGAGAAGTGGATACGCAACCCCGGTCAGTGCGGTGAACAGGGCCAGCATGACGACGGCGGGCAGCAGTTGACGACGCATCAGGACACTCCCAGGGCCACGATCAGCAGATCGATGAGTTTGATACCGAGGAACGGGACGACGAGCCCGCCCAGCCCGTAGATGGCGAGGTTGCGGCGCAGCAGCGCCGACGCGTTGTCGGCGCGAAACCGTACGCCGCGCAGTGCCAGTGGGATGAGCACGACGATGACCAGTGCGTTGAAGATCACCGCGGACAGAATCGCCGAACGTGGCGAGTCCAGCCCCATGACGTTGAGCTTGTCGAGTACGGGGAACAGGCCGGCGAACATGGCGGGGATGATCGCGAAGTATTTCGCGACGTCGTTGGCGATCGAGAAGGTGGTCAGGGCGCCGCGGGTGATCAGCAGTTGCTTGCCGATCTCGACGATCTCGATCAGTTTGGTCGGATCGGAATCCAGATCCACCATGTTGCCGGCCTCGCGGGCGGCCTGTGTGCCGGTGTTCATGGCGACCCCGACGTCGGCCTGCGCCAGTGCCGGGGCGTCGTTGGTGCCGTCACCGGTCATCGCGACCAGCCGACCGCCCTGTTGCTCGCGCCGGATCAGAGCGAGCTTGTCCTCCGGCGTGGCTTCGGCCAGGAAGTCGTCGACCCCGGCTTCGTCGGCGATGGCTCGCGCGGTGGCCGGGTTGTCGCCGGTGATCATCACGGTGCGGATGCTCATGCGCCGCATCTCGTCGAAACGCTCGCGCATACCCGCTTTGACGATGTCCTTGAGGTGCACCACACCTACTGCGCGCGCGACGGTACCTTCCACCCATTCGGCGACCACCAGAGGAGTGCCTCCGCCGGAGCTGATGCCGTCGACGATGTCGCCGACGTTTTCGGTGGGGTGCCCGCCGTGGTCGCGCACCCATTTCATCACCGCCGAGGCGGCGCCTTTGCGGATGCGGCGAATACCGTCGGGCTCGGCGAGATCGACTCCGGACATGCGGGTTTCAGCGGTGAAGGGGACAAAGGTGGCGTGCGGCATGACGCCTTCGTCGCGGGCCCGGAGCCCGAACTGGTTCTTGGCCAGCACGACGATGGATCGCCCTTCAGGCGTCTGGTCGGCGAGGCTGGACAGCTGCGCAGCGTCGGCGACCTGCTGTGCCGTCATTCCGTGCACCGCCACGAATTCGGTGGCCTGGCGGTTGCCGAGGGTGATGGTTCCGGTCTTGTCCAACAGGAGGGTGTTCACGTCGCCGGCCGCTTCGACGGCGCGCCCCGATGTGGCGAGCACGTTGTGCTGGACCAGCCGGTCCATACCGGCGATGCCGATGGCGGACAGCAGGGCGCCGATCGTGGTGGGGATCAGGCACACCAACAGTGCCACGAGCACGATCACCTGCTGACCTTCACCGGAGTACATCGCGAACGGCTGCAGGGTGACCACAGCGAGCAGGAAGATGATCGTCAACCCCGCCAGCAGGATGTTCAGGGCGATCTCGTTGGGCGTCTTCTGCCGTGCCGCCCCTTCCACCAGGGCGATCATTCGATCCAGGAACGTCTCGCCCTGCCGCGCGGTGATCCTTACGACGATCCGGTCGGAGAGCACGACCGTCCCGCCCGTCACCGCTGACCGATCCCCGCCGGATTCGCGGATGACCGGGGCGGACTCACCCGTGATCGCCGACTCGTCGATAGTGGCGATCCCGTCGACGATCTCGCCGTCGGAGGGAATTGTCTCCCCGGCTGTTACGTCGACGATGTCGCCGACGTCGAGCTGCGAAGCCGGGACGGACTCCACGGCACCGTTTTCGTTGCGCCGGTTGGCCATCGTGTCGGAGCGGACCTTGCGGAGGGTCGCCGCCTGGGCTTTACCGCGGCCCTCGGCCATCGCCTCGGCGAAGTTGGCGAACAGCACCGTGAACCACAGGAAGGCAGAGATCAACCCGTTGAACACGTTCTGCGCCGCGGTGGATGAGGGCAGGTCGCGCAGGAACAGGATGGTGGTGATGACACTGCCGACGAGCACGACGAACATGACCGGGTTGCGCGCCTGCACACGCGGATCGAGCTTGCGCAGGCTCTCCAGGGCGGCGGACCGCATGATCGTCGGGTCGAACAGCGACCGTGACGCCGGGCGCGGCGTAGTCGCCGTTTCTTCCCGGTCGGAGTCCGCGGTGGTCAGAGTTTCCATGGTTGGTGTGTTCTCCTAGATAGACAGCTGCTCGACCACCGGCCCCAGCGCCAGTGCGGGGAAGAACGTCAGGCCGCCCACGATCAGGACGATGCCGATCACCAGGCCGACGAACAGAGGTTTGTGCGTGGGGAACGACGCGGTGGTCACCGGTGTGGTTCCCTTCCGTGCCATCGATCCCGCGATCGCCAGTACGGGAATGATGAGGAAGAACCTCCCGATCAGCATCGCCAACCCGATGGTGACGTCGTACCACCAGGTGGATGCGGTCAGGCCGGCGAACGCTGAACCGTTGTTGTTGGAGCCGGACGCGAAGGCGTACAAGATTTCTGAAAGGCCGTGTGGTCCGGTGTTGTTCAGCGAGTCCAAGGCGCTGGGAATGAGGACCGATGCAGCAGCGAACGCCAACAGAGTGGCGGGCATCGCCAAGATGTAGAGGGTGACCAGCTTCATCTCGGTGGCTTGGATCTTCTTGCCGAGATACTCAGGAGTGCGGCCCACCATCAGCCCGGCGATGAACACCGACAGGATTGCCATGATCAGCAGTCCGTTGAGGCCGACGCCGACGCCACCGGGACTCACCTCGCCGAGCATCATGTGCGACATCGGAATCATCCCGCCCAGCGGCGTGTAGCTGTCGTGCATCGAGTTCACGGAACCGTTCGACGTTCCGGTCGTCGAGGCCGCCCACAGGCCGGAAGCCGCAGTGCCGAAACGGACTTCTTTGCCTTCCAGGTTGCCGCCGGACTGGTCGGCCGTCGCAGTCTGCGACACGCCGAGCGCGTCGAGCCGCGGATTTCCGTTGCCCTCAAAGCTCATGGCAGCCAACGACATACCGAAACAGATGATCGCCATGATCGCCGCCACCGCAAATCCCTGGCGACGGTCACCGACCATCCGACCGAACGTGAAGGCCAGCGCGAACGGGAGGACCAGAATGGCCCAGTTCTCGATCAGGTTGCCCAACGGCGTGTAGTTCTCCAACGGATGGGCGCTGTTGACGTTGAAGAATCCGCCGCCGTTGGTGCCGAGTTGCTTGATGGCGACCTGCGTGGCCGCTGGCCCGCCCGGGATGTACTGGGTGGCGCCCTCGAGCGTCTGGGCCGCGGTGAAACCGCTCAGGTTCTGGATGACGCCCTGGCTGATCAACAGCAACGCGACCACGAAGGACAGGGGCAGCAGAATCCTGAGGACGGTGCGGGTCAGATCGACCCAGAAGTTGCCCAGGTTCTGGGCCCGCCGGCGGGCGAGTCCGCGGATCAGGGCGGCCATCACACACATGCCGACTGCGGCGGAGACGAAGTTCTGCACGGTGAGGCCGGTCATCTGGGTGAGGTGACTGAGCGTGGTCTCTCCGCCGTAGGACTGCCAGTTGGTGTTGGTCATGAAGCTCACGGCGGCGTTGAACGCGACATGGTCGGTGACCGCAGGCATATCAGTCGGGTTGAACGGCAGCACCGCCTGCAGCCGCAGCAGACCGTAGAGAAGGAGAAAGGACACCGCGCTGAAAGCGATGACCGCGAAAGCATAAGTTGTCCAACGCTGCTCGCCTGCCGGATCAACGCGGCAGAGCCGGTAGAGCACCCGCTCGACAGGCTTGAAGAATCGGTCGCCGGGCGCGGTGTCGGTCTCGCCGTACACGCGCGCGATGTAGAGGCCCAGCGGAGGTGCGGTGATCGCGAGTAGCGCGATGAGAACGGCGAACTGGACCCAGTTGGGAATTGACATCAGAACCTCTCGGGGAACAACAGTGCCGCCACCAGGAAGGCGGCCAATGCGACGGCGACAGCCAATCCGACGATGTTGTCGACGGCGGTCATCGGTGGGTCGCCTCTCGATTCGGTTCGTGTGGTGAATCGCTGATGTCGTCGTGACGGATGATGTGGTCGCAACCACGGACATAAAGCAAACACAGCCCGAAGAAGCCCAGCACAACCAGCACCAACACGAGGTCGGCCATTTCGTTCCTCTCACGTCGGACCGCCACGGTCGCAGCGGTGCACATCCGGCGCAGAACGCTAACCCCCGAGCCGCAGGTCAGCGTCGTCGTTGACGTCTCCTTGACGGTGCGGCGATCAATCTTGACGAAATCTTTACGGCCTCAGCCGGGACAGCGGCACCATCACCGCCGAAACTGGGTCCGTGCTCGTCGATTCGGTGTATCACCGCATTCCCACGGACCTTCGCCTCATGGATGATTGTGGTTGTGAGCGATGACCGGGCGCCCGTTGGAACGGGGGAAGAAACAGGCCGCGTTCCTGGGCTGACCAAACCGCACCGCGGAGAGTTGCGTATCTATCTCGGTGCGGCACCCGGTGTGGGCAAGACGTACGCCATGCTGGGTGAGGCGCACCGGCGACTCGAGCGAGGCACCGACCTGGTGGCGGCGGTCGTGGAGACGCACGGGCGGGCGAAGACTGCCGACCTGCTGCAGGGCATCGAGACGATCGCGCCCAAGTACGTGACCTACCGCGGCGGCCGCTTCGCGGAGTTGGATGTCGAGGCGGTGCTGCGGCGTCGTCCCGAGGTGGTGCTTGTCGACGAACTGGCCCACAGCAACACACCGGGGAGCAAGAACGCCAAACGGTGGCAGGACGTCGAGGAATTGCTCGCCGCGGGTATCACGGTCGTGTCCACGGTGAACATCCAGCATCTGGAGAGCCTCAATGACGTCGTCGCCCGGATCACCGGGATCGAGCAGCAGGAGAAGATCCCCGACGAGGTCGTGCGCGCGGCCGATCAGGTCGAGCTGGTGGACATCACGCCGGAAGCATTGCGGCGCAGGCTTGCTCACGGAAATGTGTATGCGCCGGAACGGGTCGATGCGGCATTGTCGAACTACTTCCGCAAGGGCAACCTGACGGCGCTCCGCGAGTTGGCGCTGTTGTGGCTCGCCGATCAGGTCGATGCGGCGCTGGAGAAGTACCGCGCCGAGAAGAAGATCACCGACACGTGGGAGGCGCGTGAGCGGGTCGTGGTGGCGGTCACCGGTGGGACGGAGTCCGAGACGTTGATCCGCCGAGCCTTTCGTATCGCGTCGAAAGCCAGCGCTGAACTGATGGTCGTTCATGTGATCCGAGGCGACGGGCTGACAGGGGTGTCGGGCCCGCAGATGGGGCGGGTGCGCGAGCTCGCCGCCAGCTTGGGCGCGACCGTGCACACCGTCGTCGGCGATCAGGTGCCCGAAGCGCTGTTGGATTTTGCTCGCGAGATGAATGCCACCCAGTTGGTGGTCGGCACGTCGCGCCGGTCCCGGTGGGCGCGCATCCTCGATGAGGGCATCGGCGCGGCCATCGTGCAGCATTCCGGGACCATCGACGTGCACATGGTGACCCACGAGGAGGCCACCCGTCCGGTCGTGTTGGGCGGCCTGCTGTCGCGGCAACGGCGGGTGGTTTCCTGGGTGGCCGCGATCATGGTTCCCTCCGCGACCGCCGCAGTCACCGCAGGTCTGTTGGACCCGTTCCTGAGTATCAGCGGGGAAAGTGCGCTGTTCTTCGTCGGGGTGCTGCTTGTGGCTCTGCTGGGCGGAGTGGCTCCGGCGCTGCTGTCGGCGGTGCTTTCGGGAATGCTGCTCAACTATCTGCTCACCGAGCCGCGCTATACATTCACGGTCTACGAGCCGGACAATGCGCTGACGATCATCGTGCTGATGCTGGTGGCGAGCGCCGTCGCGGTATTGGTCGACAGTGCCGCCCAGCGCACCCGCGAGGCGCGCCAGGCGGCGAGAGAGGCTGAACTGTTGGCGCTGTTCGCCGGGTCGGTGCTCCGCGGTGCGGATTTGGAAACCCTGCTGGATCGGGTCCGGGAGACGTATGCGCAGCGGGCGGTCAGCATGCTGCGTCGTGACACCCACGGTGATCGGGTGATCGCGTGTGTCGGCCCACAGCCGTGCGTGAGCATCGACACCGCCGACACCGCGGTCGATGCCGGCGACGACGAATTCTGGGTGCTGATGGCCGGCCCGAAGCTCGCTGCCCGAGATCGGCGGGTGTTGACGCCGGTGGCCAAACAGGCGGCCGGGTTGGTGCGTCAGCGTGAGCTCAGTGCCGAAGCCAGCCGGGCTGAAGCCATCGAGCAGGCCGACGAATTGCGCCGCTCGCTGCTCTCGGCGGTGAGCCACGATCTGCGCACACCGTTGGCCGCGGCCAAAGCTGCGGTGTCGAGCCTGCGAAGCGACGACGTCGGGTTCTCCCCGGACGACACCGCCGAGTTGCTGGCCACCATCGAGGAGTCAGTCGATCAGCTGACCGCTCTGGTGGGCAACCTACTGGACTCCTCCCGCCTGGCGGCCGGCGTCGTGCAACCTCAGCTGCGGCGGGTCTATCTCGACGAAGTGGTTCACCGCGCGTTGGTCGGCATCAGCCGGGGCGCCACCGGTTCGGCGGCGGCCAGTTGGCAACGTGTGACGGTGGAGGTCGGCGACACGGTCGCCCTGGCTGACAGTGGTCTGCTGGAACGAGTGCTCGCGAATTTGATCGACAATGCGTTGCGGTACGCGCCGGATCGTCCGGTACGCGTCAATGCCGGACAGATCGGAGATCGCGTGCTGATCAACGTGGTCGACGAGGGTCCCGGGATGCCCCGTGGAACCGAAGAAGAGCTGTTCGCCCCATTTCAGCGACTCGGTGATCACGACACCAGCAGCGGCGTGGGGCTGGGGTTGTCGGTGGCACGCGGATTCGTGGACGCGATGGGCGGCACCATCACCGCCACCGACACCCCGGGCGGAGGGTTGACCGTCGTCGTCGACCTGGCGGCTCCCGCCGGTGAGGAACGATGACCGGCAAAATCCGGGTTCTGGTGGTCGACGACGAGCCCCAGATCCTGCGAGCGTTGCGCATCAACCTCTCGGTGCGCGGCTACGACGTAGTCACCGTGACCAACGGCACCGATGCGTTGCGGGCTGCGGCCGACTTCCGGCCCGAGGTGGTGATTCTGGATCTCGGGTTGCCGGACATGTCGGGTATCGAAGTGCTCGGCGGGATACGTGGTTGGTTGAACGCGCCGGTCATCGTGCTGTCCGCGCGCACCGACTCCTCGGACAAAGTGCAGGCGCTCGATGCCGGCGCCGACGATTATGTGACCAAGCCATTCGGGATGGACGAGCTGTTGGCTCGACTGCGCGCCGCGATCAGGCGCGCCGCCGCATCGGCCGAGACCGATGAACCGGTCGTCGAAACGCAGTCGTTCACGGTGGATCTGGCTGCCAAGAAAGTGATCAAGAACGGTGCGGAGGTGCATCTGACCCCGACAGAATGGGGGATGCTGGAGATGCTGGTGCGCCACCGCGGCAAGCTGGTGGGCCGCGAAGAACTGTTGCGTGAAGTGTGGGGTCCGGCCTACGCCAAAGAGACTCATTACCTGAGGGTTTATCTCACTCAGTTGCGACGGAAGCTCGAAGACGACCCATCGCACCCTCGTCATCTGCTCACCGAGGCCGGCATGGGGTATCGGTTCGAGGCATGAGGTTCGGGGCCGCAACTGAAAGGTAGGGCCGTTCGGCTCTTCCGCTTCGATGTCGGATTCCGAAAACGTCATTGACAGAACAGGGTCGCGGTGGTCACCGACAAGGGATGGGTCGGCCGCACGTTGCACCTGCTGGAGTGGATGGTCCCCGGTGAGCTCGCGCTGTTCGGACTCGATGAACTGGAGCAGGCCAAGGAATGGGCCGCGGGCTGAATCTACAGCCGCCACGGCGGTCGCGCTCGTCGGCCGCGCGCTGGGCTGGGTCACCCATGCCGAAATAGGGCCCTGTCCGGCAACAAATTTCATCTGGTCGGCAGCGGGTGCCCGTTCGTCGCGCGAGGGTGATGAGCTGACCGAAGGCGATGATCTGAGCTTGGGTACGGTACCGCGCGCCGACGCCGTCAAGGGAACGTCAGGGCTGGAACCACGGGTGTAAAGGTTCTGTATGGATGCTTTCCACCCTAGGTTCGGGCCACTAGAAGTGAAGGTATGCAACACGACTCGGACCGCAAGGGCATCGTGCGGGCGTGGCACCTCGACAAACAACGGAAGGAAATTGCATGAGCGACCTGCTGGCTGTGCTGGTGCTCTTGGCGATTCCAGGCAGCATCCTGCTCACCGTTCGGGTGCTCAACCGCCGCGCTGAACGCCGCGAGACATGGTCAGCGCGCCACCACACCGGCGGCACGGGCGTTGGCCACCATCCGCTC